>VFQS010001431.1_pt1 | contig 21950 bp, 15 predicted proteins | sample 3512361 | NCBI WGS metagenome assembly VFQS01 (sample SAMN10412375, study PRJNA504923) | tailings metagenome | isolation source: Relicate 1 Philex TSF3 active mining | place: Philippines
GTCGACGTTAATGAACGATTACGATGGCGATGGAATCAAAGATATCTTCATTTCGAACGGTATTTTACGCCGTCCTAATGACTTGGATTATTTGAAATTCGTGATTGGTGATTCGCTGCATTATGGTTTGCCTACTTCAGAGAAATTGGATCAAGAGGCGATTGATTTAATGCCAGACGGCCGTGTGCATAACTATATTTTCAAAGGTGCGAAGGATTTACGCTTCGTAGATAAATCCTTGAAATGGGGATTTGAGGACAAAGGCGTTTCGAACGGATCGACGTATGCTGATTTAGATAATGATGGCGATTTGGATTTAGTGACAAATAACCTGAATGAAAAAGCCAGCATCTACCAAAATAACAGCCGCCAATTATTGAAGCATAATTTTGTGAAGGTGAAGTTCAAGGGCGATGGCGGCAACACCTTTGGTGTAGGGGCGAAGGTCATCTTGAAAACCAAAGACGGACAGCAATTACAGCAGATGATGCCGACGCGTGGATTTATGAGTTCAGTAGAGCCTACTTTGTTATTCGGTATTGGAGACTTACAACAAGTGGATGAGATGTTAGTGATTTGGGAAAATGAAAAAATGCAGATCATTAAGAACCCTAAAATCAATACGACGCTCACAATGGAGCAGAAGAATGCGACCGTAAATGTGAAAGATTACGTGTTCTCTGCGCCGGTGAAACCTCTTTTTGCGGAAGTAACGGACGGGATTAGTGTTCCGTACCAGCACCAAGAAAACGTCTATTTCGATTTCAATCGCGAATTATTGATTCCATTTAAGGTTTCCATTGAAGGTCCAAAAATTGCCATTGGAGATGTGAATGGGGATGGTTTAGAGGATGTCTATTTAAGCGGTGCGAAATACCAGGCGGGTCAATTGTTGTTGCAAAAAGGTGCTGGCTTTGTGGTTTCGAACCAACCGGTTTTCAAGGCGGATTCCTTGTATGAGGATGTAGATGCGTTGTTCTTTGACGCGGATGGTGACAAAGATTTAGATCTCTATGTGGTAACAGGGGGGAATGAATTTTATGATCAAATGCCGGAGCAATTCGATCGCTTGTATACGAATGATGGAAAAGGAAATTTCACCCGAGCGCTGAATGCATTGCCTCCGATGTACGATAATAAATCAGTGGTACGTCCTTGTGATATCGATCGTGATGGCGATACGGATTTATTTGTAGGAGGTCGAGTAGTTGGTTATTCGTATGGTGCTTCGCCACGATCATATTTATTAGTGAACGATGGGAAAGGACACTTTGCAGACAAGACAGTGGCTCTCGCTCCTGAATTGCGCGAAGCTGGGATGTTGACAGAGGCAATTTGGGGAGACATAGATCAAGATGGAGATCAAGATTTAACCGTTGTAGGCGATTGGATGCCCATTAAGACTTTCGAAAATAATAAGGGTAAATTCAAATTAATAGAGAATGGTCTTGAGGAGAAAACAGGATTCTGGTCGGGTATTACAGCGGCGGATTTTGACAAAGATGGCGATCTAGATTTCATCGTGGGAAATCTGGGTACGAATACGAAATTGCGCAAGGAATTAGATGGCCAATTGCGGATGCAGATTAAGGATATTGATAAGAATGATACGAAGGAGCACATTGTTTCTTATAATCGCGGAAATGACTGGTTCCCAATTAACAGCAAGGATGAAATGGGAAAACAGATTCCAAGTATCATCAATAAGAAATATACGGCCTATCATATGTTTGCGGGTAAGACAGTAGAAGAGCTATTTGGCGATAAGGAATTAGAGGGAGCGGATGAAAAGCGTGTGAATACATTTGAATCTGTTTACCTAGAAAACCAAGGAAATAAGACCTTCAAAATGGTAGCACTTCCGGCCTTGGCGCAAGTGTCTAAGATTATGGTGTTGCGCACTGAGGATGTCGATAAAGATGGAAATCTCGATGTAATTGTGGGAGGGAACTTTAACGGAGCTTCGATGTACCAAGCGCGTTATGATGCATTCTTTGGACTCATTCTGAAAGGAAATGGCAAAGGCGGATTTAAGACCCTCATTCCTACAGACACAGGTCTCATGTTAGAAGGCGACATCCGCGATATAAAACAGGTCAAAACTACTGCGGGAATTTTATATCTTGTAGCACGTAATAACGATAAACTGCAAGTGTTTAAGAAGTTGTAAGATGCGGATTCTGCTGGCAATTGCCCTCTTTTCTGTTTTTTCTTATGAGTTACCAAGCTGCTCTAATAAAGCAGCAGAGGGGAAAGAGCTGGCTAAGACCTATTGCGCCTCTTGCCACCTACTTCCAGATCCTGCAAGTTTGCCCAAGAATGTGTGGCAATACAGCACATTACCCTATATGGGCATTATGATGGGAGTGGATAAGGAAATCGGGATGTTAGAAAAACCACTTTCTGATTATACGATTCTGGGTCCTGGCTCACAGATGATTCCAGATGAGGATTGGGAAAAAATCAAAGCGTATTATTTAGAACAGGCACCTAATACCTTAGAAATGCCTGCTTACATCCCTTTAGCCACGGCTTCTATTTTTAAGCCTGAACCCATTGTAGCCACATTACCCGGAACGACGCTACCTAATATGACTGCCGTTCGAATTGATGCCTTTCGTCATCAAATTACCGCAGGAGATCAGTCGAATCGCGTGATATGGAAATGGGATTCATCGGGTAAACTACTGGAAACGAAGAGAGACCAGGATGCTTTGACGGACATAACGCTGCTAGGTTCCGAAACCCTGTATACGTTTATTGGAACAACGACACAGGCGAATCCGGACGTGAATGGATTTGTGAGTCAAGCTTCGACTGGTAAGAAATTGATACAAGGATTGAATCGTCCGATTGGCCTGGTTTCCGCTAATTTGGATGGGGAAGCAGGAGATGAATTGATTAGTTCAGAATTTGGTTTCAAAGTAGGTGGAATGAGCGTCTGGAAGCTCGAGAATGGAGCGTATAAAAAACAGGTGTTGAATCCCCAAACCGGGGCAACAAAGACCATCATACGTGATTTTACGGGGGACGGCAGACTGGATATTTTGGCCCAATTCGCCCAAGGAGATGAGCGTATATTACTCTATGAGAATCTGGGTGGATTGAAATTCAAAGAGAAACAGTTGCTTCGCTTTCCCTCTATTTATGGATCATCCTCTTTCGATGTGGTGGATATTGATGGGGACAAAGACCTGGACATCGTTTATACAGCCGGTGATAATGCAGATTTTACGACGGTTTTGAAGCCTTATCATGGGATGTATGTGTTCGAGAATACCGGCGGATTAAACTTTAAGCAAAAGGCCTTCTTTTCGCAAAACGGAGCCACGAAAGTGATGCCAGGCGATTTTGACGGGGATGGCGATGCGGATTTGATTTCGATTGCTTTGTTCCCAGACGTGGCGGCAAGACCGGGAGAAGGTGCGATGTATTTTGAAAATAAAAAAGGGACCTTTGTTCCCATGACATTACCCATTCAACATTTGGGTCGTTGGTCTGTGATGGACGTGGCAGATCTAGATGGGGATGGGGATTTAGATGTAGCCTTAGGCTCACACGCAGTCGCTAAATTTCCACAAGGAGGTTTTGATCCTCAATGGAAGCAAGCAAAAGGGCTGCTAATTTTACGAAATAAAACGAAATGAAAATAAGCCTAAGGGTAATCCTTTTATTGCTACTTTGTGGCCCTTTGACATTTGCTCAACGCAAAGGATATGTCATATTTAGTGGAAAAATTGTCGATATAGAGAACAAAGCACCTATTGTAGGTGCTTCAGTCTTTTTCTCTGGTTCATCAGCTGGTGGAACGACTGATTCTTTAGGGGCTTTTACGGTGACCATTGCTGCACGTTCCTACCAAGTCATTGCCAGAAGTCTAGGTTATAAATACAAAACCTTTCGCTTAGACCTGACAAAAAACACCCAAACTACGATCGAATTAGAGCGTTCAGAGCAATTGTTAGGGGAGGTAGTAATCACCGCAGAAAAGGCCGATGCGAATGTTAATCGGGCAATGATGGGGGTGGAGAAAATGTCATCCAAGACTTTGAAAAAACTGCCTACCTTAATGGGGGAGGCGGACGTGATTCGCAGTATTTTATTGCTACCGGGCGTTTCGACGGTGGGAGAGGGTGCCTCTGGATTTAATGTCCGTGGTGGTAATGTGGACCAAAACCTCGTTTTACTCGATGGTGTTCCTCTTTTTAATACTTCCCATTTATTTGGATTCTTTACGGGTTTTAATGCCGATATGGTTCAAGATTTAAGCTTGTACAAGGGTGGTATTCCCTCGATGTATGGCGGTCGTGCCTCTTCGGTGTTAGATGTGCGCGTGAAAGAAGGGGATTTCGAGAAGTGGTCATTGCAAGGTGGTGTAGGTCCTATTTCGTCTCGTATTCTAGTAGATGGGCCTATAGTAAAAGGAAAGACTTCTCTCATCGTGGGTGCCCGAGGGTCGATTTCGGACTTTTATTTGAAGTATTTTCCTAATCCTAGTTTAGCGAAAAGCAAGGCAGATTTCTACGATGTTAATTTTAAGTTGACGCATCGTTTCGGGAAGAACCAGCGCATTTCTTTGTCTGGCTATGCAAGTAATGACGGGTTTAAATTCGCTCAGGACACTTTGTATTCGTGGAATACGAAGGCACTGAGTTTTAAACACAATGCCTTATTGAAAGGGGATTTATCCCATAATTTTACTGCCTTTTACAGTGATTATACGTATGGAATTGAGGGCCAAAAAAACGGTTTGGAATTCCTTTGGAAACCCTCCATCATTCAAACGTCCATTAAGGAAGAGTTGAGTAAGGACATGGGTAAATTTGGTCGTTTAGATGCAGGAGCCGAATTGTCTGCCTTTTCGAACGATGCGGGTAGTTTTTTGCCTAATTCGGCTTCCTCCAAGGTAGATAAATTCGCAATGTCCACAGAGCACACGCGTGAAATGGCGGCTTATGTGGGACATAGCTTACCTGTAGGAAAAAAAATGAGTTTCGACTATGGACTTCGTTATGCGTCTTATCAGTTAGTTGGACCGGGTGATTTCTACCAATATAAACTGGGGACTCCGCGCGAAATCAACACCATCACGGATACGCTTCACGCTGCTTCGAATCAAGTTGTCGCGAGCTACGGTGGCTTCGAACCGCGCATGTCACTAGCCATTAAATTAGACACAAGCTTCTCGATCAAAATGGGCTTTAATCGAATGCAACAATTCCGCCATTTGCTTTCAAATACGATGGCCGTTTCGCCCTCTGATATTTGGAAGAATTCGAATCAGCAGATTCCGCCCCAAATCGCAGACCAATATTCAATCGGTTTCTTTAAAAATTTCAGTAATGCGTCTAACGCCGTTTTTGAAACCTCTGCTGAATTCTATTACAAGAACTTAAACAATGTCGTGGATTATGTAGATGGCGCGCAATTGTATTTAAATCCTACGGTGGAAACACAGTTATTAGTGGGGAAAGGCTTGGCCTATGGGGCTGAGTTCTTCTTGAAAAAGTCGCGTGGGAAACGTTTGACGGGTTGGGTATCCTATACCTATTCGCGTTCCTTTAGAATCATTCAGGCAAATGAGAATCAGAAAGAGGCGAATTTTGGGATTCAATTCCCGGCTAATTTTGACACGCCGCATACCTTTAAATTTGTGTTAAATAACCGTTGGACAAACCGCATTTCGTTTAACGCGAACTTTACCTACACGACGGGACGCCCTATCACGTATCCAAACGGCCGTTACAAGATTTATTCGTTTAATGATTTATATGATTATGCCGTGGCTACAGGAATTTTCCCGAGACCCGGATTGGACCAAACCTCTTATACATATAACGGAACGAAGTACACGTATCTAACCTCGAAAGAGATCAAGGAATTGCTCGACGGTTATTCCACGGCCTCATTCACATTGAGAAACGCGGAACGCATTCCTGATTACATCCGTTTGGATGTGGGAATCACGATTGATCCTAAACCTGGTAAGCGTTGGCAGGGCAGTTGGAACTTCTCGATTTACAATTTATTAGGTCGCCAAAATGCCTACTCCGTCTATTTCCGTTCATCGACTGGTGAAATCAACCAAGCGAAAACCTACCAATTGTCAGTTTTAGGCGCCGCTATCCCATCCATCACTTATAACTTCAAATTCTAATGAGACACTTAACGTTATTTTTCTGTGCCTTATTTCTATTAAGTTCTTGCGAGACGGAGATTGAGGATTTTCAAACCCAAAATGTTAGTTCAGCTATTGTTGTTTACGGCGAAGTCTCTAACGTGGATGGACCTTACAATGTGCGCTTAAACTATGTAAGTGCTTATTCCCCTTATGATGCGACACAGTTTTCGGGTCAGCCTATCACAGACGCGAATGTGCGTCTGGTGGATGGTAATGGAAAGGAAACGGCCTATTATGAAAAGAGCAAAGGTTATTATTTGAGTCCAGCAGGTTTCAAGGCAGAAGTGGGTCAAAAGTACAAATTACGTATCAAGCTTTTGGACGGAAAAACGATTGAGTCGAATTTTCAAACCATTACTACACCTCCTGAATTAGCGGAGTTTTCTTATTCCTTCAAGAATGCAACGAAAGTGGAGGATATGCGCTTTCCACTAAAGGCAAGTATCCAGGATCCCAAAGCCACAGAAGATTTTTATTTCGTGAAGCGTCAGGATTTTCGTCAATTCCTATTAACCTGCCCTCCACCACCTGCACCGCCGGCACCGGTTCCGCCTTGTAATTGCAAGTGCTGGCAAGCTCCTCAAAATACGCAACCCTATTTATTAGACGACTTCCTACTCAGCGGGAAGAATTTGTCTTTGGAATTAGGTCAATTACCGTACGAGGATTTTACTGATTGGGTAGTGCAGTTAGAGGTGTATTCTATCTCTAAAGAAGCCCATACTTATTGGAAGCGATTAGAAGATCAACGCAAATTAAGTGGGGGTATTTTTGATAAAGTTCCGGCGCAAGTTCGCGGAAATTTAACCTGTCTTACGGATCCTTCACAAGAGGTTTTGGGCTATTTTATGGTGGGTGGTTTAACGCAGAAACGATTAAGTGTTGATCGTTTTAATGGAATTCCTACGGACGCCTATCAGAAATTAGTTTTCTACGTAGACTTCAATAATGTACGTTATAAAGACATCCCACTTTGGAATTGCAAAGACGCCGCTTTTATTAAATATAACCTCGGATATTCATTGCCTCCATTATAAATATAGTATGCTTGCATAATAGTTTTTTTCTCTGCAAATTTGTTACAACCTAAACATTATAACCATGGCAAGAGAATACGACCGTCGCAACCTAGACTTTATTTTAAAAGAGGTTTTTGATATTGCTTCCCTTTGTAAACATCCTCGATACGCGGATTATACACCCGATATGTTTGATATGGTATTGGATTCTGCTGATGCCATTGCTGAAAAATATTTACGTCCCATTTATGTAGATTCAGATCGTAAAGCGGCTGAATTAATCGATGGAACTGTACACGTTCACCCTGGAATTGAGCCTTATATGAAGGAGATGGGGGAGTCCGGGATGATCGGTTGCACGTTTGATTTAGAGCACGGTGGCCAGCAATTGCCTTCGATGATCGGTGGAGCACACGAATTCATTCGTGGTGCGGCACATAATTCCGCAGTGATGTTTACGGGACTATCCCATGGGGCTGCACACCTCATTGCCTCTTTTGGTTCGAAAGAATTAGCGGATACCTATGTTCCTAATATGCTTTCTGGAAAGTGGGCAGGTACAATGTGTTTAACCGAGCCTCAGGCAGGAAGCTCCTTGAATGATGTGATTACGACTGCTAAGGATTTAGGGGATGGAACCTATGCCATTAAAGGTCAAAAAATATTCATCTCAGGAGGAGATAATCACTTCTCAGAAAATATCATACACTTGGTTTTAGCTCGTTTAGAAGGCGCTCCGGCCGGAACAAAAGGGATCTCTCTTTTCGTAGTTCCTAAGAAGCGCATCGAAAACGGCACATTAGTGAATAATGAAGTGGTCTCTTTAGGCGTCTATCACAAGATGGGCCAAAAAGCCACACCGGCACTTCACCTCTCTTTTGGCGATAAAGGAAACTCGATAGGTTACCTAGTAGGTGAACCGAATAAGGGTTTGTCTTATATGTTCCAAATGATGAACGAAGCGCGCTTAGGCGTAGGAATGGGTGGAGCTTACATTGCTTCCGCTGCTTACCATGCTTCGAAGCAATATGCAGAGGAGCGTGCGCAGGGTCGTTTATTAACCAATAAAGATCCGAACACACCTCCTACTCTCATTAAAAATCACCCCGATGTGCAACGCATGTTGTACTTCCAAAAAGCCATCGTCGAAGGATCGATGGGCTTATTGTTCCAATGCTTTATGTGGGATGACCTAGCAAAAAGCTTAGAGGGAGAAGAGAAGAAAGAAGCCCAAATGATGCTTGATCTTATGACTACCGTAGCGAAAACGTATCCAGCTGAGATGGGAACGCTGGCGGTTAACCAAGGTTTGCAAGTATTAGGAGGCTACGGATACACAGAAGATTTCCCATTAGAGCAAATGGCCCGCGACGTGCGGATTATGTCGATCTATGAAGGGACAACCGGTATTCATGGGTTGACTTTATTAGGTCGCGGTATTCCGGCGAATAATGGAGCCGCTTTGCAAGTTTTGGGAAAATTAGTTTACGCGGATATTGCGGTGGCAAAAAGTCACGAAAGTATAGCGAAATATGCGGCTATGTTAGAGAAAGAATTAGAAAATCTAACGAAAGTGACGATGCATAAATTAGGCTTTGCAATGAAAGGTGAAATCGAAGTTTTCCTTGCTGATTCCACCTTGTATATGGAATTGTTTGGCTTAATTACCGTAGCGTGGCAATGGTTGAAGCAAGGTCATGTGGCAGCAGCAGCCTTAGCTAAAGGCGGCTTGAGCACTGAAGACGAAGCCTTCTACAAAGACAAGATTCATACGATGAAATTCTTCTACCACTACGAGGTTCCTAAGGCTTTGGGTTTATCGAAGCGTTTGATGGACGAAGAAGTTTTGACTATTTTTGATCATAAATAAGAATGATTATGTTTAAAAAACACGTTTTTCTAGGCTTAGCCTTAATAGTATCAACAACCGCATTAGCTCAAAGTAAGTATTCTGCTTACGAATTGTTTCATCCACTTTGGAACTATGGTCCTGTATCTCCTGCTCGCTCAGCAGCGGGTGTTCCTGGGCCGGGTTATTGGCAAAACTCAGCGGATTACAAGATTGCCGTTTCCTTAGATGATGTTGCAAACAAAATCACGGGGGATGTGGAAATTACGTATAAAAATAATTCCCCAGATAAGCTGCCGTTTTTGTGGTTGCAATTAGACCAAAATAGCTTCAATACCCAGTCGCGCGGAGGAAAGACGACGCCTATTTCGGGTGGACGCTTTGGAAATTTAGCTTTCGAAGGTGGTTATAAAATCGAGAGTGTAACAATCGATGGCAAGCCAGCTAACTTTATCGTGGAAGATACGCGGATGCAGATTCGTTTAGCGTCTCCTTTGGCAGAAAAAGTAGGGACAGCAAAAATTAAAATCGCTTATTCATTCACTTCGCCGGAGAATGCTTCGGACAGAATGGGTATCCAACAAACGAAGAATGGCGCTATCTACACATTGGCGCAGTGGTTTCCACGCGTTTGTGTATACGATGATATCGAGGGATGGAACGTGTTGCCTTATCTAGGAGCTGGTGAGTTTTATTTAGAATACGGTAATTTCGAATATTCAATTAACGCACCTGCCTCTCATATCGTAGTGGGATCAGGTGAATTATTGAATCCAACGGAAGTGTATACGGCGGATCAGGTGAAGAAATGGGCTGCGGCTGCAAACTCAGAAACAACTGTCGTGATTCGCTCGGCGGCTGAAGTGACAGATCCAGCTTCTCGTCCGGCGAAAGATCGATTAACCTGGAAGTTCAAGTGTAATAATGCCCGCGACGTGGCATTTGCTTCGTCTAAGGCATTTATTCTTGATGCGTGCCGCATCAATTTGCCTAGTGGTAAGAAGTCGCTAGCTGTGTCTGTATATCCGGTAGAATCGGATGGCAAGGATGCTTGGGCGCGTTCTACAGAATATGTGAAAGCATCCATTGAGCATTATTCAAATTGGTTGTACGAATATACCTATCCGGTAGCGACGAATGTTGCGGGTGTTGTTTCAGGTATGGAATATCCAGGAATTATTTTCTGTGGCTATAAGGATAAAACGGCGTCATTATGGGGCGTAACGGACCACGAATTTGGCCATAACTGGTTCCCGATGATTGTGGGTAATAACGAGCGGAAATTTGCATGGATGGATGAAGGTTTTAATACGTTCATTAATTTCTATTCGACAGATGCCTTTAATAAGGGAGAGTACAAGAACCGTAAATTTGATATGCATGCGATCGCGAAATCGATGTTCCGTGAAACAGCTGATCCGATTATGTCGATTCCTGATGTAATTCAAACGCGTAATTTGGGCTGGGAGGCTTACAATAAGCCAGGCTTTGGTTTGCGCATCTTACGTGAACACATCTTAGGGCCAGATCGTTTTGACTATGCTTTTAAAAATTATATCGCCAAATGGGCCTTCAAACACCCTACCCCAATGGACTTCTTCCGTGCGATGGAAGATGGAGCTGGTGAGGATTTAGGCTGGTTCTGGAGAGCTTGGTTCTATGAACTTTGGAAATTAGACCAATCCGTAAAAGATGTAGATTATGTAGAACAAGATCCTACGAAAGGTGCGGTAATTACCATCGAAAACTTAGACAAAATGGCGATGCCAGCAGTGGTGGAAGTGGAATTAACGAGCGGAGAAAAAGAACGTTTCACGTTCCCGGTGGAGATTTGGCAACGTGGTGCTAACTGGACGTTCCGCACTTCGACTAAGCTTCCGATTAAGTCGGTGGTGATTGATCCAGATCATTCATTCCCAGATATGGATTCGAAGAATAATACGTGGAAGCCGCTGAGTGTTCGATCCAGGTAAGAAATGAAAAGGCCCTTTATGGGCCTTTTTTTATGATAAAATCAATTAACCTTAGTTGAAAATTTATCATTTTTTTCAATTCGAGAATTGTTTCCTCATTTTGAATTTTAATAAAATCTGAGTCTTTAGGTTTTTTATATTCTGAATCAAATAATTCAATTAATGGAACCTCAAGGATTTGAGAAATAGTAAAAAGCATGTCATACTTGATTTTGGTTTGTTGGTTTTCGATTTTCGAATATGCTGTTTGAGATATCTCTAATTTGTTAGCAATATATTCTTGTGAAATACCAAGGTTAGCTCTAATTTTTCGAATTTGGTCACAGGGATGTATCATATTGTTAGTGGTTATTTAAGTCAAATGTACGAAACCAAGTTCTTTTAATTACTTTAGTTATAAGGCTATAACTTATAATTTTTGGAGAACATAATTTTCATCTCATATTTGAAAAAAAACAAATATGAAAAATTCACTAATCATGAAAATACAATTCTTACAATCCTTTTGGTTCGGAGAATTAGTCTCCATTTTGATCTATGTGATCCTTATTTTACTCTTAGTACAGGTCATTCGATGGCTTTACAGAAGACTAAAATAATTACCCCTTTAGAATTCTCCCTATATCATTCGCCTTTCCTAATTCTTCTTTCAGCTTTTCGTAGCTGCCTGAAAGCATCAGACCTTTGTATTTCAACAGGGTGTTAATGTATTCGTCCAAAACGTCGAGCAAGTTCTCCTGGTTTTGGTGGAATATTTGGCTCCAGGTTTCGGGGGAAGATTTTGCCAGACGCACGGTGGATTCAAAACCGGTGGAGGCAAGTTCGAAAATGCGGGCTTCGTTCTTTTCTTTCTCTAATACGGTATTCGCCAAAGCAAAGGAACAGATGTGTGAGATATGTGAAATATAGGCCGTGTGCATATCATGCTCGATGGACCCCATGTAGATGAGGTTCATCTCTAAGCCCCTGCGGTATAAATCTTCAATCAATTCTACTGCAGTGGGGTCGCTGAGTTCCTTGTCGCAAATGACACCACGTTTACCCACGAATAGACCTTGAACGGCTGCTTCAGGACCCGAGAATTCTGTTCCGGCCATCGGGTGGGTAGAAACGAATTGGGCACGTTTGGGGTGGTTTTGTAAAGCTTCGAAAATAGGCGTTTTAGTGGAACCTACCTCGATGATTACTTGGCCTGGTTTTAGCGCATCCAATACGGATGGAATTAAAGCCACCAAAAGATCTACCGGAATCGCGCAAACGAAGACATCGACTTCATCGATGGCCTCTTGCCACGTTTTGATTCGGTCCACGAGGCCTAAGGCTAGTGCTTTTTTCTGGTGTTCGGGATTGGTATCAATACCGATGATTTCGGAGGCCCAGCCGCTCTTGCGAAGCCCCAAGGCGATGGATCCACCAATTAATCCGATACCGATGATGCCTACTTTAGGAGATGCCATTGCTGTGGTTTTTGATGCGATCAATCGCTTGTGAGAAAACGGATTCTTGTGCGCAAAGGGAGATGCGTATATACTCATCACCCTGTGTTCCGAAGATTCCCCCCGGCGTAATAAACACCGCGTTTTCGTCTAAAATTTTATCAGATAATGCGTAACCTGATTCGAATGCAGCAGGGATTTTGGCCCAAACAAACATGCCCGACTGTGCCGGATCATAGACGCAATCTAATAGGTCTAGCAATTCGAAAGCGCGTTTTTGTCGAGAACGGTAAATGCGATTCTGGTTCGCAAACCAGTCCGCATCTGCAGAAAGTGCTTTCACCGCCGCCTGTTGCAATGGTAAAAACATCCCAGAATCCATATTGGATTTGAATTTCAATACGGGAGCCAGGAATTCGGCTTTCCCAAAAGCCGCCCCAATTCTCCAGCCCGCCATATTGTGGGATTTCGAAAGGGAATTCAATTCGATGGCGACGTCCAGCATCCCCGGAATCGAAAGCATACTCATGGGCTTTTCGTTCAAAATGAAGCTGTAGGGATTATCATTCACTAATAAGATCGAATGGCGAATGGCAAAATCACGTAATTCCGTGAAGAATTCAACCGTAGCTTGCGCTCCGGTAGGCATGTGCGGGTAGTTCACCCACATGATTTTTACTTTGGAAAGATCACGTTTTTCTAAGGCCTTTAAATCAGGTAACCAACCGTTAGAAGCGGATAATTCATAGCTTTCTACTGTGGCACCGGCTAAAGAGCAGGCCGCCGAATAGGTAGGGTAGCCAGGATTAGGGATCAAGGTTACGTCGCCTTTTTCTAAAAAGGCCATGGCGATGTGCATGATACCTTCTTTAGAACCGATCAAGGGTAAAATCTCGGAAGCGGGATGAACTTTTACGCCGTAATGCTTCGCATAAAACGATGCGAATGCCTCGCGCAAAGCGGGTATTCCCTGGTAACCTTGGTAGGCGTGGTTGGCTGGATTTGCCGCACTTTCAGTCAAGGCTGCGATCGTCTCAGAAGAGGGCGCTAGGTCAGGAGAACCGATGCCTAAATTGATAATAGGCATACCGGATTCTTTTAAAGCAGCAATCTGCTTTAATTTCTTAGAGAAATAGTATTCCTCCACGCTGTTTAAGCGGCTCGCCGCTTGAATGTGTAAGCTCATAAAACAAAAAACCGACGTAAAGTCGGCTGATATAATTGACAAAAAACTATATAACCGATTAGGCAGCGTTGTAATAACCTGCGTAATAATACCCTGTTAAATAGTTGATTGCGTGTGAATTCATATGCCAAAGGTAGGAAAATTTTACTTTTATGCAAATAGAGGCTTTAATAGCTCGCGAACAAGGGAGGATTCATAGCCTTTAGAGAGGCCAAATTGATAGCACTTCTGGTAGCGTTGCGGCGAAGTCCCCGTTTTGATTTCATCCATTTTCTTCTGTAAAATAGTACGGGCTTTCTCAATATAATCAGCATCATCGATGCCATCCCAGGCAGTGGCGACAAGTGAAGCTGAAATACCGCGCTTGCGCAATTCATAATTTATTTTCGTGCGACCCCAGCTTTTTTGGTTGAACTTCGAGCGGACAAAAATTTCGACAAAACGCGCTTCATTCAGGTAGTTATTTTCGCGAAGCCAGGCTAAATAGTCAGCATACTCTGAAGGAGAAACCTCAAAGGTCTTCATCTTCTGCTCTAATTCTTGCACACATCTTTCCTGGTAGGCGCAATAGCGGGCCAGCTTTTGGAGAATCTCGCTATTCATGAGGGAAAAATTAAGATTCGATTTCTTCGAAACTCTCTAAATTGAACAGGTCGTTCAAGACATCCACCATTTTATCTGAATCACCACGCTTGCAAGCGGCTTTTAGGTGGATGATGGGTTGTTTGATGATTTTTTGGACTAAACCAGCCGTAATTTTTTCCAGCTTTTCCGTCTCTTCTTTCGTCAAACCTTTCATATGGCGGTTCATCTCTTCCTTGCGGATTTGTTCCAGCGCATTTTTCAATTTATGGATGGTAGGTGAAACCTCCATTTCTTTTGACCAATCATTAAAGCTAACAATACTCTCTTCGATGATGTTGCGCACATCCGGGATAGAGGCTAAACGAGTAGCCAAAGCTTCATCTGCACGCTCCTTCAAGGTGTCGATGTTGTATAAAAGCACCCCATTAATTTTCTCGATACCTTCTTCAATGCTACGAGGCACAGAAAGGTCGATGAAGTATTTAAAGGACAATAATTGCAATTTCTTAATTTCTGCCTGCGTGATGATAGGGCTATCTGTGCGAACAGACGAGATAATAATGTCAGCAGCGGCGATTTCTTTCCACAAGTCAGCGAAAGGAGCTACTCTGAAAAGTTCTTTTCCAGCGGCAATTTTCTCCGCTTTCTCGATTGTACGGTTCATAATCGTGAATTCCGCAAAATCCTTTTCCTCCATATTCTTGCAAACATCTAAACCGATCTCGCCTAATCCTAGGATTAAGACTTTCGGGTTAGGTAGGGCTTGAGAAAGTTCTTCAGCCAAGGCAACGGTTGCATAGGAAACGGAGGCTGCTCCATCACGGAAAGACGTTTCTTGCGCTACACGCTTGTTAGAATAGAAGATAGTATGCATCAAGCGGTGCAAATAGGGACCAGCCATATTTAAATCGGCCGCTTGTTGGTAGGCTTTTTTGATTTGATTCGGGATTTGTAAATCCCCAACTACTTTCGACTGCAAGCCGGTCGCTACTTCGAATAAATGGCGCAGAGAATCCTCTGTTTCGTCCATTTGCTTGAAATAACCTAGATATTCAGCGGTGTTTGTTAATCCTTTTTCGATTAAGAAAGCCTTGATTAAGTCGGTCGAGATGTCTCGATCAGACGTAAAATAGAACTCTGTGCGGTTGCAGGTAGAGACAATTAACAATTCATTTAAGCCAAAAAGATCCTTGCACTTCACATAAAATCCTTTGCTCTCATCCTCGTTCAACGCTAGCATCTCGCGAATAGCGAGCGGCGCAGTACGGTGTGATAGGCTGACGGATTTAAAAGGTAAAATCATTTCTGTCTTAAGCGTGAATATTAATTCACAAAAGTACAATGCAAAAGTTTAAAATGTATCTGTCTTTGAAAGAAAATCGTAATTTAGAAGAAGAAAAAAATGGAATTATATGCACTTCAAAAATAAGACCGTGTTTATCACCGGTGGTTCCCGAGGGATCGGACTAGAGATAGCGAAAAAATTAGCTTCAGAGGGCGCAAACATCGTTATTGCGGCTAAAACTTCTGAACCACATCCTAAATTGCCGGGTACCATTCACACGGCAGCGGCTGAAATTGAGGCGGCTGGTGGAAAGGCTTTGGCCTGTATGGTGGATATTCGTGACGAAAATCAGGTTTTAGCAGCAGTAAAATTAGCCGTCGAGACCTTTGGGGGCATCGATATCTTGATTAATAATGCGTCGGCGATTCAACTGACTGGCACCTTGAGCACCGAGATGAAGAAGTACGACTTGATGAATCAGGTTAATGCGCGCGGTACCTATTTATGCGCTCAGGCTTGTTTGCCTTATTTATTGAAATCAGAAAATCCGCACGTTTTAACGCTTTCTCCTCCTTTAAATGTGGAGGCGCGCTGGTTTGAGAATCATGTGGCGTATTCGATTGCCAAATTCGGTATGTCTTTATGTACCCTCGGAATGGCAGCTGAATTTAAGGGGAAAGTGGCTTTTAATTCGCTTTGGCCTAAAACCATTATTGCGACTGCTGCCATCGAATTTGCGGTAGGAAATGCCTCCATGATGCAATTAGGGCGCAAGGCAACAATTATGGCAGATGCCGCAGCAGCTATTTTACAGAAAGATGCGAAGACGGTCAGTGGGAATTTCTACATTGATGAAGACGTCTTGCGTGCAGAAGGAATGACAGATTTCGCCGAGTACCGTGTGAATCCGAATACACCAGAAAATCAATTATTGCCTGACTTTTTCATTTAATGTTAGAGAATTATACCCCGCCACTATGGTTACCGGACGGGCATACACAAAGTATTTATCCCTCCCTTTTTCGAAAAGTGACTCTTTCGGATACGCCACGCCGCGAACGGGTGACTACTCCGGATCAGGATTTCTTAGATATCGATTGGTATGGTGGTGAACTTTCAGAGCGTCCTTTATTGATTGTATCCCATGGTTTGGAAGGATCGAGTGATCGCCAATATGTGACGGGATTAATTCACAAGATGAAAGGGATGAACGCGCTGGCCTGGAATTACCGAAGCTGTTCAGGGGAGCCCAATAAGAATCTGCGGTTTTACCATAGTGGAGCTACGGATGATTTGGACTTTATCATCAAGCTGGCCATCGAACGAGGGGCGAAAGAGATCTATCTCGCAGGATTTAGTTTAGGGGGCAACTTAACCTTAAAATGGTTAGGGGAACAAGGCAAAAATCCTCCTGAAATGATTCGAAAAGCTGTCGCATTTTCCGTACCTTTACACCTTTCATCGAGTAGCAAGCAATTAGCTAAGCGGGAAAACAGACTCTACACTCATCGATTTCTACAAACTCTCATTAAAAAAGTCAAGGAAAAGTCCGCGCGCTATCCTCAGGATATTACCGTGGAGATGATTGATTCTATTAAGAGTTTAGTGGATTTTGATAATGTGATCACAGGGCCTTTGCACGGGTTTAAAGACGGGGAAGACTATTATGAAAAGAGTAGCTCCTTGTATTTTTTGGATCAGATTAACGTACCCACTTTAATCGTGAATGCAAAAAATGACCCATTTTTATCGGCGGAATGTATTCCGGAATCTTTTGTGAAAACGTTAGACTTTGTCCAATTAGACGCACAAGAAAAAGGAGGGCATTGTGGATTTTATCCGAAGAATTACCAGGGTTATACTTGGTCGGAGAATCGCGCCGAACATTGGTTTAAGAAAAGCGTTTAGAAAATAATAATATGCCTACAGCTCAAGCAGAACCTTTAAAAATTGTCATTGATTTCGATAGCACGTTCACGAAAGTGGAGGGGCTCGATGAATTAGCGAGAATCGCGCTTCAGGGAAATCCGAAGCAAGCGGAGATCGTGGGAAAGATTAAGGATATCACCGACCAAGGAATGGTAGGAGCCTATTCTTTCGCCGATTCTTTACGTGATCGTGTCGCTTTATTGCCTGCGAATCGCTCGCACGTGGATCAATTGATCGTCTTTTTAAAAGGTAAAATCTCTGAGTCATTTAAGCGCAACAAAGATTTCCTAGAAGAAAATGCCGCACAAATCTTAATCGTTTCCTCTGGGTTCAAAGACTTTATTGTTCCCGTAGTGAACGAGATGGGTATCCCAGCGGAGAACGTATATGCGAATACCTTCACCTATGATGCGGAAGGAAATATCACCGGATACGATGCAGACAATTTATTGTCTCAGGATAAAGGTAAAGTTCGCTTATTGCAATCATTGCAATTAGAAGGCGAAGTGTACGTGATCGGTGATGGTATCACGGATTACGAATTACGTGAGTCAGGTTTAGCCAATAAGTTCTTTGCATTTACGGAAAACGTATCGCGCAAGGCGGTGACGGACAAAGCGGATTACGTAGTCCCATCTCTAGATGAGTTCTTGTACATCAACGGTTTAAGCCGTGCACAATCGTACCCTAAATCACGTATTAAAGTTCTTTTATTAGAAAATGTGCACCCTGGTGCCGTGCAAGCGTTCAAGAAAGAAGGTTTCCAAGTGGAGCTTTTGAAAGGCGCTTTGGATGAGGATGAATTGATCGAGAAGATCAAGGATGTGTCCATCATCGGTTTGCGTTCGAAGACGAATTTGACAAAGAAAGTGTTGGAACACCCGAACGCGTCTCGATTGATGTGTGTGGGCGCTTTCTGCATCGGTACAAATCAAATTGATCTAGTGGAATGCGAGAAGCGTGGAATCGCGGTGTTTAATGCACCGTACTCGAATACGCGTTCAGTAGTAGAATTGTCGATCGGTTTGATGGTAATGTTAACGCGCAATATCTTCGAGAAATCGACGAAAATGCACGCGGGTGTTTGGGATAAATCGGCGACGAATTCGTATGAGATTAGAGGTAAGAAAATTGGTTTAGTGGGATATGGAAGCATCGGTACACAGATTTCCGTGATTGCGGAGGCACTGGGTATGGAAGTGTATTTCTATGATTCAGTAGATAAATTAGCTTTAGGTAATGCCAAAAAATGCAGTAGCCTGAAAGAATTATTATCGCAAGTTGATTTTGTGAGTTTACACGTGGATGGTCGTAAGTCTAACACGAATATCATCGGTAAAGAGCAATTCTCTTGGATGAAGGACAATGTCATCTTCTTGAACCTGTCACGTGGGCACGTGGTCGAAATTTCGGCTCTTGTGGAGGCGATTAAGACGGGTAAGGTGTGGGGCGCAGCAATCGACGTATTCCCATATGAGCCTAAGACAAATGACGAGGAGTTTATCAATGAATTGCGTGGATTACCTAATGTGATTTTGACGCCGCATATCGGTGGTAGCACAGAGGAGGCGCAAGCAAATATTGGCGAATTTGTGCCAGCGAAGTTGTTGCAATTTATGAACAACGGTAGCACCTATGGTTCGGTGAACTTCCCAGAGTTGCAATTGCCCCCATTAGAAAATGCACACCGTTTATTGCACATCCACCATAATGTGCCAGGGATTTTGGCCCAAATCAACCAAATCTTCGCGAAATACCACGTAAATATCATCGGTCAATACTTGAAGACGACGGAGAATACGGGTTATGTGATTACGGATGTGGCTAAAGAATACTCGGATGAGATCGTGAGCGAATTGAAGCTGATCGATAACACCATTAAGTTTAGAATGTTATATTAATATGAGCACCTTTTTTACCCCCGGCCCTGCGGCCTTATTTCCTACGGTTCAGTCCCACTATATGGAGGCTTTTCGCCAAAACCTCGGTTCGATTTCCCATCGTTCCGCGGCTTTCCGTAAGATTTACCAGCACGCAGATGAGCAATTGCGCGAATTATTCGCCTTGCCTAAGAGCCACGCAGTCTTGTTTACCGGATCTGCGACGGAGGTATGGGAGCGTATCATCATGAATACGGTGGAGCACGAGAGTTTTCACCTCGTGAACGGTTCGTTTTCGAAGAAGTTTTTCGATTTCGCGAAAGATTTGCACAAGTATGCAAATTCGATGCACAAGCCTTTTGGCGAGGGTTTTGATGCTTCAGAAGTGGAAGTGCCGGAATATGCGGAATTGATTTGTTGCACCGCGAACGAGACGAGTTCGGGTGTTCAGATGAAGGCTTCGGAGATCCATAAGATCAAAAAAGCAAATAAGAACAAGTTTGTGGCGGTGGATATGGTTTCCTCTGCACCTTACCCAAATCTAGACTTTAGTTTAGTCGATTCAGCCTTTTTTAGTGTCCAAAAATCATTTGGGATGCCTGCCGGTTTAGGTGTTTGGTTTGCGAATGAGGCGATGCTTGAAAAATCAGAAAGAATGAAGAAGCACGAGGGTATCGTAGGGACCTATCACTCCTTGCCAAGCCTTTGGGAAAATTACAAGAATTTCGAAACGCCAGAAACGCCTAATGTGATGGCGATTTATGTATTAGGAAAAGTAGCGGAGGATTTTAACCGAATCGGTGTGGAGAATATCCGCAAAGAGACGGATAAAAAAGCCAAAGCTTTGTATGATTTTGCAAAGAAATCGGATAAATTCGAACTATTCGTAGAGAATGAAAATCACCGTTCAGCGACCGTGGTTGTGCTAAATTGCAAGGAGGGGTCGTCTAAAGTGATTAATACGATTAAAGAGAGAAGCGATATGATTATTGGGGCTGGATATGGTAAATTGAAAGAAACCCAAATCCGTATCGCGAATTTCCCAGCAGTAAATATGGACCAAGTTCAGGCTTTAATTACTGAATTAGGTTCGCTATAACATAAACCTAGGACTATGAAAAATGGAGCACCCATTCGGTGGGGTATATTGGCATGTGGCGGCATTGCCCGCAAATTTGCAGATGATTTAGCCTTTGTCAAAGACGGCTATCTAGCTGCCGTTTCCTCTAGAGATATTTCCCGTGCAGAAGAATTTGCCTCCCATTATGGGCCAGATGTAAAATGCTTTGGTTCGTATGAAGCCATGCTTTCAAGTGGCGAAATCGATGTGGTTTACATCGCCTCTCCACATGGTCTGCACCACGAACATACTTTATTATGTTTGAATGCAGGGCTTCCTGTTTTGTGTGAGAAAGCTTTTGCGATCAATTCGAAGCAAGTCGCTGAAATGATTCAGACGGCACGAGAAAAGAAGATCTTCCTTATGGAGGCTTTGTGGACGCGTTTTCATCCCTCTATCGTGAAATTGCAGGAGATTTTAGCCTCGGGGGTGATTGGAGATATCATTCATCTCGCCGCAGACTTTGGCTTCTTAGCTCCCTACGATCCACAGGCGCGTTGGTTCAACCCTGCGCTCACGGGCGGATCTTTACTAGATATCGGCATTTACCCTCTGTTTATCTCCAAATTCGTTCTGGGAAATCCTTTAGAAATGAAGGCCACTGGCGTCATGGCGCCTACGGGCGTGGACATGAATACGTCCATCGCCTTGAAATATAGCTCTGGGGCGACAGCAACCTTGTTTTCTACTTTTGCTACCAAGACAGATACAACTTGTGAAATTCACGGAACGAAAGGTAAGATCCATATGCATTCTCGCTTCCACGAGACGAAAGGTATCACCGTAACCATTCACGAAACAGAGCAAGAGACGTTCTATGAGACAGAGCGTTTAGGCTGGGGATATAGTTACGAAGCGGAGGCAGTTCAAGCGGATTTACGTGCGGGTCGCACAGAAAATGCCTATATGACGCACGCTTTCAGTACCGAATTAATGGCATTATTAGATGAAATACGTTCTCAAATCGGTTTAAAATATCCAAATGAATAAGATCCTCCTTTTCCTGTTTTTGTCTTTTGGCGTTTTCGCTCAGAAATCGCTAAATCGCTTTGAAAAAGAAATTCTTGTTTTTGAAAAGCAGGATTCCATCGCGATGCCGGCGAAAGGGATGAAATTATTTATCGGTTCCTCCAGTTTTCGTTTGTGGAAGAACTTCGATGCAGACATGAAAGGGATGAATGCGTTAAACCGTGGTTTTGGCGGTAGCACCTTGATAGAAGCCTTGCATTATTTCGATCGTATGGTCGTAAAATACCAGCCATCATGGGTATTTATGTATGAGGGAGATAATGATTTAACGTCCGGGACTAGTCCGGAAGTAATTGCAGCCCAGTTCGAAGAATTTTCTGATCGTTTAGCGAAGCAGGTTCCGGGCGCAAAATTAGTGTTTGTTTCTGCTCGTCCAAGTTTAGCCCGGGAGGCATTGAAAGCCAAACAACAAGACTTGAATCAACGCATCACCGCAATTGCAGCCAAGAAAAAAGGCCATTATGTAATTGATATGCAC
>VFQS010001433.1_pt1 | contig 21941 bp, 19 predicted proteins | sample 3512361 | NCBI WGS metagenome assembly VFQS01 (sample SAMN10412375, study PRJNA504923) | tailings metagenome | isolation source: Relicate 1 Philex TSF3 active mining | place: Philippines
AATAAAGTTTATAATATGATTACTATTGTTATGCAGGAGAGTCCAAGTAATGAAGATGTATTATTCCAAAATAGAACCAATTGTAAAGTTTATTTTAATGGAACTTTGATTGCTGACCGTTCTACTTATAATAATGATATTATTAATGACGCAAATCCTGTAAGAACTTCAACTGTTATGAAGAAGAATGTTGGTAATCTCTATATTAATCCTAAAACTCATTTTAAAGGTTCTGGCAGAAATGATTATTTAGGTGGTGCTGACCCTTTAAATGGAAATAATGAAATAAGTGAACTAACTGAAAATGATGGTATTACTAAAGATGTTCCCCTTAAAATGGCTGATTTATCTTATTTCAATTATGCCCTTACTGTTGATGAAATTCTTGTTCTTTATAATAGAGGTTTTAGTAAAGAACTTGCTGATATTATCACTAAAAATGATGCAGTCGTTAATAAAGATGTTGTTATTGGTAAAAAGATTAATATGGATATGTATAATTCTCAAAATTCAGATCTTCCAGTTGAACCTATTTAGATATAGATATAAATAATAGAATTTAATATAAAGAATAATGGTTGCAGGATTAATTCAAATTGCTGTTTCTGGAACTCTTGATAATTTTATAACAACTAATCCTAGTATCAGTTATTATATATTTGCTTATAAGCGTCATACTAAATTTGCTTTGGAAACTAAAATCTTGGATTTTGATAAAACAATTGTTATTGATGGTGTAAATAATCGCTATAGATGTAATATTGACCCTAATGGTGGTGATTTACTCTCAAATCTTTATTTCGTTTATACTATTCCTGCAATTTATTCTACTGATACACATAGATTCAGATGGGTCAAAAATTATGGAACCCTGCTTATTAAAAAAGCAACCTTTTATATAGGTTCAACTATTGTTGATAGTATCAGTGGTGAATATTTATTGGTTTCAAATGAATTATCAGTCTTAATTAAAGATGATTATGATGATATAACTGGAAATGTTGAAAGTATGTATAATCCTACTATTCCTATTCCTGTTGTTAAAATTAATAATAATAGATTCGAAACTATTCAATATCCTTATATCATTGATAATAATAGTCCTCCTTCAATTCCTTCGAGAGAAATTGTTATACCCCTCTCATTTAATTTCACTAAACATCCATCTTTATCAATAATGCTGGCAAGACTTCAAAATAGAAAAGATGTTTATATTGAACTCGAAATAGAAGATATTGAAAATTTATATCAAGTTTATTCTAAAGAACTTGGATTATATATAAGTCCTGCTTATCATAATGAAATTTATTCTGATAGACCTCCTATTAATATCAATAGTTTCTTGAGAATTACTAATAAGGATTTAAAGACAAGAGTTGAGGCTACATTCGTATATCTTGATAATTATGAAAGAGGTCTAATGATGATTGCTCCTGTTAAGAGTATTTTGATAGAAAGAACTTTTATATCAAACTTTCAAAATATAATTCAAGGAAATAATTTGAGAACAGTGATTGAGTTAATGGGAGCAAATCTTCATACTAAAGAGATAATATGGACTATAAGAAGAAATGATTATAATAAATATAATGACAATTTCAATTTTACCAATAATATTCCTGAAAATGAGAATAATCCAATAATATCAATGGCTAACATCTATTTTAATGATAAAAATATTATGGAAGATAAATCTGAATTATTCTTTGGTAAAATTCAACCATATCAATATCATTCAACTATTCCAAAAAGAGGTATCTATTCATTCTCATTTGGTCTCTATCCTGAAAAATGGCAACCAACTGGAAGTTATAATGGAGCAAGTGTTAAAACTTATTTATATGTTTATGTTAAACCTTCTAATAATGATATCATTAATACTAAACTACAAAACTTCAATAAAAACACTTATACTTATGATTATATATTGAGATATTATGTGAAAAGCTATAATATTCTTGAGTATATTGGAGGTAATGTCGGCATTAAATATGTTTAACTTTTATTTTTCTATATTTATAATAACAATAATTATGGATTTAACATTATTTATAATGATAGTATTATTGATTATAGCAATTTTATATGGTATAAATATCCTCAGAAGTGTTAAAAATGATTTAAAGAAAATAAATGGAACTTCTTTAAATAAAAATAATAATCAGAATCTCAATCAAAAAGATGAGAGTTATTATAATAATAGTGATATGAAAGAATTGATTGATAATATTAAGTATGGTTTAGAGTATTTAAAGAAGTTCTTATGAATATTTATGATTATTTAAGAATAAATCAATATTATAATTATTAATGCCAAGAAAAAAGGTGGTTGCAGATGTTGTTATCAAAAAAAACAACAAAAAAAATATAATTGATTCTATGATTAAAGATAATGATAATAATGATGAAGACATTATTCTTCAATTGGCTATTTCCAATAATAAAATTAATAATATCATCAATAATAATAATTGTGATACTAAAATAATCGAACCAAGTCCTTATGAGAGTATCTGTTATTTTACTAATGGTTCTGAAAATATCTCTTGTGATAATGAATACTATCAAAATACTAATTTCAATAAAAATAATTCATGTTGTTTTTGGTGTTGCCATTCAATTGATAATCATTATGGTATGCCCTATAATTATGATACCATTAATGATACCTTTTATACCATTGGGTCATTCTGTTCTCTTCAATGTGCAAATGCCTATAACTTCTCCACAAACTCAGGAAGTGATAAGGTCTGGGAGATTAATAGTTGGATTCAAATGATTGCTAGAAGATTCGGTATTACTAATATTATTAGACCAGCTCCTTCCAAATATCTATTGAAGATGTTTGGAGGCAATTTATCTATTGATGAATTTAGAGAAGCACATCTCAATAATGATAAAACTTATATTCTCAATATTCCTCCAATGATTTCTGTTAATTCTACTAATGAAATCATAAATACTTCTTATATAACCAAAAAAAAATGATATAAAGATTATAATTCTTTATATATTGTAATTAAATCAATTTAAGGAAATGACAGATATCTATTTTACGCCATATAAAGTCAGCACAATTACTTGTAATGTTGACATTGGAGTAAATGTTGATTTAATTACTTTATATGAAAAGTTTCAAATTGGTGGTAAGTCAAAATTCATATGGATTTATTATCCTAAGATTACTGATAGAGAGAATAAGAGAGGTGAGTATCCTAAGAAAAAGAGGAATGTTAAGAGTTCAGGAACAAAGAAATCATCATTTGACAATCAAGTAACTGTTTTATATAAATCTGATAATTATCCTAATCTTAAGATTTTCAAAAATGGAAATATTCAGCTTACTGGTGTTAAGGATGAGAAGAATGTTGAGGCGATTATTAATGAAATTATTGTTGAAATTAAGAGGATTTATGAAGAATCGCCTGAGATTTCAAATGAACCTGATTTTAAAACTAAGATTGGTTTCTATAATTTCAAAATTAGAATGATTAATACTGATTTTAAAACTTATGCCAATCAAGAGAATACTGAGAAGTTCTTAATAAGAAGAAAGGTTCTTCATAAGATTCTCATTAGTGATGATTATAATAATAAATGTAGTTTTGAACCTGGAAAATATCACGGTGTAAAATTAGAATTCTTCTGGAATACCACTAAAGAAAAACAGGATGGTATCTGTTCGTGTTCCGAATACTGTTTTGGAAAAGGTAGTGGTATAGGTAATAAGAATTGTAAAAAGATTACTGTTGCCATATTTGAAAGTGGAAGTGTTTTAATTACCGGAGGAATTTCATTTGCCCAAATTGATGCAGCTTATAGTTATATCACAAAAATCTTTAAAACTCATAAAGATGAAATAAGAAAAACTGATTTAAATACATTATTATTATAATTCTGAAGTAGAAATTATTTCATCTATTTTTTTTATGATATTATCAAAATCACAGATAACATCACAATTATAATACATCTTGATTTCTGTTTTATGACTTATGATAAATTTCAGTTTAATTATATCAGAATTATCATTATTTGTAATTAAGCGAGTGCATATCAATTTATCATTAAAATCATCATAATAATCATTATAGATATCATCTATTCTCATTTTTGTTTTCTCCAGTTTTTTCATTAAATATGCATCAATGTATTCTATTGTTTTATACTCAAATAATTCAAATAATACCAATTGTATATCATTATAAGTATTGTATGAAGTTCCGTTAAATACTAATTCTATTCTTGAATCATCACCATCATCATTTATATATTCCTTAAATACAAGTGGTGTATCAAAATACTTATATTTATATTGAGTATAGGTATCATTATACTTGATTGATAACTTAATTGATTCTTTTGGGGCAACTTTTTTAATAAACATTCTGATTTCATCCATTTTTTAATATGGAAATGAAAAAATAATTAAGAATATCATTTTTTTTCAGAAAATTCTTATGAAAGTAAATACCATCATAAATAAAAGATATAATAAATATAAACTTATAATTATATATAATACTACTGATATCTTTATTATAGTCATCAATAATCCTAAATAATTCATTTCAATATCAATAATAAAAAAAATAATCATAATCATTTTTTTTCAATATGAATAATAAAACTAATAATGATAATTATAACTGAGATTAATATTGCTATTTTTATTTAAATAGTAATATTATAATATAAATATAAAAATTATTTATGATTTATTTATATAATGCTTGGTATAACTTTTTAGCAATCCAAAATAATATCATTATAAACCTTTTACTATTTGGCAATATTATCTATCCAACCTATTTTAATGATAAACTTATCTATTATAAGAATATTGGTGATAATTACTATAAATATATCTTTATTCTTAATATCGGTGAAAAGATTCATAAACAATATAAAATTGATGTTATCAGTATTGGTCTTAATATATATAATAAATATAAAATGATTACTAATAATAATAATGATGATAATTTAAGTGTTATATCTGATATCAGTGATATTTCCAATTTAAGTGATATTAGTGATTTTGATGATTTTGATGATTTCTATTGATTTCTATTGATTTCTATTGATTTATGCATCTATTATTTCATGACATAATCCAAATTCTTTTGCTTTCTTTGCATCTATTATTAAAAATTTCTTATCTATCATATTAATGTATTCTTTTGTCATCTTTGTTTTTTTCCTTAGAACTTCTTTTATTTTCTTAACCATCATTTGAGTATTCTTTATATTATCATCCAATAATAAACTATAATTATGAAATGAATACAAAAGATTACATATGATATATGAATGAGAATACATTACAATCTTATTTGTATATAAAAGTGGAAGTAAATTTTCAATACTTATTGGAACATCTATTATTCCATATTTATATGTTTCTATTCTTTTTATTTTTGATATTAAGTTTAATGAATTAAATATTAATATCATTGCCTTCTTATTTTCATCTTCATCATCATTCTTATTTTCATTTGAACTCTTATCAGAATTTCCATTAGAACCTAAACTACAACTACTATAAATAATTGTTGGTTTTTTATTATCTATCTTATTTATATTACAATCAGTCTCTTCATTTGTCATATTACATTTAGTATTAAGATTATTATTACTGGAATCATTCAATATTTTTATTATATCACTCTTATTTTGATTTAAAGAAACTGAACGGTATTCATAATCAATTATTCTGTCAACTATTCCCTTCTTTAAACAGTATTTATAATCTAATAGTAAGTTATGTTCCAATAAATTCTTTAATTCCTCTCTTGTAAATTTAGTTTTCTTTAAATAAATTTCAATTATTGATTTAAAATAACTATCAATTTTATTAATATAATTAACTATTCCCTGTCTTCCATCATTTATAAATCCTGATATTCTATATTCATGTAATAAACAAAATCCATTCTTATTCATCAATCTATATGGACTATTTATGAGAAGAATAGTGGCAATTGAAAAACAATAATTATCGATGATTGTGGCAATCGGTTGTTTTGATATTTTAAATATTGATAGTAATTTTATACCATCCTGAAGAATTCCACCCATAGAACTTATATGAATTAATATTGGTTTTGGATTTTCTTGAGTGTTTGCATTTCTTACCTCTTCTATTAATTTATCTATTTTTGGCGAATCAATTAAACCAGTTATGTATAAATGAGTGAGTTTATCTGAATAAAAATCTTTATCACTCAATTTCTTAAAAAAATCCATTCTAATTATATTCTATAATTATCAATTATAAATACTTATCAGCAAATTCTAACCAAAGTTTATTAAATTCTTTATTTGTAGAAACTGAACCAATATTTTTATTGATATTAGATTTTTGTGTTGAAATCCATCCTGCTAAAGTTTTATTTTTAGATTCAGTTGGTAATCTTCCATTTTCATTAACATAATCTATAGCTTCATTATATCTATTCATCCAAATATCATTAAAATGTCTGAATAATTTTTTATTTTTTTCAACAAATTGTTCCCATTCTTTTCTTATTGTTTCATTTGCCATTATTTCTTTTTCTTTTTTATAATTTTTCTTTTGAGTTCCAAGCCAAGTATATACTACCTTATTTTCTTTATCAGAAATAGTAGGTAGTTTCTTATATTTATCAACATATTCTTTAAGCTTACCATAAGATAGATACCAGTCTTCTACATTTGTTCTGAAGAATTGAGGATAAGTATCCAATAATTCTTTCCATAATGATTTATACTCTTCGTTTGTGTTTAATATTCCTGAATCTTGTTCATAATTAAGATGTTGATGTCCAATCCAAATACCAAGCGTTTTAATATCTGAGTTTTCATTTCGTTTTGATGGAAGTTTATTATATTTTTTAATATATTCAATTGTTGCATCATACTTACTTATCCATTTTTCATCATTATCCTTGAATAAATCCTTATATTTACTCATAAAATCTTTCCATAATTCTCTTAAAGTTTCAATTGTATATACATTTCCAGTATTATTCTCGTAATTTCTTTTATTAGAATGTGTCCATGCATTTAACGCCAAATCTTCTTTAGTTTTCTTTGATGGTAGTTTTTTAGTTGTTTCTATACATTCAATAAGTTTTTTCAGATTTAATTTCCATTTTTCAATAACTTCTATAAATAAATGTGGATATTTCTCTTTTAACTCAATCCATCTCTCATATATAATTAAATCTTTATAACTGTCTTCTTTGTAATATTTTTTGAAATAATTTATGAATTTTATTAAACGAATTATCTGATTTTCATTTTCTGAATTTATATCTGTTTTAGATGGAAGTTTATTATTTTCATTTAAATATTCCTCAATTAAATCCAATTTTTCATTGTCTTTATAATATTTATATTCTTTAACATTAACTACATAATTGGTAATGGTTTTAATATCTTCATTTAGTTGTTCCTTAAATTCATCATCAGTTCTATTATAGAAATTGATAGATGCAATATTGATTTTTGTATTGAAATTTTCATCATATTCTTTAATTGATGATAATGTTGCCATTATTTCTTTATATTCATCACACCAAATATAAATCTTAGCAATTTTGAAAGGATTGTTTTTATCAATTCTTGTTGCTCTGTTTATTCTTTGAATTGTTGTTATTTTATTTTTAGGAGGTTCTGTTATGTAAATTGAATCACATGCAGGAATATCTATACATTCATTTAGAATTCTAATATTAAATAATAATTGAATTCTGTCATTTGTATTAGTAAATGCTTCAATACTTTTCTTTCTTGAAATATTATCATCATTTGATGATATTTCATAAATATCATAATCTAATAAATAGAATTCATTTAATGTATTGAATGTTTTTATCATAGTTTTCATATTTATTATATTGCTGCAGTAAACTATACACTTTCTTAATCCACTATTGAGAATAGCTGAAAATAGGAATTTACATTTATTTTTATATTGCTCTTGAATTTTATATATTGATAATTCCTCATCCAATTCATAATTTGTTTCATGAATAGATGGTATATATATCTTATAATCAGTTATCAGTTTATTTTTAATTGCTTCATTAAATGACATATTATACATATTATCACCAATTAAAGAATTTACATCATAATCTTCATCAGTTTCATCTTGTTCATCATTTGGTTCAATATTATAGATTCGTGGAGTTGCAGACATAAATAGAATTTTATGATTTGACTTTAATAATTTATTAAAGCAATTATCTTTATTTATTAAATTTTCTTTAGTAATATTATGAAATTCATCTACTATAAATAATGGATTATTGAAACAATCTAAACATTCAGAAATTATATCAATTGAGTGATATGTGCTTGATATCAGAAATTTAGAATTACTTTTAATAAATGATTTGATATAATCAATATTTCTATAACCATCACTATTTACTAAAAGTGTATTTAGTGGATTATAGCCATATTCAATGAATTTATTTAAATTTTGATGAGCAAATTCTATTAAAGGTGATATTATTATAACTTGATCATAATTATTTGATATCAAATAACTTGTATACGTCTTACCGCAACCACAAGGTAGCGATAAAATTCCTCTGTTTTTATTTTTAAAATAATCAATACTCTTATCATATGCATCTTGTTGATAATAATAAGGAATTATTTTATTATCAATTTCAATTGTTTCTTTTTTAGAAGTATCAATTGGAAATTTAATGAAATTAATTTTATTATTTAAGGAGAGTTCTTTTAATTTATCCAAATTTGTTTTATCATCTAAATCTAATTCTAGTTCTTCAGTATATTTACTTAATCTATTTAAGTATTTAATATTACTTGATAGTTTATTTGTGTAATAAATAAAGCTTGTTATATCTCTAATAAGAGCAGCTCTCATTATAATTCCTGATAGATTTTCAATTGTTAAACCATTTTTATATCCATTTTTACATTGGACAATAGAACAAGTATTTTCATTTTCAATTTGAATAACATCAATTCCAATATCTTTATGAAAATGTAAATTACCTTCTTTAATATCTTTTCTCAATAATCTTGAATGATTATTTGATGATATTAAATTATTTTTAATTAAGATTTCTTCTGGACATTCATTCCAAAGATATGCATCTTTTTTTAAGTTTTTAATTATAAATTCTTTTACAAATTTTTCATATAATAATCCCTTCTCTTGATTATCCATTTCCTGATAATAATATAATTGATATGAAACAAAATCATTTTTTATTTTCATAAAAATACTTAAAGATTTATAATTATTATATAATAAAAACAAATAATGAGTAGTAAGGAAGAAATTGATACAATTGGATGTGATATTGGAACAACAAATTCATGTGTTGCAATTTATATCAATGGAAAAGTTGAGATTATTCCTGATTTTCAAACAGGGTCTAGAACAATTCCTTCTTATGTAACTTTCACAGATACAGAAAAACTTGTTGGTGAAGCTTCTAAAAATGTTGCAGCTATGTATCCAAAATCTACTATTTATGATGTTAAACGATTAATTGGAAGACGATTTAGTGATGAAATTGTTCAGAAAGATATTAAACTATGGTCTTTTGATGTTAAGGGTGATGAAAATGATAAACCTTATGTAGAAGTTCCTTACAAAGGAGAAGTTCATAAATTTTATCCAGAAGAAATTACTGCAATGATTATTGGAAGACTTAAAGAAACTGCAGAAGCTTATCTTGGACATCCTGTTAAAAATATTGTTGCAACTGTTCCTGCATATTTCAGTGATAGTCAAAAACAATCTACAAAAGATGCATGTATTATTGCTGGTCTAAATCCTTTGAGATTAATTGCCGAACCAACTGCAGCAATTCTTGCATATAATCTTGATAAGAAATTTAACAGGGAAATTAATATTTTAGCAGCTGATACTGGGGGTGGGACTCATGACATAACTCTAGCTACGTGCGAGACCGGAATCATTGAAATTAAGGCGACAGGAGGAGACACACATCTTGGTGGTTCTGATTTAGATAATTCAATTATTGAATATTTGTGTGAAGATTTTATGAAAAAACATAAAAAGGATATTAAACAAAATAGTAAAGCTCTTAAGAGATTAAATTTGGCAGCTGAAAGAGCTAAAAAGACATTATCTTCAGCCACTACTGCAATGATTGAAGTAGAATCTCTTATTGATGGTATTGATTATTCAACTACTTTAAGTAGAGCTAAATTTGAAAGTCTTGCAGAACCATTCTTAAAGAAAGTGGTTGAGCCTATTGCTAGAGTTTTGAGTGATGCAAAAATTTCAAAAGCAGATGTTGATGAAATTGTTCTTATTGGTGGAACAACAAGAATTCCAAAACTTCAAGAAATGCTTTCAGATATGTTTAATGGAAAAACTCTAAATAAATCTCTAAATCCAGATGAAGCGGTTGCTTATGGTGCTGCAGTTCAAGCAGCTATTCTAACTGGACAAGGTGGAGATAAAACAAGTGATCTTCTTCTTTTGGATGTTGCTCCTCTTTCTCTTGGTATTGAGACATCAGGAGGAGTAATGACAAAGATTATTGAGAGAAATACAACAATTCCTACAAAGAAATCCCAGACATTTTCAACATATTCAGATAATCAACCTGCAGTGGATATTAAGATTTATGAGGGAGAAAGAGCTCTTGTCAAGGATAATAATCTTCTTGGTTCATTTAATTTGAGTGGTATTCCTCCAATGCCAAGAGGACAACCAAAGATTACAATTGATTTATCAGTGGATGCAAATGGTATTCTTGAGGTAACTGCAAAAGAAGAGAGCACAGGTAAAACTAATAATATTAAGATTACAAATGATAAGGGACGACTTACAAAGGAACAGATTGATGATATGATTAAAACTGCAGAGAAATTTAGAAAGGAAGATGAGGAACAGAAGGAAATTATTGAAAGTAAGAATGATTTGGAGAATTATTTATATGGAGTTAAGAATTCGCTTTCAACAAAAGCTGAAGGAGCACCTCCTAATTATGATGAAGTTAAGGCTGAAATTGATCCAATTGTAGAAGAGGGTCTTAAATGGTTTGATGAGAATCCAAAAGAAACTTCAGAGACATATAAAAATAAACGAAAGGAAATTGTTGATAAGATTCAGCCACTTCTAATGAAACTTCAGGGAAATCCAATGGGAGGAGGAATGCCACCTAATTTTGACCCATCAATGTTCTCTCAAAAACCAGGAGAGGAAACTGAAGAAAAAGAGGAGACTGAGGTTAATGATTTGGATTAAATGAGATTAAGAAGAGTTGGATAAATTTTTTTTATTTTTACAATAATATCTTTGTGTTTCTTCAAATCATCATCAATAAAGAAATAGATAAAGATGTTAATATCGAGAAGATTTATAATAAAATTGATGTCATTCTTAAGATTCTTGGAGGCAAACTTAAAATAATAGGAATTATAGAAACAAATGTCTTTAATTATAGTTGGATTATTTTTATATTTATAATCGAGATATTTGATAATTGAAGGATTTTTCTTGATGAGTTTATTGATAATTATATCATTATCATTGAATATTTTTTTGATATAAATGAAATCATTATAATTATTGATATTAATCTTATTGATAATCAGATTAATATAAAATTCATCATTAATAAATTTAGATGTAATTAGCTTTAGGTTAGAAGATGACTGTAAAATGATATAGATATTATGGATATGAATGGCTATATCATCATTATCAATAATTCTTTTAATTAAATATAATACCATTAATAATTTATATTCATATAAAATTTAAATGAAATTTATAAGTAAAACAATAAATAATGAATAATAACTATGTATTTTATATAAATAATAATAGTGATTATGCATTTAATGATATTGGAATAGAATTATTTAAATTAGCAATAGGAATGACTTATAGTATTAATAATAAGAAAATTTTTGCAATTACTGATATGAATTATATCAAAATAATACAATTATTCATAAATATCAATTTTAATTTACTTGATTTATCAAAATTAAATTCTAATTATACATGTATTGCTTTAAATACTAATAATTATAAGGATAAAGACCAAGTTGATAATATAAGTAATTGTATAATTAAAATTGATTTTGCATTTGATATGATTAGTGATGATATAAGAGAATTGTTATCAATGGGTATATTAGGAAATCCTAAGTATTCAATAACAATTCATACAAAAATAAATGAGATAATGAATTTCTTCAGAGATTATGAAATTAATAATTATGTATGTATTTATATTAATAAGAATACATTCAATAAGAATTATTATGAGAAATCTTATTATAATCATTTCAGTGATTGTAAGATGATTATATTAACTGATGATATTAATTGGACAATTAAGCATTTAGATTTCATCAATGTAAACAAATGTTTTTTTATTAATAATGATTTTAATTTAAGATTTATTAATTTTGCTTTATTTGGATGTTTCAATAAATTCATTTTAGATAAGGATAACTATACAGGGTTATGGTGTGGATTCATTGGAAATAGAAATAAGAAAATTGTTGTTCCATCAGACATCAATAATAGTTTCTTTTTGAGTAATTGGCTTAAACAATAATTATTTTTATATAAATATAGCAATGGAAGATTTATCTATATTTATAACTGCTCATATAACAAATGAAATTCATAATATTGCTTTAAATTTATGTATATCAAATGTTAGAAATCATTATAGAGATAATAAAATTTTTGTAATAAATGATAATTCACCAAGTTTTTCAATTAATATAAAAGATGTTCATAATAAGGAATTGATTACTGTCATTAATTCTGAAATAAAGGGAGCTGGTGAATTCTTATTTTTATATTACTATCATAAATTAGAAAATCCAACTAAGAAGGCTCTTTATATCCATGATTCAATGTTTTTAATATCACCAATACCGGAAGATATGATATCAAATTTAACTGATATGAAATTCTTATTTAGTTTTTCAAATAAATATAAGATAAAAGAACAAGAGAAATTTATATCAAAATTAAATGAAGGAACTAAAATAAATAAAAATAAAAATTGGGTTGGTTGTTTTGGTGGTTCATGTATTATCACTCATGAATATTTAAAGAAACTTCAAAATAAATATAATATTCTTTCATTAGTTCCATTGATTACATGTAGAAGTGAAAGAGAAATTTATGAGAGAATCCTTGGGTCTGTAGTATCTTACGATTTATTAAATGAGACTCCTGAAGAGACTCCTAATGAGACTCCTGAAGAGACTCCTAATGAGACTCCTGAAGAGACTCCTGAAGAGACTCCTGATGAAACTTCTAATGAGACTCCTGAAGAGACTTCTAATGAGACTTCTAATGAGACTCCTGAAGAGACTTCTAATGAGACTCCTAAAGATACTTCTAATGAGACTCCTAAAGATACTTCTAATGAAAATACTTATAATAATAAAAAAATAAGTGTATATGGAGATTTAGATGAATATTTTCAGAAATATCCAACAGATATATATCATAATTTTAGATATTACTTGAATACTAAAAGGGAGGAAATGCCACCAATATTAAAATTAAACTTTGGAAGATAAAAAATGACAATGATCAATAATCATTCAGTAAACATCAAGATGATTGAAATAAAAGAAGAAGACATCAATTTATTTTGGATTATAAATAAGAAGAAGGATAATGATGGAAACAATAGAATAAGAGAACAAATTATCTATGATATTTTAAATAAAAATATAACTGAAGAATGGTATCAAAATAATAAATGGAATAATATAAAAACTGGATTATTAAGAACTTTAATGGAAACAGAAAAAGAAACTGATAATTATAAAATTGAATTGAAAGGAGGTAGAAATCATAATTATGATTTTATAATTAAATATAATGTAAATGATATAAGAAAGATTGAATTTAAGTATAATTGTAGTTCTATTGATAAATATCCTCAGTTTCTGAGTATAAGTTCAAATAATTTCATTGAAGATGAAGGATATGCATCTTATTTTTATGACAATTACTTAAATAAAATTGGATTATTGATAAATATAAGTATTCCAAGTAAAAGTGATTATCTTAAATATATTCATAGTAATAATTATAATACTCTTTCGATATTTAAGGAATTTAAGGAACAGGAGAAAAACTCAAAGTTTAAGGAAGAAAAGAAGAGAATAGTTTCTGAAAGTATATCTAAATACTTAAATACAAAAATAAAATTGAATATCAATGAAATCAATAAATATTTCAAAGAAAAAGAGAAGAATAAATATTATTTATTATATAAAAATGAAAAGTTTAAAATTGATTATATTAAAGATGAGGAATTGGAAATAGTTGAAATGAAAGAGATTAAAAATAATAACACCTTAATATTAACAACAAAATCTTCTTCATATATCTCAATGTTATTGAGATGGAAGAATCATTTAGGAGTTCTTTATCCAGCTTGGCAGATATCACTTATGAGAAGATAGGTAATATGTATTGAAGTTCATTTGTATTTATGGCATTGTTTCCAAAATAGATATTAATGAATTCATTTGTTTTTTCATTTAAGAAGCTTTTAGTAATCTTCTTATACAATTCCATTAAATCATCTTTATTAATCTCATTTTTATATTTAATGACAATTAAATGATTTTCAATGAGATAATCAAAGGGAACATCAATAATACAATAATTAAATTTATAATTACCTTTTCCATATCCTCTATTAACAACTAATAATAATTCATTATTTCCTTTTTTATCAATATAATTTTTCTTATCATCATTCTTATATTTATTTAAAATGAGACTATTATTTTTAATATCACTCGAATAAATTAATCTTGTTTTACTATCATCGTCAGTTAAGAGTGATTTATTTTGATTCCAAACAACTGACCCAACTTTGACCTCAAAGTTCAAATCATTTAAAGAAACTGAATTTCTATAAAACTCCTTTATTTTAATGATATTATCAGGAGTATTGAAGATAATATTATTATTGATAGAAATTGAATAATCATCATTATTTCTTTTTATATTCTGAATGATAAATATAATTGTTTCCTGTTCTGTATCAATATAATTACATTTAGAACAATCAATGATATTTATAATACCATAATTATCATAAATGTGTTTCCTCAATTTATTATAATAGAGACAATTAAGAAAATTCTTTGGTAATATGAAGAGTAATATACCATTTTCATTAAGTTTCTTCAGAGAATGAATTATAAATAATATGAAGATATTTGGTCTTCCATCATAATAAGTTTTATCACTCTTTTTCTTTTTATCTGTATCAGTAATAACATAATAAGGAGGATTACCAATAATCAAATCATATTTATTAGAATTATTAACATCAAAATCTAAATAACTTTGATTAATGAATTCAATTGAATTATTTTTAAGTTTAATCTCTTTAATATTATCATAAATGAGTTTGTTGTTTTCAATACAAGTAAATGAAATATTTTTAAAATAGTTATGAGTATCTTCATCCATACTAATAACAAACTGACAACTACCACATGAGGGTTCAAGAATAGTTCTAATGGAATCTAATTGAAGTTTCTTAAGTTCTTCAATTGAAGTTCTGATAATATCAAAAGGAGTAAAGAAGATACCATTATCTTTCTTAATATCCTTCGATAGTTTTTTAGTTAAATCAATTGATAATTTAGAGAATTGTTTCATTATTATTATGATAATAATAAATAAAAATAATCATTTTTTATTGTAATTAAAAATATTTAAATTTCAATTCTTTTTTGAATGATGAAGGAGTATTTAGCTGAGGTGGTAGATTAGCTCCTGAATAATATTTATTATCAATAATTAATTTATTCTTCATCTTTATTTATATTAATAATAATATACGATAAATTATCATTTTTTATTTTTTTTGATAAATAATAATGAGTATAAATAAAATAACAATAATAACACCATCTTATAGAATTGAAAATTTACCTAAAATAGCAAAAACAATTGACTTTAATTATGTAGATGAATGGATTATTGTATATGATGGCAGTTAAAATATCAGAAATACCATCAATATTTAATGATAGTATAAATAAAAATAAAATAAAGGAATTTATTAATAATGATGAAGGTATTTCAGGAAATCCTCAAAGAAATTATGGATTATCTAAAGTAAGTAATGAAAATACAGTATTATATTTTTTGGATGATGATAATATAATTCATGAAAAATTATATGAATTATTAAAAATAATTGATAACAATTATATATATACATTTAATCAAATTAACTTTAATTGTCCTAATTATTTACTTAAAGGTAATAAGATAGAACCTGAAGAAATTGATACTGCAATGGTATTGATTCCATTTAAATATTGTAAAGATATCAAATGGAAAATTGATGAATATGGTGCTGATTATTATTATATAAAAGAATGTTATGAATTATGTAATTATTCTTATATTTATGTAAATGAATCTTTAGCCTATTATAATATGATGAATTATATTACTTTCCTGTAGAACCAAAACCACCTTCATTTCTTTTTGTTTCAGTAAGACCACTTTCAACCTCTTCTAGATTCACATAATCCTGTTTTTTGATAATTAATTGACAACATCTGAATGGAAAAGTGATTTCTTCTGCATCATCAGCAATTTTAGTTAGAGCAATCATCAAATTCCCTCTATAACTATTATCAATAATTCCAATATTATTACTCAAGATATATCCAGATTTAGAAATGGAACTTCTTGGAACAATCTCTGCATAATAACCAAAATCAATATCAATCTTAATCCCAGTATCATATAAAGAAGTTCTTGAATTAAAATCTTTGATTTTACTGATAATACTCAAATCATAGCCAACATCACTCCAATTTTCTTTTGAAGGAGCAACTGCCTCTTTACTTACTCTAATAAAATTACATTGAGGAAAAGTCAAATTAAAATTGGCTGAAACAAAAGAACAAGATTTAACTTCATTATAAATTTTTCCCAAGAAATCATATTTACAACATCCATAAGAATAATAAAGAAATTCAAGTTCATCTTTATTAGTTTCATCATTATCATATACATCAGGAAGTTTATTTAATTCATTTAGTGTAGTTCCTTTCATGAATATATAAGGAATTTTAAGATAATCACCAATTTGCTGAAGAACATTACTCAAAACCTTATTTTTTCTTATAAGAATATTCTCTTTATTTGAATTAGAATTATAACTAGAATCATAATCATCACAATCATTATTATCATTTGATTCATTATCCTTAATATAAAGATAATTATACTCATAAAGACCTCTGATGAATTCTTTGATTAACTTAGGATTCCATTTACTGGCATTAATATCAAAGGTTTTAAGATGATTACTGATATCATCAAGAATCTTATCATCAATAAGAGTCATAGATAGAACTTCTTTTTTTTCATCATAAAAGATATCAACAATATTCTTAAGAATATCAAGTGTATTCTTATCTTCATCTAAATAGACATTAGAGAATTCATAAGTATTCTTTGAATATCTTGAATGAGTATCATTAATATAACTGAAGAAACCTAAACAAAAAGCCTTTTCATTTGTATCAATGGAACTTAAATAAGAACTTGTCATCAAAATTATATTTATTTTATTAATAATGAATAATTCTTAAATCATTATTTTTGAATAATTATAAATCAAGTGGACTATCAGTAATAGTCATACCACAATACTCTACATTCTGAAGTTTAAAATTCTGTTTTTTATAAATACCAATATTGATGGACTCTTCTAATATCCATTTGAAATTGCTCCAGAATTCTTCAGTATGTCCAATGGAAATTGAGCATACATGAGCCATCTCATGAAGAACAACAAACATCATTGTATTTAAATCCATGAGTTTATTATTAGTTCTTAAACATAATACTATCTGTTCTCCTTTATTAATAGAATAACTGGTATAATTTGGGTCATCAATACCTTCTTTGAGTCTATCTGGATTAAAATTAGTTTTAAATCTTTCAATTCTATCATCAGTAGGATAAGTTTTAATGAGATGAGATACTAATAATACCAATCTCTCTCTAATTTTAGCGATTAAATCGGCAGCTTCTTGTGCATCCTCTTTAACTTGAACTTCATAATTCCTATTATCAACTCTAGAAACAACAGTTTCTATTTTTGAGTAATAATGATATTGATATAATAGGAATATAAAGATGATAAAAAGACCTATAATTAAAAATCCTTGAATTCCAATTTCCATTCTATAAGAGTATAATAAAAATTGATTTTCTTTAATATAAAAATTAAATTTGTATAAACAATTATGAATAATATATTTCCTCGAAGTGAAGTCGATGAATTAAATATTGATGACTGTGAAAAAGAATTAGTTTATCAGATAACTGATTGGTTTATACCTGATAATGATAAAAATAAACAAGATTATGAATCTTCTGAGAAGTATTCTATTTATATCTATGGAACAACTGATGATAATATTACTATTTGTAGCAAAGTCATTAATTTTCAGCCTTTCTTTTATGTTAAACCTCCTCCTGAATGGCAAGAGATGGATTCACGAAAATTTAAGGAGAATGTAAGTGAATTACAGAGAAGATTATTGGAGGATACTTATGATAATAAATTTAAGGGCAAAGTTTATACTAATAGAATTATCAATAATGCTAACAGGGAGTTCTTTGAGAAAATAGAGATTGTAAATAAGAAAGATTTCTGGGGTTTTACTAACAATAAAGATTTCAGATTCCTTAAGATAATTGTTTCTTCAATGAAACTCTATAATAATCTCAAGTATTATTTCCAATCAGAAAGTCCTCTTAAAGAAGGCTTTAAGTTATATGAGAGTAATATTGATCCATTCTTGAGATTTATTCATATTAAGAATTTGAAACCATGCGGATGGATTAAAGTTAGTAATTATACTCTCGATGATGCTCCTGATACTATCTGTGATTATAATATAACAGTTGATTGGAATGATGTTAATCCAATTGAAATTAATAAGATTGCTCCATTAATAATCGCTTCTTTTGATATAGAATGTAGTAGTTCTCATGGTGATTTCCCTGTTGCCATCAAGAATTATAAGAAACTAGCTCAAGATTTATGTTATTTGACTAAAGCAGGTCTTTTAGATGAGAAGAAAATTCCTGATTATATTTATGATTCATATTCAGGAGATGTTATTATAGATGAATTGAATAGAATTCATCAGTTATATCCAAAGAAACCAGTTGATTCTAAAATTAAAGATAAGATTCATAGTAATCTTGAAGGAATTAAGTTTATTTTGAGTAAAATTAAGGAATTAAAGACTTCCGATTGTGATGATGATAATGATGATGATGATAATGGTGAAGACTGTGATGATGATTGTGATGATGATAGTAAAGAAGGGGATAAGAAAGGAAAGAAGATGACATCAAAAGAATTTAATGAAATAGAGGAGGCTTTAAATAAGAGATTGTGTGAATTTCTTCCGGAACTGGAGGGAGATAAGATTATTCAGATTGGATTAACTGTTCATAAATTTGGCAGTGATTCAATTATATATAGAAAGATTATTACTTTGGATACATGTGATTCTATTGAGAATACTGATGTTCTCCCATGTAAAACTGAAGGAGAGGTTCTGATGAATTTTAAGAGACTCCTGAATTCCTTAAATCCAGATGTTATTATTGGATATAATATTTGGGGTTTTGATATTGAATATATATGGGATAGAACTAAAGAACTTCATATCAATGATAAATTCTCAATTGGACTTGGAAGAATCAGAAATAGACAAGTGGTATTGGAAGAACAGAAGTTGGCATCATCTGCTTTAGGTGAAAACATCTTCAAGTTATTCAATATGGATGGCATAGTTTCGATTGATTTATTCAAGGTGATGCAGAAAGATTATAAATTGGATAGTTATAAATTGGATAATGTTGCCTCTATTTATATTAATGAGAAGAAGGATGATTTGAAACCAAAAGAATTATTTGAGAGATTTAAGGGAGGTTCAGCTGATAGATGTATAATAGCCAAGTATTGTATTCAGGATTGCGCATTAGTTAATAGACTTCTTCATAAATTGAAAATTCTTGAGAATAATATTGGAATGGGTAATGTATGTTTAGTTCCTTTGAGTTTCTTATTTAGAAGGGGACAGGGAATTAAAATCTTCTCACTTATTTCAAATGAATGTATGAAAAAGGACTTCTTGATTCCAGTGATAAAGAATTTCATTAGTGATGAGGATATTGAGGGATATGAGGGAGCAATTGTATTAGAACCTAAAGAAGGTATTTATTTAGATGTTCCGATTGTAGTATTTGATTATGGTTCTTTATATCCTTCTTCAATGATATGTAGAAATTTATCACATGATACTTATATAATTGATGAGAAATATAAGGAGATTGATGATGAGAATGTTGAGATAGTTAAGGTCAGTTATGATTTATATGAAGGAAAGGGAGATAAGAAGGTGAAATCGGGAGTGAAGGATTGTTATTTCGCCAATTATAAGGATGGTAGAAAAGGAATTATTCCGAATATCTTAGAGATGCTTTTGAATGAAAGAAAGAATACACGAAAGAAGATTGAATATGTGAGTGTGATTAAAAATGATGGAAGTATTGTTTCAGGATTTCCGGAGGAGGATGAAAGTTCAATTACTATTACTGATGTTGACTTAAATAAGAAAACTAAGATTCCTAAGACTGAAATAAAAGAAACTAAGGAGACTTATAATAAATTTGAATGTGCAGTATTTGATGCCCTTCAAAATGCCTATAAGATTACTGCTAATTCTCTTTATGGTCAAATTGGAGCAAGAACCTCTGCAATTTATTTGAAAGATATTGCTGCGTGCACTACTTCTACTGGAAGAGAGATGATAATGATTGCGAAGAACTTTGTTGAGAGTAATTACGATGCAGAGGTTATTTATGGTGATACTGATTCTATTTTCTGTAAATTTAATTTGAAGAATGATGAGGGAGAAGCTGTGTTTGGAAAAGATTCTCTCAAATATGGAATAAGAGTTGGAGAGGAGGTTGAGACGAAAATAAAGAAACATCTGCCATATCCTCAGAAATTGAATTATGAGAAGTGTTTGTATCCATTCATCTTATTTTCAAAGAAAAGATATGTGGGCAATTTATATGAGAAGGATGATAAGAAATTTAAACAGAAATCTATGGGAATCGTATTGAAAAGAAGAGATAATGCCAATATAGTCAAAAAGGTATTTGGAGGTATCATTGATATCATTCTTAATTCTCAGGATATTGAGTTATCAGTGAAATTCTTGAAAGAAGAATTGAGAGATTTAGTTGAAGGTAAAACTGATTTAAAGGATTTGATATTATCAAAAACCTTAAGAGGTTATTATAAAGACCCGACAAAAATAGCTCATAAGGTTCTTGCCGATAGAATTGCTTTGAGAGACCCTGGAAATAAGCCGGCGGTTAATGATAGAATTCAGTATATTTATATTAAGAATAATGAGGCTAAATTACAGGGAGATAAGATTGAAACTCCTGAATTTATAGTTGAGAATGAATTAGAACCAGATTATCTTCATTATATTACCAATCAGATAATGAAACCAGTTCTTCAATTATATCAATTATGTTTAACTGAATTGAATGATTATGGTGAAGAACATGGTTATTGGGAGAAGATTGAAGAAGAATTAATGAAGAAGGATATGTATAAGGATGATAAGAGAAGAGCAAATAGACTTCAAAATCTGAGATTAAGAAAGGTTCAAGAAATTCTATTTGATGAATTCATTGATAAACTTAAAGAACCTAAAATTAAGAAGGAAAGAAAGAAAAAAGAAGTAGTTAAGAAAGAAACTAAAGAAGAAACTAAAGAAGAACCTAAAGAAGAAACTAAAGAAGAACCTAAAGAAGAGATGTTAGAGGGTTCTATAAGAGTAGTTGAGAG
>VFQS010001434.1_pt1 | contig 21929 bp, 17 predicted proteins | sample 3512361 | NCBI WGS metagenome assembly VFQS01 (sample SAMN10412375, study PRJNA504923) | tailings metagenome | isolation source: Relicate 1 Philex TSF3 active mining | place: Philippines
TCGATCGAGCGGGTGGTGAGCGGCACCGGCCTCGGGGAGGTGATGCGCTGGCTGCTGGCCACCGACCCCGACGCCGCAGGTCATCCTCTGACCCTCGTGGATAGCAACGAGCGACCGGCCGCCACCGCCACGGCCGCTGCAGCGGGGGATCCCCTGGCCCGGCGCGCCATGGATCTCTGGCTGGGTGCCTATGGCAGCACCGCCGGGGATCTGGCCCTGCAGACCCTCTGCAGCGGGGGGCTTTGGGTGGGAGGCGGCACGGCCGGGAAGCTGCTGGAGGAGCTCCGGTCGCCGGCGTTTCTGAGTCCGCTGCAGCAGAAGGGTCGGCTCAGCACGGTGCTGGAGCAGGTGCCGGTTTATGCCCTCACCGACCCGGAGGCTGGCCTGTTCAGCGCCGCCTGCCGCGCCCGGATGCTGATGGGCTGAGTGGGACACTGGCCCCAGCAGAACCGACCGTATGGTCCGCCCCCGCATCGGCCAGGGGGTTGTGGTGGACGTTCCCGCCACGACAGCCAACCTGGGCCCCGGCTTTGATTGCCTGGGAGCCGCCCTGGATCTCAACAACCGCTTCGAGATGCGCTGCATCGAAGGCGATGGTGAGCGCTTCGAGCTGGTGATCGAAGGCAGCGAGGGCGCCCACCTGCGCGGCGGCCCCGACAACCTGGTGTACCGGGCCGCCCAGCGGGTGTGGAAGGAAGCGGGCGAACAGCCGATCGCCATCGAAGCGAGAGTGCGCCTGGCGGTGCCACCGGCGCGGGGCCTGGGCAGCAGCGCCACCGCCATCGTGGCGGGACTGATGGGAGCCAATGCCCTGATCGGGGAACCGCTCAGCCGCGAAAAGCTGCTGGAGCTCGCCATTGATATCGAAGGCCATCCTGACAACGTGGTGCCTTCCCTGCTCGGGGGGCTGTGCATGACCGCCAAGGCGGCCTCGCACCGCTGGCGCGTGGTGCGATGCGAATGGTCGCCGGAGGTGCTGGCGGTGGTGGCGATCCCGTCCATCCGGCTCTCCACCAGCGAGGCGCGCCGGGTGATGCCCAAAGTCATCTCCATCGCTGATGCCGTGACCAACCTCGGCTCGCTCACCTTGCTGCTGCAGGGGCTGCGCACGGGCAACGGTGATCTCATCGCCGATGGCATGCACGACCGGATCCATGAGCCCTACCGCTGGGGACTGATCCAGGGTGGCCGGCAGGTGCGTGAGGCCGCGCTTGAGGCCGGCGCCTGGGGCTGTGTGATCAGCGGTGCGGGCCCCAGCATCCTGGCCCTGGCCAACCGCGATCACGCCGGTGCGATCCGACGAGCGATGGTGCGGGCCTGGGAAAGCGAAGGCGTGGCCTCACGGGCCGAGGTGCTGCAACTCCAGCAGAGCGGCAGCCGCTGGAAAACGATCCCGGATCGCACCGAGACCAGCCGTTAATCCCACAAACCCGAGGCCAGAAATCTCGACCTTGACGCCCTAAGTAGAAATACTCAGCTGCTAGATTCGCATCTGTCATGGACTGATCCCGGGATGGGAGCAGCCATCAACGTGATGAGGTCTTCATGGACGCACTAATGCCCCTATTGGCCGCGTCCTCGGCGTTATCCAGCTCGGCCTTCGGTGATGCTGCCGTGGCTGAAGGTCTACTGGCTGGCAGTGTCAATTTCCCCTGGCTCAGCCTGATCACCCTGCTGCCGATCGCAGTGGCGCCGCTGTTGATGCTGCTGCCGGGTGACGGCACCGATCCCAAGCTGCCTCGCACCATCGCCCTGGTCACCCTGCTGGTGGACCTGGGGCTGATGCTGTTTGTGTTCAGCCAGCACTACGACGGCTCCATCGCCGGGCTGCAGCTGGTGGAACGCTTCGCCTGGGTGCCCGCCATCGGCCTCGAGTGGTCGCTGGCCACCGATGGGCTCTCCGCGCCCCTGGTGGTGCTCTCCGGTCTGGTGACCCTCCTCTCGGTGGCCGCCAGCTGGAACATCCAGAAGAAGACCCGCCTCTATTTCGCGCTGCTGCTGGTTCAGGCTTCAGCCCAGGCGATGGTGTTCCTCTCCCAGGACTTCCTGCTCTTCTTCCTGGCCTGGGAACTGGAACTGGTGCCGGTGTATCTGCTGATCGCCATCTGGGGCGGCCATCAGCGGCAGTACGCCGCCACCAAATTCATCCTTTACACGGCGACAGCCTCCCTGCTGATCCTGGTGAGCGGCCTGGCTCTGGCCCTCAACGGTCCTTTCACCCTCAACCTGAGTGAACTGATCGCCCGTTCCCCCGGCGGCACCTTCGGCCTGCTCTGCTACCTCGGCTTCCTGGTGGGCTTCGGCGTGAAGCTGCCGATGTTCCCGCTGCATACCTGGCTGCCGGATGCCCACGGTGAGGCCAACGCGCCGGTGTCGATGTTGCTGGCGGGCGTGCTGCTGAAGATGGGCGGTTATGCCCTGCTGCGCTTCAACGTGCAGATGCTGCCCGAAGCGCATCTGGTGCTGGCACCGGCCCTGGTGGTGCTGGGCATCGTGAACATCGTGTACGGCGCCCTCAACGCCTTTGCCCAGGACAACGTGAAGCGACGCATTGCCTGCAGCTCCGTGAGCCACATGGGCTTCGTGCTGCTGGGCATCGGCGCCATCGACAGCCTCGGCATGAGCGGCGCGATGCTGCAGATGATCAGCCATGGTCTGATCGCCGCGGCGATGTTCTTCGTCACCGGCGTGTTCTACGAACGCACCAAGACCCTCTCGATCCCCAACATGGGCGGTCTGGCCAAGGTGCTGCCGATCACCTTCGCCTTCTTCCTGGCCAGCTCCCTGGCATCGCTGGCCCTGCCGGGTATGAGCGGCTTCGTGAGTGAGATCACGGTGTTTCTCGGCCTCACCAGCAACGCCGATTTCACCGTGGGCTTCCGGGTGATTGCCGTGGTGCTGGCCGCCATCGGTGTGGTGCTCACCCCGGTGTATCTGCTGAGCCTCTGCCGGCGCGTGTTCTTCGGCCCCAGGATTCCGGCTCTGGCCGTGCTGGGCGACATGAAACCGCGTGAGCTGGTGATCGGTCTCACCCTGCTGGTACCCACCCTGGTGATCGGCTTCTGGCCGCGGGTGGCGATCGACCTCTATGAGGCCTCCACCACCGCGCTCTCCGACAACCTGGCGCAGTACGCCGTGGTGGCCCTTCGGCTTCCCGCCCTCGGCTGAGCAGCGGCAGGAGCCATCGGCAGGCTGGAATGGTGCCCGGCAAACCCGAGCCCTTCCACGGCCCCATGAGCAGCTCCACCGCAGCCCGCCCTGAGATCCTGCGGGGCGAGGGCCTGCCTGAGTTCGAAGCGATCACGCCTGAAGCGGTGAGCGCTCACATTCCCCAGCTGATCCAGGAGCTCGATGCCGATCTCACGGCCTTGGAGCAGCAACTGGCCAGCAGCCTCGCGAGCGGTGCTCCGCTGAGCTGGGGCGCAGTGATGGATCCGCTGCAGCGCCTGGGCGAGCGCCTGCGCTGGAGCTGGGGTGTGGTGAGCCATCTCAACGGCGTGTGCAACAGCCCGGAGCTGCGCGAAGCCCATGCCGCCCAGCAGGCAGCAGTGGTGCAATTCGGCAACCGCGCCGGCCAGAGCCGGGTGATCTACCAGGCGCTGGAGCAGCTGCAACAGCAGAGCTCCGACCTGGATGGGGCCCAGCAGCGGATCCTCGCGGCTGAACTGCGGGATATGCAGCTGCGTGGGGTAGGGCTGAGCGGCAGCGAACAGGAGGCCTTCAACAGTGCCAGCCAGGAACTGGCGGAGCTCTCCACCCGCTTCGGCAATCAGGTGCTCGATGCCACCAATGGCTGGACGCTGAAGCTCAGCCAGCGCGAAGAGGTGGCCGGCCTGCCCGCCAGCCTGCTCGATCAGCTGGCTCAGGCGGCCCGCCAGGCCGGTGACAGCGAGGCCACAGCTGAGGCAGGACCGTGGCTGCTGGGGCTGGATATGCCCCGCTATGCACCTTTTCTCAAATACAGCCAACGCCGCGACCTGCGGGAGCAGGTGTACCGCGCGCATGTGAGCCGGGCCTCGGGCCAGCCGGGCAGTGAGCTCAACAACTGGCCTCTGATTGAGCGCATCCTCACCCTGCGGGGCGAACAGGCCCGGCGCCTGGGGTATGCCAACTGGGCCGAAGTGAGCCTGGCCGCCAAGATGGCCGACTCCGAAACCGCCGTGGAGGCCCTGCTGGAAGAGCTGCGGGCAGCGGCCTACCCGGTGGCCCGGCAGGAGCTGGAGGCTCTGGCCGGCTGCGCCCGCCGCCATGGAGCCGTGGAGGCCGACGATCTTCAGCCCTGGGATGTGAGCTTCTGGGCCGAGAAGCTGCGCCAGGAGAGCTTCGAGCTCGACAGCGAAGCGCTGCGTCCCTACTTCCCGCTGCCGCGGGTGCTGGAGGGGCTGTTTGCCCTGTGCAGCCGTCTGTTCGGAATCACGATCGAAGCCGCCGATGGCGAAGCACCGGTGTGGCACGGCGACGTGCGCTACTTCCGCATCCTCGAGGGAACGCAGGCGGAATCAGGCGCCGGCACTCCCATCGCCGGCTTCTACCTGGATCCCTACAGCCGACCCGGCAGTAAGCGCGGTGGCGCCTGGATGGATGAATGCCTGGTGCGCTCCCGCAGCAGCGATGGCACCCCGGTGCTGCCCGTCGCCTATCTGATCTGCAATCAGAGCCCGCCGGTGGGCGAGACCCCCAGCCTGATGACCTTCGAGGAGGTGGAGACCCTCTTCCACGAATTCGGCCATGGCCTGCAGCACATGCTCACCACGGTGGAGCGTCCCCAGGCGGCGGGGATCAACGGCGTGGAGTGGGATGCGGTGGAGCTGCCCAGCCAGTTCATGGAGAACTGGTGCTACGACCGCGCCACCTTGATGGGCATGGCCCGCCACTGGAAGAGCGGTGAAGCGCTGCCCGAGGAGGAGTTCCGCAAACTGCTGGCGGCCCGCACCTTCATGGGCGGATCGGCCACCCTGCGCCAGGTGCACTTCGCGCTGGTGGATCTGAAGCTGCACAGCCAGTGGCAGCCCAGCAACGGCCAGAGCCCCGAGCAGCTGCGCCGCCAGATCGCCACCAACACCACCGTGCTGGCGCCGATCGATGAAGACGCGTTCCTCTGCTCCTTCGGTCACATCTTCGCCGGCGGATACGCCGCCGGCTACTACTCCTACAAGTGGGCCGAGGTGCTCAGCGCCGATGCCTTCAGCGCCTTCGAGGAGGTGGGGCTCGAGAACGAAGAGCGCATCCGCGACACCGGCCGCCGCTTCCGCGACACGGTGCTCAGCCTGGGGGGCAGCCTCGATCCCAAGCAGGTGTTCGAAGCGTTCCGCGGCCGCCAGCCCAGCAGCGAAGCCCTGATCCGCCATTCGGGTCTGGTAGCCGTCTGAGCGGAAGCGGCGCAGCATGGGGAGAGCTTCAGGGCAGCATGGCTCTGCGTGTACGCGATGGCGATCCCCTCGCCCTGGTTGAGCACTGGCCCTGCCCGGTGCCACTCACGCCCTTCGAAGCGGCCCTGGAGCAGAGCGTGTTCCGCTCGGGTCTGAGCCGCTCCGACTGGCTGAAGCGACTGGCCAACCATCTGCACAAACCACAGCTGCTGCCACTGCTGTGGTTGCTGCCGCGGGGCTGGAAGCTGGCACCGGCGCAACTACCGCCCAGACTGCATGCCCTGGGCGGGGTGCTGGAACGGGGGCTGCTCACGCCTGCGCTACTGGCGGCCCTGGCTGACGATCTGCCCCATCTGCTGCCTGCGCCCCACGCCGATCAACCGGATGCCCTGAACCTGTGGAGCAGTCGGCACCGGGGGCCGCTGCCCCGGGATCTCGAGGCGCTGCGGCAGGCAGCGTCGGCCGAAGCTGAAGCCCCATCCGACAACACGGCAGAACCAACCGGAACAGCCCTCAGTGGCGGCCTGGTGTGGCGCAATGTTGGGCTCGGTTTTGAGCAATCACCAGCTGAGCGCCAGAGCAACAGGCTGGCGGCTCGCGTACTCAACAGGCTGGCAGCGAATCGCCTCGGCGATGAGGCCTGGAGCTTCGAGGGCTGCACGAGCAGCAGCGCCTGGCTGGCACAGCTGCAGGCGCAGGGCTGGCAGGCCCGGGCGCAGTTGCGCTGCAGCGTGGCCAGCTTCGGTCTGGGGGCCAGCCTGCCCCTGGAGAGCGGTGGCTGGAGCCAGGTGCCACTGGGCCTGCCGATTCGCACCGGCCTGCTCGGCGCCGATGGCAAGGACGTGCAAGCGCTGCTGCCCCACAGCTGCCTGGAGCTTGAGCTGCGCAGCGCCACCCAGCTGCTGCGCTTGCAGTACTACCAGGGCACCGAAGGCCTCTGCGGCTGGGAGGCGCTGAATGATCTGGAACGGCCCTGGCAGAACGATCGCCGCAATGGCACCGTCCACTACCTCGGAGAGCCGTACGACGGCGAACGGCTCCAGCAGCTGTTTGATCTGCTGGAGGTGATCGCGCTGGTGCACAACCTGGAAGCCAGTGAGCGGCAGCTCCTGCATGGCGGCTATGGCTCGCTGGGCTTCTGCATCGACAGCTGCGCGCTGATCCAGCAGGTGATGGAAGGCCGCTGCCAACTCTTCCCGGTGCTGATGGGGGGGATCTGGCGTGAACGTCTGCAGCGCCGCGCGAACGCGGTGGGCTCAGCAGCCGGCCCCTGGCTTGAGCCCTACCGGCAGGCTCTGCGGGATCTACCGCACGACGGCAGCCTGCATGGAGGAGCTGCCGCCAGCGCCCGGCAAAGACTGCTGGACTGCCAACCGCTCAGCAGCCCGTTTGTTCTGGTGCAACAGCTGGCGACTCCAGCGCCGCCAGAATCGCCTTGATCACCCGCGGGCGGAACGCTTCCGAAAACGGGCCCCGGCTGCCGTTGTGATTCATGCCGTCGATCACAGGGCGCTGAATGCGGCCAGCCGCGAGAGCCTTGTTCCAATTGGAGAGGGGCAGCAGCGGTGATCGGCCGGGGTAGGCGATGCGGCCAAAGGCGGCGACAGGATCCTTGCTGCCCACAATCGTGGTGATCCCAGCCAGCTGATCCAGCACCTGATTACCACTGAACACACCACAGAAGCTGATGATGCTGATCGGCGCTCGGGTGATGCGGCGCAGATAATCGGCCACGCCCATGGCCATCTCCGCGCCGCCGCTGTAACCGGTGAGCACAATGCGGCTGCCGGCATCCGGGCGGAACCCGGTCTCGGCCAGACGCAGGCTGATCTTCAAGGCGAGCTCATAGTTGAGGATCGGGCCATAGCGGCGATCGGAGGAGATCCCCACCTTGATCACGTTGTTGGCCTGCACCAGCACCGCGGCCAGCAGCTGCACCAGGCGATTGGGATGCTGCTCCTGCAGGGCAAAGAGCCGCCGCCAGAACCATTCGCTGCCGGCATCTTCCGCCAACGCCACCGGCATCACCGTGTAGGTTTCCAGACCTCGCACGAGAAGCGTTTCAGCCGCCAGCTGCTGCTCCAGCAATTCCAGAAAAGCGGAGACCCGCGGCGGGTGATCACGCTCCAACTGGTGAATGCCATCGAGATACACCACATAACAGCGATGCAGACCAGCAGCCGAGGGCGCCCGATCGAACAGTGTGGCCACGGCGGGTAACCCCTGCAGCCATCCTTCCCAGAAAGCGAATTCACTCACCAGCGAGTAGATCCCAGCAGCCGGAATCAACACCAGCAGCAGCAGACCGATCAGCTGCAGCAGCAGCATCAGATCGGCAGGCGACAGGGCGGAGCGCACCGCCAGGGCCAGATGGCCCAGGCCCACCAGATTGATGCCCAAGCCGATCGCCAGCACGAGCAGCAGCAACTTGAGATTGAAGCGCTGGCTCCAGGGATGCAGGCGAGCGGCTGCCTTCATGGCTCAGCGAGCTCCGAAGCGAGCATGGCGTAACCCCGTTGCCAACCCTGACGAAACAGCAAGGCCACCAGCAGCACCGCCAACAGATAGCCGGGTGTGGTGAGCACCAGAGCCTGATCCCAGGGCAGATCAAAGCGCACGTGAACGAAGGTGACCACATTGAGGTGCATCAACACCCAGATCACCAGGCCGATGCTTTCACCGATGTAGGGAGCTGCCACGCATACGTAGAAGCAGGCTGGCAGCAAGCAACTCGCCACCCCATCCACAAAGGCCGTGGGATGCACAGGGTTTGAACCATAAAGATTGAGCAGCACCATATCGATGGAGCTGCACAACAGAAAGGCGGAAGCCAGCACCAGTGCATCAAGCACCAATCGCCACAGGATCTGACGCGCCCCCAGGCGGTTGGCGAAGAGGGCAAACACGTGGGAGAGGGACATGGAGATCCCCACCACCAGCAGCAACCCCAGGCCCAGGTCGGCACGGATCAACCAACCGCCCAGGCCATTCAGCAGCCGCTCAAGAACAACCAGCATCGAGGTGAACCGTCAGGCGCTGCATCAAGCCTGAGGTGCGCTCCGCAACTCGGGTCGATTGACAATCCAGATCACGAAAATCGAGAGCACCGCGCAGTAGAAGCACCACACCGAATTGAAGGTGGCGCTGTAGGTGAGCCAGGTGAGGAAGATCGATACAAAGATCAGTACACCGAACAACTTCACCGCCTTATCGGCGACAGCGATGAGCGGTAGAACAATGAAGCCCCAATAAACGAGCTCTCCAACCGGTTCAGTATTGACAAAATTATGAATGATGCTATGGAGGTTGGATACGTCGTACAGCAGACGTCCACTGCTATGCACAGCCGGCTGAACGGCCGGTGGATTGAAGAGCACCGGCAGGTAGAAGGCAATGCCCAGCACTGTGCTCACGATCGCCACCCAACGCAGCCGCTTCTGCAGACCGCGGGAATCGGTGCCGCGACTGATCGACCAGGCACTCCATGGAATCCAGATCATCCAGAAGCAATAGGCAAAGAAAAGAAACCCCAAGCCCGCAAGCGTGGTGAGCGGCTCGGTGCGACCGTTATCCAGAGCCGTCCACTCCAGGCCTTCAATGAATTGCTGAACACCGAAGAAAAAGGGCACCAGCGCCAGCGGAATGTAGTTGGGCTGCCGATTGGTCCGGGCCAGGTGGGTGCTGTAGAGGCCGAGGGGCATCAATACCGCGGAGGCTGTAAAGCTGGCTGAAGCCGAAAAGCACATGGCTTTTGTGCATTTATAGACATACTCATAATTCAGGGCAGCTCTTGCGGCAAGTCAGCGCGTGAGGAGCAGTAAGGATCTGTTGCCGATTAGGGCGCCAGCAGGACATCAGCCACAGCGCGCACAGCCCGCGGATGAATGATCAACTGGCGATGGGTGAGCACTGGCAGCGGCCTGCGTCTGCCCAGCGGCAACACCGCACGCCAACCAGGAAACACGGTGATATCGGTGGGGGTGAACAGGCTGTGGCACTCCAGCGATGCGAGCAGGGCCTGATCCCGCTGCAGGTCGCGCAACAGCGCACTGCCGATTTTCATATCGGCAATCCCCGCCAACAGGGGGCGCGGCACCAACTGAGCCGTGAGCGTGCCGTTCTGTGGACTGCCCAGGCAGACGAAGCGTCGGGTGCGTCGGCAGCCCCGATGCTCCTGCAACCAGGTGCGGCCGATCACGCCGCCCATGGAAAACCCGAACAGATCCAGGGGCGTAGTGGAACCGAAACGGGCTTCGATCAGAGCCGCCAGCTGGGCCGCGAGTTCACGGATCGGCACCGCCCCGAAGCGATGGGGGAGATGGGGGGCAAACAACTCGAGCGCCGGGCTGCGCCGCAGCAGTTCCTCTTCCAGGCGCCGAAAGAGCCTTGGCGTGTCCCACAGCCCATGCAGGAGCACAAGCGGACGGGTCATGACGGCCAGCGCCGCGAGCGTTGCACCGCCACGATGCCGCAGAAACCAGGCACCGGCGCCTGGCATTTACGCAATTCCAACCAGATCGGCACACAGCCGTAGAGCTGCTCCAGCAGGCTGAAGATCTGATCACTCCAATGCTCCAGCGTGAGGCAGCGGATCGTGCGGGCCTGTCGCTGCAGAGCCTGGATGGCCAGGCTGTAATCGAGGCTGTGCTCCAACGCATCAGCGGCGGCGGCGGCGCTGAGATTGCAGCCCAGGCTGAAATCCAGCTCAAACCACTGGCCTGTGCGCCGCTCGTGCTCCAACACCCCCACATGGGCCCAGAGGCGCAGGCCCCGCACCAGCACACGATCCGCCGGAATGCTCACAGCGGCAGATCGCGGTGGGTGAAGCTGCGGGCTCCACTGGCGTAATCGGCAGCGATGTGGCCATCACCGCGCATCAGGTAGCGGTAGGTCACCAACCCTTCCAAGCCCACAGGGCCGCGGGGTGGCAGGGTCTGGGTGGAGATGCCCACCTCAGCGCCAAAGCCGTAGCGGAAGCCATCGGCGAACCGGGTGGAACAGTTCACGTAGACACCGGCGCTGTCGACGCTGCGCAGAAAGATCTCCGCGGTGGAAGCGTTGGTGGTGCAGATGGCATCGGTATGGCGGGAGCCGTAGCGGCTGATGTGATCGAGCGCTTGCTCCAGCGAATCCACCACCCGCACGGCGAGCACCAGATCGGAGTATTCGCTGCGCCAGTCGTCATCGCTGGCGGCCTGACTCACGCCAAGCACCTGGGCGGCGGCATCACCGCGCAGGGCAACACCGGCTGCCGCCAGAGCCGGCAGCGCCGCGGTCAGAAATGCCGGCGCTGCCTCGCGATGCACCAGCAGGGTTTCGATGGCATTGCAAGCGGCGGGGTACTGGGTCTTGGCATCGATCGCAATGCGCAGGGCCTGATCGATGTTCACCTCCCGGTCCACATAGAGATGGCAGATCCCATCGGCATGGCCCAGCACCGGGATCCGGGTGTTGTCCTGAATGAAGCGCACCAGCTCATTGGATCCGCGCGGAATGATCAGATCCACCAGTCCATCCAGCTTGAGCAGACCAAGGCTCTCCTCGCGGGAGGTGAGCAGCTCGAGGGCCTGGGGGTCCACGGCGCTGGTGGCAAGCCCGGCGCGCAGAGCCTCCAGAATCGCGGCGCAGCTGCGGCTGGCTTCACGGCCACCCTTGAGCAGCGCGCCGTTACCCGAGCGGATCGCCAGCGAAGCGATCTGCATCACGGCATCAGGGCGGGCCTCGAAAATCACGCCGAGCACACCGAGCGGAACACTGATGCGCTCGAGCATCAGGCCTTGATCCAGTTCGCGGTGGAGCTGACGCACGCCGAGGGGATCGGGCAGCTGCGCCACCTGACGCACGCCCTCGATCCCACCGGTCAATTTGGCGGCATCCAGCTTCAGGCGAGCCACCAGAGCCGGCGCCAGACCATCCGCCACGGCGGCCTCAAGGTCAGCCTGGTTGGCCGCCAGGATCTGATCCGCGGCGGCTTCCAGAGCAGCAGCCATCGCCTCCACGGCCTGCCGGCGCATCGGGTCGCTGAGGCGGCCGAGCTCCATGGCCGCCCGGCGCACGGCGGCGGCCCGTTGCAGCAGATCAGGAGTGGGATCAGGAACGCTCACGGGTGCGGCGGGCACTGGGCGCATCATCCCAGCTAGGCGTTGAGCAGCCGATCCAGCGCCAGACGGGCAGCACCAAGACGCCCGGCCCCATTGCCCAACGCGCAGCGACGCAGCTCAAGACCCTGGCGGCTCTCACGTTGCACCCGCTGCTCCACTTCCGCCAACGCGGCCGGCAGAAAGTGCGCACTCGCCGCACTGAGCCCACCGCCGATCAACACCAGCTCAGGAGTGAGCACATAGATCAGTGAACTCAACCCCACACCAAGGTGGCGCCCATAGCGCTGCCAGATCGCAACGGCTTGCGGATCGCCGTTGTCTGCCAGGCGGCAGAGCTCCTGGGGGCTCAGGGGCGATTGGCGCGCCAGCGCACCGATGCTGCAGAACTGCTCGAGCGAACCGCGATTACCGCTGTTGCAGGGCGGCCCCTCGGGGTCGATGCAGATCAGGCCAGGCTCCGCCGCCGCACCGCCATGGCCCGTGAACAACCGGCCGCCCAGCAGCACTCCACCGCCCACACCCGTGCCCAGGGTGAGCAGCAAGACATCGCGATATCCCCTGGCAGCGCCCTGCCAGGCCTCCCCCACCACGGCGCAATTGCCGTCGTTGGCAAGGGTGACGCGCCGCTGCAACTGCGGCTCCAGCCACTCCGCCAGGGGAATCTGCTCCCAACCCGGCAGGTTGATGCAGACCCGGGCCACCCGACCCGCCGCATCCATCGGGCCCGGCAGCCCGACCCCCACACAGGACGCCAACCCTTCCGGATCGAGCTGCTGCACGGCTTCCACCAGGGCCATCACCACCGCACCGGGCATCGGCGGCTGGGGTGTGGGCACCTCCAACTCCGCCAGCAGCTGCCCCTCCACCGTGAAGCGGCCCAGCTTGATCGCCGTGCCGCCCAGATCCACACCGATCAGCTGGGCCATGGCAGCAACCTAAAAGCGGAAGAGCAACTGCAACTGGCTTTGCCAGCGGCCCTGGGTGTCAATCGAGGTCTGCACGCCCACCCGATCACTGGCCTGATAGCGGATCGTCACCTGAGGGGGGATATCGCTGCGGTTGGGCGCCGCCAACACGGAGAAATTGAAGCGCTCGGTCACATCCAGACCGATCTCCGAACCCAGCACCAACTGCGAGGGCAGGCGACGAGCGCGGTTCTCCGAAGCCACCACCTCTTCCGGCGCGAAGTAGGTGGGATAAAGCGCGAAGGTGAGCCGCTGCCCGAACGCATCGCTGAGGCCGCCCACCACCGGCGACAGCAACGTCTGACCGAGCACCGTGGCCAGGGCCGCACCGGCATTGCCGCCGGCCAGACCCACCAGGGAGTTGCCGCCGATCAAGGCCACCAGCCGCTCCTGGGGCAGCGGCGGTGAACTGGTGAGGCGGATGTTGTCGGCGAGACGATCAGCAGGACCGGAGGCCTCCACCCGCACCTTCACCAGGCGCAGCTGATCGATGGAGTTGGCCGGAGCATTCACGTTCCAGTCGTAGAGATTGGAGCGATCGGGCGCATTGGCCACCAGCGTGTCGGACACCCGGGTGCGCAGGGCGATGTCGACGTAGGGAATCAGGCCCAGGCTCGGGGTGAACACCGCCACGTTGGGGGCGTCGGGATCGAGGCTGAAGTTGGTCGTGAACAGGCTGAGGCGGCCGTTGAGCAGGCGCACCACCCCGCTCACCTGCAGCGAAGGATCCAGAGCACCGCGCAGGGTGAGCACCCCACTGGTGTTGAAGTTGAGGACGTTGGGAACGCCCACCTTCAGATCAGGGCCGAGCCGCAGGCGCAGGGCGTTGAAGCGGAGGAAGGGCAGATCGGGCACCGCCGCACGCAGATCCTGGCTGGCCGAACTTTCCAGCTGCTGGCCCATCACCAGCAGCGGTTGCTTGAAGTCCCATTTCGCCTCCACCAGCTCCCGCACGGTGACGGGTCGGGTGGGCTCGGCTTCGGTGGCGAGCTGGCCGGGTTGCACATTCAGGCTGCCGCGGCTGAGTTGCAGCTCACCCGATAACGCCGGCGAACGCAAGGACCCACCCACCTGCACCTCGCCGCTGGCGATGGCCTGCATGCGCGGCAGCTTGAAGGGCGCCTGCTGCACCTGCAGCGCGAGCCGGCGCTGGGGTTGAGCCAGCGGTTCGATCAAGCCGAGCTGGCCGCTGCCACTGATCCGGCCCGTGGTGCCGACCCGAGCGGTGAGCTGCTGCAGCTCAAGCTCACTGAAATCAAACAAAACCGTGGCTTCCAGCTCGCGCATGGTCTGCCCAGCCACCTGCAGCACACCGTTGCGGAAGCGCAGGAAGCCGTTGGCCACCGGTGTCTGCAGGGAGCCCCGCACGAGCAGCTGCAGGTCGACACTGCCCTCCTGCCACTGCACACCAGGTCCCCCCAGCACAGAGAGAAACTGCAGCCCGTCTCCGCGGCTGGCCACCCGCAACTCCAGCGCCTCGCGCGTGGGCTGCAACGGGACCGTGCCCTTCACATCCACGCTGTTGGCGGCACCATCGCTGCGCAGCGACCAATCGATGCTGATGGTGTCGTTCACCAGCGCCAGATCCCCCCTCTCCAGCCGCAGTGGCGCTCCGGCCAGGGCGGCATCCTGCAGGGCGAGGGCCAGCTGAAGCTCGGGGCGGCGGCGGCCAGCCCCCGGGACGAAGCGTCCGTTGGCGGCCAAACCACCGTTGAGGCCCTCGGGCACGGTGGTGAACAGCGCCATGAGGGCCAGCGGCAGATGCTCCACCGAAAACGTGGTGGCACCGCCCAGGGGGCCACGCAAGGTGAGTTCCACCGGAGCCGCCGTGAGGGCCTGATCGCGATCACTGCCGCGCAGCCACAGATGACCGCTGGCCTCCAGATCGAGGGCAAGGCGCCCGATCGACGGACCCATGAGGGTGAGATCAGCATTCACCAGGCCCTGCAGCTGGCGCGGATCGAGGCGTTCGGCGGCGCTGCGCTGACGAGCCAGCGCCGCCGCGAGTTGGAGCTGAGCCTGCTCCAGAGCCTGCAGCTGTGCGTTGAGGCTCAGCCCCAGGGTGTCGATCGCCAGGCCCTGGAGGTCTGCGGCAGAACCGGCCAGACGGGGCGGTCCACTGCGCCAGAGCTCCGCTGATCTCCAGAACTCCTGCAGGGTCTGGGAACCGAAACGGCGCGCTTCAAAACGGGCCCACAGCCGCCCTCCCTGCTCACCGCGCAGGCGCATGGCGATGCTGTCGTCCTGCTCGCCCTGCCAGTTCCCTTCAGCGCTGTAGCGACCCTGGCGGTAGGTGCCACTGGCGGTGAGGCGGCGGCCGTGGAGGCCCAACAGTTGAGGGCGATCGAGGCTGATCTGGCCGCTGATCCAGAGCGGCTGCAGATCCAGCTGGCCCGTACCGCTGAGGGCACCCCCCAGCGGCTGGAAGCGACCGCCGGGGCCAAGAGCGAACTCCAGATCCGCCAGTGGAAACGCGTCTGCACGCCAGCGATAGCGGCGTGGATCGCCGGCAAAGCTGAGCGTGCCGCCCTGACGCCGCAGGCTCACGGCCTGGGGCAACCAACGACGATCGAGCTGCGCCTGCAACTGGCCCGGCCGGGCCGGCGCCAGCGCTTCCAAGGTCAGACGGCCCCCACCGCTGCGGGACCCCTGCAGCAGGCCACGCCAGCTCTCGGGCAACTGCAGCGGACCGACACCTGGATCACGCACCAGCAGCTGCAGATTCGGCTGCAGCTGCTGCAGAGGGCCCTCCACCGTTCCCCAGGCATCCAGCCGCCCGCGCAGACGGGTACCCAGCAGCGCGCTCAGCCGCTCCAAGGAGTAGCTGCGCAGATCCAGCTGCAGCTGCAGGGCACCGGCACTCCAGCCAGCGCGGGCTGCGGAGTGCAGAGGCAGACGCCCGGAGGCCTCCAGCTCGGGGGATTGAAAGCGCTGCAGTTCCAGCAGCCGTGGCTGCAGGCGCAGCTGGGCCAGCCAGTCGCCCAGCAGCGGATTGGCCTGCTGGCGCAGATCCAGCTGCAGCTGCGGGCGGCTCCAACCGCCCTGCTGCTGCAGCGAAGCGCTCAACCGCGGCGCCGCTCCCAGCAGGGGCGCCAGGGCCGGCTTGAGCTCACGGCCCAGCTGCACCGCCCCGCTGCGCAGCTGCAGCAGCGGCCAGAGCGCTCCACTGGCCTGGAGGCTGCTGTCGCCATAGCGCAGCAGCAACCGCGGCACCGTGAGCCGGAACGTGGGCTGACTGCGAATGGCAATCAACGACTCCAGCCGCAACGGCTGGGCAGGTCGCTGGGGCAGACGCAGACCCTGCCAGGCGGCGGAGAGCTGCAGGTTGGGCTGCTGCCATGGCCCGCGCAACCGGGCCTGCAGCTGATGTCCCTGACGGGACTCCCGGGCCTGCAACTGAAGCTGCAACTCGCCCTTGGGCAAGGCCAGCTGGCCCTGCAGCCGCCCCCGCCAGGCTCCCCAGGCGAGGGATGACGGTTCAAGCCGCAAGCCACGCTGATGGCATTGGAGCGGCAGGGCCTGAGCCGTGAGCGGATCGGCGAGGCCCTGGGGACGCCAGCGCACAGCCGTGGCCTGCAAAGCACCGGAGCAGCTGCCAACACCGGAGCGGCGCTGCAGCAGCAGCCGACCCTCCACCACGCCATCGAGGCGGCCCACAAGCTGGCCATGCAGGCCGAGCGGCAACAGGGGCAGCAGCGGCCTGAGCGGCAGCTGCTGCGGCTGAAGCTGCAGCCGCCAGTGGCGCTGCTGCCAGTTGGCCTGCAGCTGGAACGGCAACCGACCACCGGCCTGCGGGCTGAGCGTGCCGCGCAGATCAACCTGGCGCTGCCAAAGCGGCAGATCGGCTTCCCCTCTCAGTGTGAAAGGAGTGGCGCCAGCAGCGCTGTGGAGCACGCCCCGCCCGGGCTGGGGAACCTGAATGCGCAGGGCCACCCGCGGGGGTTCCCGGCCGGGTTTCTGGCTGGGAAGCTCCCAGAAGGCACCGCGGGCATTGCGGCGTAGCTGCACGGTGGGCCGCATCACCCGGATCTGCAGCACCAGGGCCCGCTGCCACAGGCTGCCGAGTGGATCCAGCGCCAGTTCCACCGCCGGAGCATCCACGCTCGAGGGGTGATTGGGCGCCGGGAGGAAACGGCTGCGGCCGGCCGCCAGCCCCAGAGGCCGCAGACCGGCATAAGGACCCAGCTGCAGCGGCTGACCGAGCGCACCGCTGACGAGACGCTCCAGCCAGGGGCGGCGGTCGTTGTAGAGGGACTCAACCAGTCGATCGGCGCCGATCCAGCCGGCCGCACCCAGGCCGATCAGGCCACAGCCAGCCACCAGCAGCGCCGGCCGCGATGCGGCCAGCGGTGTGACGCCAACAGGGCGGCCTGATCGGCGAAGGGATCGGAGGATCCGGCGGCCCGTGGGTCTCAGCGGCTGAGCAGGCCGCAATATAAAGGTGATCTTTCGAACCGCCGAGCCCCATGCGCGCTGATCCCCTGCTGCTCACCGCCGGCGAGTGGCTGGGTGTCGCATCGGCCGTGCTGCTCCTGCTCACCGTGGTGGCGTTCGTGGTGCGCTGGGGCATCCGCTTTCGCCTGGTCGGTGTCACCAGCTTCACGGTGCTGCTGTCGCTGTCATGTCTGGCCTTTGCCGTGAGCTACACGCCGCGTCAGCTGGTGGATGGGGCCGTGAGCGTGCCTGTGGTGTTCGACAACGGTTCTGATCTGGTGATCGCTGCTGCACCGGCAGACCTTGATGCTGCGGCGTTTGCTCCGTCGGTGCAGCAGGTGGCCCTGAATCTGCGCGGCAGCGGCCGCGGCACCCAGCTGGTGGAGGTGCGTCTGCGCCGGGTTGAAGCCACCGCCCCGGGCACGGATACTCCGGTGGTGCTCGCCACCGCCATCCGCAACCTGGCTGACGGCAGCGTCACGCTGCAGGGCTGAGCGGGGGAGCTGCTGGCCGTTGAGCCGTCCTCTCGATCCACTGCCGCGGCACTTCCGCAACGAAGAACGGGTGCTGCAACAGCATGGTGTGGCGAGCTGGGATGAGCTGGCCGCTCTGAGCGATGGCCAACTGCGGTTGCTCGCAAGCCAGGGCGGGGCCCTGGAAAGACAGCTGCGCAAGCTGCGCGGCCAGGCACAGCTGATCGTGGAGCTTCAGTTGCAACCCCACGAGGCCGCGCTGCTGCTGTACGCCGGGATCGCCTCGAGCCGAGGGTTGGCCCAGGCCTCGCCACAGCAGCTGCTCACCCAGCTGGGGCGGCTGGAACGTTCGCTCACCGGCATGGCGCCAGCCCGAATCGATGCCAGCACGGTGCGCCTCTGGATCCAACGGGCCCAGCAAGCCTCCGGTCGCTCCGGGAAGTGACCCCAACAGCCCAGCAGGAGGCGGCGGGGTCCTTGAAATGAGGTTGGAACCATCCGCGCCGACGGCTCACTGCCATGACCCCAATCCGCCTGAGCGGCCCAGGGCTGGCCATCGCCCTGGCCCTGGCCTCACCTTTCCTGGCCACGGCGCCCGCCCTGGCCAATTCACCGCTGCTCGAATCGGTGAAAAACAATCCCCAGCGGGCCAAGACGCTCTGCGCCGAACTGAAAGCGCTCAACGCCCAGGGGCTCTCCTACACCTCTCCTGAGGCCGTGGCTCAGATCGCTGCGCGGCAGGGTCTGAGCAACACCGACGCCGAGATTCTCTCCACCTACGTGGTGGGTCTGCACTGCCCCGACGTGCGCTGAGGTGCTGGCCAGGGGGGTGAACGACCAGTGGATCGCTGCAGCCGACGGGTTGAACCTGTGCTGCCGGATCTGGTCGCCCACCGCCCCGGGGCCCTGGCCGGTGCTGTTGATGCGACAGCCCTACGGGCGGGCGATCGCCTCCACGGTCACCTACGCCCATCCCCAGTGGTATGCCCGTCACGGCTTTGCCGTGGTGGTGCAGGACGTGCGCGGCCGGGGTGACTCCGCAGGCGAGTTCCGCGGATTCAGCCAGGAAGCCGCCGATGGCAGCAGCACCCTCGCCTGGCTCCGGGCCCAGAGCTGGTGTAACGGTCGGGTGGGCACTTACGGCTTCTCCTACCAAGGGCTCACCCAGCTGCTGCTGGCTGACGAGCAGCAGCTGCCCGATGCCCTGGCGCCGGCCATGGCCGGACTGGATGAGCGGCGCCACTGGGCCAGCGAGGGAGGCTGCCACTGGTGGGCTCTCGGCCTGGGCTGGGGGCTCCAGCTGGCCGCCCAGGCCTGCCAACGCCGGGGTGATGAGCAGGGCTGGTGGGAGATCCGCCGCAGCCTCGAAACCGGTGCCTTTGTGCACGATGGCGAAGCGCTGCTGCAGCGGCTGGATCCTGAAGGGATGGCAGCGCGCTGGCTGCAGCAGGATCCAGCCCAGGCTGAGGGGTGGCGGCGCCATGAGCCGCCGGCGGCAATCTGGCGCAAGCCCATGCTGCTGATCGGCGGCTGGCACGATCCCCATCTGCTCGGCGTGCTGGATCTCTGGCAGCGCGCGCGCGCCGGCGGCGGCGAGCCCTGGCTGCGGCTGGGGGCCTGGAGCCATCTGCAGTGGAAGGGTGGGCTCGACCAGCTGCATCTGGCCTTCTTCCGGCAGCACCTGATCAACGAGCCCGCCGCCGCGTCAGCCAGCCCATTGCCGCTGCCGCTCGACCCGGCAATCACCACGGCACTGCAGGAGATTGGAACCGACCAATGGCAGACGATTGAACCCAGCGCCTGCAGCGATCAGCGCTGGGTGCTGATCAGCACGGGCCTGGCAGCGCTGGATCCCAACGAGGGGCGCCTGATGCCCGTCAGTGGCAGCCCGATCAGCCACGCAAGCAGCAGCATCACGATCGTGCATGACCCCTGGCGGCCCCTGCCAGGCCGCGGCGGTCACCTGGGCCTCGATGCCGGTGTCGTGCCGCGCACAGACCTCGATCAACGCACCGATGTGGCCTGCTTCAACAGCGCGGTGCTGGATCAGCCGATGACGCTGCTGGGCCGGCCGGTGCTGGAGCTGGAGGCGATGGCCGATCAGCCGGGTTTCGACCTGTGCGCCGCCCTGTCGGTGGTGCAGAGCGATGGCCAGGTGCGCCAATGCAGCACCGGCGTGGCCCGCTGGCTTGGCCACAGCTGCCAGACGATGGCCAGACGCCTGGTGCAGCTGCAGCCCCTGCTGATCACCCTCCAGCCGGGGGAACGCCTGCGCCTCTCGCTGGGCCTGGCGGCCTGGCCCCAGATCGCCGTGAATCCTGGCGATGGAACACGGCCCCGTGGTGCCGCCGGGCCGCGGCATCGGGTGATCAGTGTCGAGCTGGAGCTGCGCGCGGCCAGCCTCAGCATCCAGCCAATGATTGGGGCAAACTGAGGCCCACTGTTGCTTCCTGAGATGCTGCGCCCGCTGCGCTCTGCCCTGCCGGCTCTACTGGCCGCCAGCCTGATCGGTGCCGCCGCCACGGCGCCCCTGGCCCCGGCCCAGGCGGGCGCTGCCGCCAGAGCTGCAGCATCCAACAGCGGCACCGCCCTGTCTGTGGAGCAGGCCCGCGCAGCGGCGGTGCGCATCCTTGATGCAGTGAAGGCCGGTGACGCCAAGGCGCGCTTTGCCCAGTTCTCCCCGCAGCTGCAGGCGGTCACCAGCCCGTCGATGATCGCGGCCACGCTGCGCACCCAGCCCAAGGTGCTCAGCTACGAGCTGCTCAGCGTGCGCAGCGGCATGAGCGGCAGCACCGTGGAAGCGGAGCTGACCACCAAGGCCGGTAAGCGCGTGGTGTTCATGGTGCTCAACAGCAGCGGCAAGATCGAGCGCTATTACATCGATCGCGCCGACGAAGCCAGCAGCCAGGTGGCGCTGCAATTCGTGAAGGCGATCAGCACAGGCAATTTCATCACCGCCCAGAGCTTCCTCAGCCCGGGCATGCAGCAAGAGCTCACCCCGGCGGTGCTGCAGAGCAAATGGCTGGAACTCCAGCGTGAAACCGGGAGCTTCGTGAAGGTGGGCCGCGCTGTGGAGGCGGAAACCACCCCCGACACGCACCTTGTGCTGGTGAATGTGCAGTTCAACCGCCTCGCCGACAACCTCTACGTGATCCTCAACAGCGAGAACCAGATCACCGGTGTGGACTTCCCTGAGAACCCCGCCGGACCGAGCTGATCGGGGAAGGGAAAACGGCCTTAAGCTCCCAGCCACGCTCTTGCACTCATGCCTGTGCTGGCTCAGCTCGACTGGATGGTGGACGATGCCCAGCGCTTGGCCGAATGCCGGCACGACCATCCCTTCGCTGTGCTGGGCCCCCAGCCCCTCGACAACGGCAACTGGGTGGTGCGGGTGTGGATGCCCGAGGCCGAACGGGTTGAGTTGATGACGGGTGGGGTGGCTCTGCCGATGGCCACCCCCCATCACCCCTGGATCTTCGAAGCGGAACTGTCCAGCGACCCCGGCAGCGGCTACCAGGTGCACGTGCTGCGCGGCGGCATCGAGCATGTGGCCCACGATCCCTGGGCCTTCCGGGAGGAATGGATGGGCGAGATGGATCGCCATCTGTTCGCCGAAGGCAACCACCACCACATCTGGGAGCGCATGGGCGCCCATGTGGTGACCCGCAACGGCGTGGCCGGTGTGATGTTCTGCCTATGGGCACCCAACGCCCGCAGCGTTTCGGTGCTGGGCAATTTCAATGGCTGGGATGGGCGCCATCACCCCATGCAGGCGCGCCTGGGCGGCTGCTGGGAATTGTTCATCCCCGGGATCAAGGCCGGTGAGATCTACAAATACGAGGTCCGCACCCAGGACGGCCACTGCTATCAGAAGGCCGATCCCTACGGCTTCCGCCACGAAGTCCGCCCCAACAACGGATCCATCGTTGAACCCCTGAGCAGCTTCCCGTGGGGTGACAGCGCCTGGATGCAGGAGCGCGACAGCAGCAATCCCCTCGATCAGCCGATCGCGGTGTACGAGATGCATCTGGGCAGCTGGATGCACGCCAGCGCCGATCAGCCCTACATCGAACCGGATGGCACACCCCGTCCGCCGGTGCCGGCGGCCGACCTCAAGCCCGGTGCCCGCCTGCTCACCTACCCCGAGCTCGCCGATCGGGTGATCCCCTACGTCAAGGCACGGGGTTTCACCCATATCGAACTGATGCCCCTGTCGGAGCATCCCTTTGATGGCTCCTGGGGTTATCAGGTCACCGGTTGGTACGCGCCCACCAGCCGCTTCGGCACACCGGATGAATTCCGCGCCTTCGTGGATCGCTGCCATGCCGAAGGCATCGGTGTGATCCTCGACTGGGTGCCGGGCCACTTCCCGAAGGATGCCCATGGCCTGGCCTTCTTCGACGGCGCCCATCTCTACGAACACGCCGATCCGCGCATCGGCGAGCACAAGGAGTGGGGCACGCTGATCTTCAACTACAGCCGCAACGAGGTTCGCAACTTCCTGGTGGCGAACCTGGTGTATTGGTTTGAGCAGTTCCACATCGATGGCATCCGCGTGGATGCGGTGGCCTCGATGCTCTACCGCGA
>VFQS010001438.1_pt1 | contig 21918 bp, 30 predicted proteins | sample 3512361 | NCBI WGS metagenome assembly VFQS01 (sample SAMN10412375, study PRJNA504923) | tailings metagenome | isolation source: Relicate 1 Philex TSF3 active mining | place: Philippines
GAGGGCCGGGCCCTCCTCCGCGAGATGGGAATGCCGTTCCGCAGTAACTGAGCCCGCTTCCGGACACGACCATGGCCAACCACGACCCCATTTCCGACATGCTCACCCGCATTCGCAATGCGAGTGAGAAGCGTCACGAAACCACCCGGATTCCGTCCTCCCGCCTGTGCCGCAGCATCGCCAATGTGCTGCAGCAGGAAGGCTTCATCGCCAACATCAGCGAAGAAGGTGAGGGCGTGAGGAAGGAGCTGGTGCTCGAGCTCAAGTACAGCGGCAAGCACCGCCAGCCCACCATCCGCTCGGTGCAGCGGGTGAGCAAGCCCGGTCTGCGCATCTACAAGAACACCCGTCAGCTGCCCAAAGTGCTGGGCGGCCTCGGCGTGGCCATCATCTCCACCTCCAAGGGTGTGATGAGCGACCGCGACGCCCGCAAGCAGGGCGTGGGCGGCGAAGTGCTCTGCTACGTCTACTGATCCCGGGAGGTCGAATCAATGTCACGTATCGGTAAAGCCCCGATTCCCGTGCCCGACAAGGTCACCGTCAGCCTCAACGGGCTGGATGTGACCGTGAAGGGTCCGAAGGGCGAACTCAACCGCACCCTCCCCGAGGGCGTCACCATCAGCCAGGATGGCAACACCCTCGTGGTGAGCCCCGCCAATGAGAGCCGCCGCTCCCGCGAGCGCCACGGACTCTGCCGCACCCTCGTGGCCAACATGGTGGAAGGGGTCAGCAACGGCTATACCCGCAAGCTCGAGATCGTGGGCGTGGGTTACCGCGCCGCCGTTCAGGGCAAGAAGCTGGTGGTGAGCGCTGGCTACAGCCACCAAGTGGAGATGGAGCCCCCCGCGGGTGTCACCTTCACGGTCGAAGGCAACACCACCGTGCTGGTGTCCGGCGCCGACAAGGAAGTGGTGGGCAATGAAGCCGCCAAGGTGCGAGCCATTCGTCCGCCGGAGCCCTACAAGGGCAAGGGCATCAAGTACGAGGGCGAGCGCATCCTGCGCAAGGCCGGCAAGACCGGTAAGAAATGAGGTCTGCCTGAGCGTCACCATCCGATATCGCCATGTCTTCGATTTCTCGCAAACAGCAGACCCAGAAACGGCACCGCCGGCTGCGTCGCAATCTCAGCGGCACCGCCGCACGGCCGCGCCTCGCGGTCTTCCGCTCCAACAACCACATCTACGCTCAGGTCATCGACGACGACGCCCAGAACACCCTGTGTGCCGCATCGACGCTCGACAAGGATCTGCGCACCAACCTCTCGAACGGTTCCACCTGCGACGCCTCAGTGGCCGTGGGTGAGCTGGTCGCCAAGCGGGCCCTGGCCAAGGGCATCCAGCAGGTGGTCTTCGATCGCGGCGGCAACCTGTACCACGGTCGGGTGAAAGCTCTGGCCGACGCCGCCCGGGAAGCGGGCCTTCAGTTCTGATCCTGCTCTCACCATGACCGAAACCAACGACCAGATCCAATCCGCAGATATCCCGGGCGCCGCTGACGTCCCTGCCGCGGCCGAAGGCCAGCAGGAACGTCGTGGCGGCGGCCGGGGTGGTGACCGCCGTGGCGGCGGCCGGGGCCGCGACAACCGCCGCGGTCAGGAGCGTGACTCCGAATGGCAGGAGCGTGTGGTGCAGATCCGCCGCGTGTCCAAGACCGTGAAGGGCGGTAAGAAGATGAGCTTCCGGGCCATCGTTGTCGTCGGCAACGAGAAGGGCCAGGTGGGCGTGGGCGTCGGCAAGGCCGGCGATGTGATCGGTGCCGTCCGCAAGGGCGTGGCCGATGGCAAGAAGCACCTGGTGAAGGTGCCCCTCACCCGCTACAGCTCGGTGCCCACCGAGAGCCGGGGCCGCGATGGCGCCGCCAGCGTGCTGATCCGTCCGGCTGCCCCTGGTACCGGTGTGATCGCCGGCGGTTCGATCCGCACCGTGCTCGAGCTCGCCGGCATCAAGAACGTGCTGGCCAAGCGCCTGGGTTCCAAGACCCCGCTCAACAACGCCCGGGCGGCCCTGGTTGCCCTGGGCGCCCTGCGCACCCACAAGGAGACCGCCAAGGAGCGGGGTATCTCCCTTGAGCAGATCTACTCCTGAGGCCTTGCCATGACCATCAACCTCCAGACGCTCAAGCCCAACGCCGGCGCCCGCCGGCGCAAGCTGCGTAAGGGCCGTGGCATCGCCGCGGGCCAGGGCGCCAGCTGCGGTTTCGGCATGCGCGGCCAGAAGTCGCGCTCGGGTCGGCCCACCCGTCCCGGCTTCGAGGGCGGCCAGATGCCCCTCTACCGCCGGATTCCCAAGCTCAAGCACTTTGAGCTGGTGAACCAGAAGAACTACACGGTGATCAACGTCGCCAAGCTCGCTGACCTCAAGGACGGCAGCACGGTGACCATCGACACCCTGGTGCAAGACGGCATCGTCACCAGCCCCAAGCATCCGCTCAAGGTGCTGGGCAGCGGTGAGCTGAGCGTGAAACTCACTGTGCAGGCTGCCGCGTTCACCGCCAGCGCCCGCGCCAAGATCGAGGCCGCCGGCGGCACCTGCCAAGAGATCTGAACCGCGGAGCCGTCAAGGCACCGCCCTATGGTCTGAGCCGTCTGCCTGAGCCCCGTGCCCGGCAGGCGGCTTTTTGTTTGCTCCACTCCCTCCGCCGCCAACACCATGCTCGTCAGTCGGGGCCGCAACCCCAGTGCCGGCGAAATCCTCAGCCAGCTGATCCAGTCCAAGGGGTTGCGCGACCGGGTGCTCACCACCCTGGGGCTGCTCCTGTTGGTGCGCCTCGGCATCTACATCCCGGTGCCGGGCATCGACCGGGTGGCCTTCCAGGACTTCCTGTCGCGCGGAGGCCAGCTGATCGGCTTCCTCGACATCTTCACCGGCGGCGGCCTCTCCACCCTGGGCGTGTTCGCCCTGGGGATCCTGCCGTTCATCAACGCCTCGATCATCCTCCAGTTGCTCACGGCGGCCCTGCCCCAGCTGGAGGATCTGCAGAAGAACGAAGGTGAGGCTGGCCGGCGCAAGATCGCCCAGATCACCCGCTACGTGGCCCTGGGCTGGGGCATCCTGCAGAGCGTGGTGTTCGCCCTGATCCTGCGCCCCTACGCCACCGCCGGGCTCACCGAGCCGGTGTTCGTGATCCAGACCGCCCTTGCCCTGGTGACGGGCTCGATGGTGGTGATGTGGATCAGCGAGGTGATCACCGAGCGGGGCATCGGCCAGGGCGCCTCCCTGGTGATCTTCGTGAACATCGTGGCCACCCTGCCCAAGGCCCTTGGCTCCACCATCGAACTGGCCCAGAGCGGTGATCGCTCCACGGTGGGCGGCATCGTGGTGCTGGTGCTGGTGTTCCTGGTCACGATCGTGGGGATCATCTTCGTGCAGGAGGGCAGCCGCCGCATCCCGATCGTGAGTGCCAAGCGCCAGGTGGGCGGCGCCAACCTGCTCTCGGCCCGCCAGAGCTACCTGCCGCTCAAGCTCAATGCCGGTGGCGTGATGCCGATCATCTTTGCCTCGGCCGTGGTGTTCCTGCCGCTCACGCTGGCCAACGTGACCCGCAGCGAGTGGCTGATCAAGCTCGCGGGCTATCTCAACCCCAACAGCAGCACCCCGTGGCTCTATGCCCTGGTGTTCTTCGGCCTGATCTGCGGCTTCTCCTTTTTCTATGCGTCGCTCACGGTGAATCCCGTGGACATCGCCACCAACCTCAAGCGCAGCGGTGTGGCCATCCCGGGTGTGCGACCCGGCTCGGCCACCGCCAACTACCTGAGCGGTGTGCAGAATCGCCTCACCCTGCTGGGCGGTCTGTTCCTGGCTGCCGTGGCGATCATTCCCTCCGCCGTGGAGGGCGCCACCCAGGTGCGCACCTTCCAGGGTCTGGGGGCCACCTCGCTGCTGATCCTGGTGGGCGTGGCGATCGACACCGCCAAGCAGGTGCAGACCTACGTGATCTCCCAGCGCTACGAGGGCATGGTGCGCCAGTAGGCCCCAGTCCTTGCGATCGCTGTTCTTGCGCTTTGTTCTCCCTTCACTGATGTCATGAAGCAACGTCTCCTGTTCCTGGGCCCCCCGGGTGCCGGCAAGGGCACCCAGGCCGTGAACCTGGCCGAAAGCCACGGGCTGCTGCACCTCTCCACCGGTGATTTGCTGCGCGCCGAAGTGGCCGCAGGCTCCGAGCTGGGCAAGGAAGCTGAGGCCGTGATGGCCCGCGGCGAGCTGGTGAGCGATGGCCTGGTGCTGGCGATCGTGCGCAGCCGTCTCAGCGGCCACGACGGCGGCTGGCTTCTTGATGGCTTCCCGCGCAACCTGGCCCAGGCCGAAGCTCTCGATACCCTGTTGGGCGAGCTGAACCAGCAGATCGAGCTGGTGGTGCTGATGGAGCTCGACGACGCGGTGCTGATCCAGCGGCTGCTCAGCCGCGGCCGCGACGACGACAACGAAGCGGTGATCCGCCATCGCCTCGAGGTGTACCGCGGGCAGACCGCCCCCCTGATCGAGCACTACCGCGTCAAGGGACTGCTGCAGTCGGTGGATGCGGCCGGCACCGTGGAAACCATCGCCGAGCGCATCGGAGCCCTGCTCACCTGAAGGGTGAGGCCCGCTTGACCAATGTGATAGGTTGGCGGTTTGCAAATTCGGAGAGCACAACGCCCATGAAGGTGCGTGCCTCGGTCAAGAAAATGTGCGACAAGTGCCGGGTGATCCGTCGCCACGGCCGGGTGATGGTGATCTGCGCCAACCCCAAGCACAAGCAGCGCCAGGGCTGATCGCCCCGCCGCCCCAGGCGGCAGCTGCAACGGCTCCCCACCGAAGAGCCCTGTCCAACTCCTGCCCCTCGCCTGGGGCAACTCCTGCCCCCTTGAAGTTCGTAACCCGTGGCTCGGATTGCCGGCGTTGATATTCCTCGCGACAAGCGAGTTGAGATCGCCCTGACCTACGTGTATGGCATCGGCCTGACCCGTGCCAAGAAGATCATCGCCAAGACCGGCGTGAATCCCGACACCCGGGTGAAGGACCTGAGCGACGCCGACGTGCAGAAGCTGCGCGGTGCCGCCGAAACCTTCACCCTTGAGGGTGACCTGCGTCGCCAGGAGGGCATGGCCCTCAAGCGTCTTCAGGACATCGGCTGCCTGCGTGGCCGCCGTCACCGCCTCGGTCTGCCCGTGCGTGGTCAACGCACCCGCACCAACGCGCGCACCCGTCGCGGCGCCCGCAAGACCGTGGCCGGCAAGAAGAAGTAAGGCTCAGCTCAGGCCTCCGGTTCTGCCGTCCCCGCTGGCGTCACCAGAACTCTCCTCGTCGTTTCCCGATCACCTCCTGCCTCCGGCAGGCCCTTTGTCATGGCCAAGCCCGCCAAGAAAACAGGCCCCAAGAAGGCCAAGCGCAATGTGCCGAATGGCGTTGCCCACATCCAGAGCACCTTCAACAACACCATTGTGTCGATCACCGACACCGCTGGTGAAGTGATTTCCTGGAGTTCCGCCGGTGCCAGCGGCTTCAAGGGTGCCCGTAAAGGCACGCCGTTCGCCGCCCAGACCGCTGCGGAAGCTGCTGCCCGCCGTGCCCTTGAACAGGGCATGCGCCAGATCGAAGTGCTGGTGCGCGGCCCTGGTTCGGGTCGTGAAACCGCCATCCGCGCCCTGCAGGTAGCCGGTCTGGAGATCACCCTGATCCGCGATGTGACCCCCCTGCCCCATAACGGCTGCCGCCGGCCCAAGCGTCGTCGCGTCTGATTCGTCGCCCGCTTCCGTTCCGTTCCCCGACCTTCAGACCGTGCTGCACTACCAAATCGATCGCATCGACCATCAGGTCGCCGAAGATCGCTCCCAGACCGGCACTTTCCTGATCGGCCCGCTCGATCGCGGTCAGGCCACCACCCTCGGTAACGCCCTGCGTCGTGTGCTGATCGGTGGTCTTGAGGGGAGCGCCGTCACCGCCGTGCGTATTGCCGGGGTGAACCACGAGTACGCCACCGTGCCCGGCGTGCGCGAAGACGTGCTCGACATCCTGCTGAACTGCAAGCAGGTGTCGGTCAACAGCCGCAGCCGTGAGCTGGAGATCGGCCGCCTGGTGGTGAACGGCCCTGCCAGCGTCACCGCCGGTGATCTGCAGTTTTCCTCCCAGGTGCAGGTGATCGATCCCGCCCGCGTGATCGCCACCGTGGCCGACGGCCACAGCCTGGAGATGGAAGTGCACGTGGAGCGCGGCGTGGGCTACCGCCCCGTCGATCGCCACAGCGAGGACACCAGCGCCATCGACCTGCTCCAGATCGATGCGGTGTTCAAGCCCGTGAAGCGGGTGAACTACAGCGTTGACGAAACCGCCGTGGGTGAAGGCGGTTCCGCCCGCGAGCGCTTGCGCCTGGAAATTGAAACCAACGGCAGCGTCACCCCCGACGACGCCATGGCCCAGGCCGCCAATCAGCTGATCGCCCTGTTCCAGCCCCTGGCCAGCCTCACCATGGCTGAAGAGCCCGGCCTGGAGCCTGAACCCAACACCGATACCCAGATCCCGCTGGAGGAGCTGAACCTCTCGGTGCGTGCCTACAACTGCCTGAAGCGTGCCCAGGTGAACTCCGTGTCCGACCTGATGGGCTTCAGCTACGAGGATCTGCTGGAGATCAAGAACTTCGGCTCCAAGTCGGCCGACGAGGTGATTGAAGCGCTCGAGCGCATCGGCATCACCCTGCCCCAAAGCCGTACCAGCGCCTGATCGGCCCCGGCCTTTCCGTCTTTCCCACCTGATCTCAGATCCATGCGACACCAGTGCCGAGTCCCCCAACTGGGGCGTCCCGCCGACCAGCGCAAAGCCATGCTGCGTGGCCTCACCACCCAGCTGATCCGTGAAGGTCGCGTCACCACCACCAAGGCCCGCGCCAAGGCCCTGCGTGACGAGGCCGAACGCATGATTTCCCTGGCCAAGGACGGCAGCCTCGCCGCACGCCGCCGGGCCATCGGCTACATCTACGACAAGCAGCTGGTGCACGCCCTCTTCGAGAAGGCCCAGGATCGTTATGGCGATCGCAACGGTGGCTACACCCGCATCATCCGCACCGTGCCCCGCCGCGGCGATAACGCTGAAATGGCGATCATCGAGCTGGTCTGAGCTGTCCCGGCCAACGCCGGATCCCTGCGATCACCTCCACCCCGTCCTGGTCTTCAGAGCCGCAGCCCCCGATTCGGGAGCTGCGGTTTCGTCGTATCGCCCTCTGCCTCCAGTACGACGGGGCCGCCTTCAACGGCTGGCAGCGCCAGCCCAACGCCGCCAGCGTGCAGCAGACCCTGGAGGAGGCGATCGCGGTCCTCGATCCCGGGGGGCCGGGGCGCAGCATGGCCGCCGGGCGCACCGACACCGGCGTGCATGCCGCGGGCCAGGTGGCGCACTTCGATGCCGCCGGTCCGATTCCGGCCCAGCGCTGGCCGAAGGCACTCAATGGCCGGCTGCCGTCCAGCATCCGGGTGCGGGCGGCGGCGGCGGTGCCTGCCGACTGGCACGCCTGCTTTGATGCCACCTATCGGCGCTACCGCTACACGATCCACAACGGCCGCACCCCAAACCTGTTCCTGGCGCCCTGGAGCTGGCACCGCTACCAGCTGCGCCTCGATGAGCAGCGCATGCGCCGGGCCCTGGAGGGCATGCTCGGCGAGCACGATTTCAGCGCCTTCCAGCGAGCGGGCAGCCGCCGCGCCCACGCCCGCACCACCCTGCAGGAGGTGAGCGTGGAGCGTGACGGCGATCTGATCACGGTGGAACTGCAGGCCAGCGGCTTCCTCTACGGCATGGTGCGGCTGGTGATGGGCCAACTCGTGGCCGTGGGCGAAGGTCGCCTGAGCCTGGAGCGCTTTGAACAGCGCTGGCACCAGCGCCAGCGGGCCGAGGTGAAGGAGGCCGCGCCGCCCCATGGGCTGTGCCTGCTGCGGGTGGGCTACCCACAGCAGGTGTTTCCCAAATGGGCGTGGTATGATGGCCAACCGCGGTATCGGCTGTCACTGTCCGATTCGCCCGCGGCCAGCCTCCGAGTCCCCACTGCCAGGGCATCCCGGTCAGACCAGCTCTGATCAGGCTGTGACAGGCGAAGCGGTAAGGTCGTTGCCAACCGACACGCCATGGGCGTGTCCCGTCCGTCCCATCCGCCGTGATGGGTTCCCCCGTCCGGCCAGCCGGTGCCTCACCAGGCGACATGAACAAGACATCCCTGCCCTCCACCGCTACGCTCGAACGCCAGTGGTATCTGGTGGACGCCGAGAACCAGACCCTCGGCCGCCTGGCCAGTGAAGTGGCTGCCGTGCTGCGTGGCAAAAACAAGCCCACCTTCACGCCCCACCTCGACACCGGTGATTTTGTCGTTGTGATCAACGCCGACAAAATCCGCGTGAGCGGCAACAAGCCCACCCAGAAGCTGTATCGCCGCCACTCCGGTCGTCCCGGTGGCATGAAGACTGAAACCTTCGCCCACCTGCAGGCCCGGATTCCCGAGCGCATCGTAGAGAAGGCCGTGAAGGGCATGCTTCCCCACAATGCCCTCGGCCGCCAGCTGTTCCGCAAGCTGAAGGTCTATAAGGGCAGCGAGCATCCCCACGCCGCCCAGCAACCCCAGGTTCTCGCCCTCGATCCCGCCGCCACCGCCCAATGAGCACCAACACCGTCGTCTACTGGGGTACGGGTCGCCGTAAGACCGCTGTGGCCCGCGTGCGTGTGGTGCCCGGCACCGGCAACGTCACCATCAACGGTCGCCCCGGTGACAACTACCTGAACTACAACCCCGTCTACATCGCGGCGGTGAAGGCTCCCCTGCAGACCCTGGGCCTGGCGACCGACTACGACCTGCTGGTGAACGTGCGCGGTGGCGGCCTCACTGGCCAGGCCGATGCCATCAAGCAGGGTGCGGCGCGTGCCCTGTGCGAGCTGTCCACCGACAACCGCAAGCCCCTGAAGACCGAGGGCCATCTCAGCCGCGACCCTCGCGCCAAGGAGCGTCGCAAGTACGGCCTGAAGAAAGCCCGCAAGGCTCCTCAGTTCTCCAAGCGCTGATCCCCTTTCCCCTTTCCTCAGCAGCCATGCCCAAGGCCGATATCCATCCCACCTGGTATCCCGATGCCAAGGTGATCTGCAACGGCGAGGTGGTAATGACCACCGGGTCCACCCAGGCCGAAATCCACGTCGACGTGTGGAGCGGCAATCACCCCTTCTATACCGGCACCCAGAAAATCCTCGACACCGAGGGCCGCGTGGACCGCTTCATGCGCAAGTACGGCATGGGTGGTGGCTCCGGCGCCAAGAGCGACAGCAACACCGAAGCCAAAGCCTGAGCTTTGGCATGCGTGCCGGCCTGACGCCGGTTGTCTCCCTGGCCGGGTGCTCCTGAGCATCCGGCCTTTTTTTGCCCCGGCGCCGCCGGCCTTCCCTCCTGCCGCTGCTCCTCCATGGATCGTTCCCTGCTGCACGAGCGTCTGGAGACGGCTCGCCGCACCTTCGAGACCCTGGAACGCCAGCTGGCCGATCCCGCCGTGGCCTCCGACCCGGCCCAGCTGCAGGCCATTGCCCGTGAACGGGCGCGGCTGGAGCCGCTGGTGGCCAACCATGCCCAGCTGCAGAAGCTGGAGCGCGAGCAGGACGACGCCCGCAGCCTGTTGCGGGAATACCGCGGCGATCCAGCCATGGAGGAGCTGGCCCAGGAGGAGCTCAGCCAGCTGGCTGTGGCGATCGCCGAGCTGGAGCACGAACTCACCATCGCCCTGCTGCCCCGCGACCCACGCGATGAACGCAGCGTGATGCTGGAGATCCGCGCCGGTACCGGTGGTGATGAGGCAGCGATCTGGGCCGGCGATCTGGGCCGCATGTATGAGCGCTACGGCCAGAGCCTGGGCTGGCGGGTGGAACCTGTGAGCGCGTCTGAGGCCGAACTCGGCGGCTACAAGGAACTGATCCTGGCGATCCGCGGTGATGGGGTGTACAGCCGGCTGAAGTTCGAGGCCGGCGTGCACCGGGTGCAGCGGGTGCCGGCCACCGAAAGCCAGGGCCGGGTGCACACCTCCACCGCCACCGTGGCGGTGATGCCGGAGGCCGATCCGGTGGAGGTACAGATTGATCCCGGCGACCTGGAGATCAGCACGGCCCGCTCCGGTGGCGCCGGCGGCCAGAACGTGAACAAGGTGGAAACAGCGGTGGATCTGCTGCACAAACCCACCGGCATCCGGGTGTTCTGCACCCAGGAGCGCTCGCAGCTGCAGAACCGCGAGCGGGCGCTGGAGATCCTGCGGGCCAAGCTCTACGAGCGCGAACTGGCCGAGGCCAACGCCAAAGAGCGCTCCGCCCGCCTGGCCCAGGTGGGCAGCGGCGACCGTAGCGAAAAGATCCGCACCTACAACTACAAGGATAACCGCGTGACCGATCACCGGCTGGGTCGCAACTTCTCGCTCGATCCGGTGCTGAACGGCCAGCTGCAGGATGTGATCGGCGCCTGCATCACCGCTGATCAGAACCGCCTGCTGGAGGAACTGGCCGAGCAGGTGGCCGCCTGATGCTGCGGAGTGGAGGCCGCCCTCAGGCCGCGATCACATATTTGGCCCACTCCTGGTTGCGGCCGGAGTGGATGTGGCGGATCGCCTCGAAGCTCAGACTGCTCGGCGGTCGGTGCGGTTGGCGGGCCAGGGGCATGCCGGCCTCCCGGGGGGTGCGGTTGCCCTTGCGCACGTTGCAGGGCATACAGGCGGTGGTCACGTTCTCCCACACATCACCGCCGCCACGGCTGCGGGGGATCACGTGGTCGATCGAGAGGCGCTCGGCGAGGCAGCCGCAGTACTGACAGCGGTGGCCGTCGCGCTGGAACACGTTGCGGCGGGTGAGCGGCATCTGCCGGTAGGGCACGCGTACGAACTGCCGCAGCCGGATTACGGTGGGCAGCAGGATGTCGTCGCGGATGGGGCGCGTGGAATCGTGTTCCAGCCCTTCGGCCTTGCCCTTGAGCAACATGACCATGGCGCGGCGCCAGGTGGTGATGTTCAGCGGCTCGTAGGACGCATTCAGAACAAGAACGTGGCCCATGCCACACCCCGTGTTGAGCGGGATGATAGGTGCACTGTTGCGCTGAAATCCGTGCCGCAGGCCACCATCTCCACACGGAAGGCCGCGCCGTGGGATGCAGGGCGATGAACAGCGCTGGAGAGATGTCGGAGGCCATGGCGATACCCATGCCGGACGACCTGGCCGGTGCGGCCCGCCGACGGGCCTGGGTGGATGTGGACACCGGGGCGATCACTGCCAACGCCCGCGCCCTGCGCCGCTGGCTGGGGGAGCACACCGCCCTGATGGCGGTGGTGAAGGCCGATGGCTACGGCCATGGGGCTGTGGCGGTGGCCCAGGCTGCCGCCACCGGCGGGGCCAGCAGCTTCGGGGTGGCCACCCTGGCCGAGGGGCTGGAGCTGCGCCGCGCCGGTATCGAGGCACCGGTGCTGGTGCTGGGCAACCTCACCCAGCCGGAGGAGCTGCGGCTGTGCCTGCGCTGGCGGCTGATGCCCACCCTCAGCACGATGCGCGAGGCACTGCTCTGCCAGAACCTGGCCAGCGGCAGCGGCCGGCGCATGGCGGTGCAGCTCAAGCTCGACACCGGCATGGCCCGGCTCGGGGCCGACTGGCAGGAGGGCGCCCGGCTGGTGGCGGCCCTGCAGGATCTCGATGCGATCGAGCTGGCCGGCACCTACTCGCACCTGGCCAGCGCCGATGCCCCGCCGGAGGCCGACGCCGGCCTCACCCAGGAGCAGCAACGCCGCTTCGAGGCGGTCCTGGCCAGCCTGCAGGAGCAGAACCTGGGCGGCGGCTGCCGTCACCTGGCCAACTCAGCCGGCACCCTGCGCAGCTCCGCGCTCCACTACGACCTGGTGCGCGTGGGCCTGGCGCTCTACGGCCATGCGCCAGCCAGCCATCTCAACGCGGTGGTGCCGCTGCAGCCGGCGATGCAGCTGCGGGCGCGCGTGACGCTGCTGCGGGAGGTGCCGGCCGGGGTGGGGGTGAGCTACGGCCATCGCTTCATCACCCGGCGCCCCAGCCGCCTGGCGGTGGTGGGCATTGGCTATGCCGACGGGGTGCCCCGCCTGCTCTCGGGACAGATGGAGGTGCTGTTCCGCGGCCAGCGACTGCCGCAGGTGGGAGCGATCACCATGGACCAGCTGATGCTGGATGTCACCGACTGCCCGGAGCTGGAGGTCGGCTCAGTGGTGACGCTGCTGGGCCGCGACCTCAACGGCGAGCTGGAGATCAGCCCCAACGCCTGGAGCGAGCGCTGCGGCACCATCCCCTGGGAGATCCTCTGCGGCTTCAAGCACCGCCTGCCGCGCCTGCGGGCCAGCGAGGCCTCGGCGTTCGATCCGGCAGACGCCGGCGAGGCGTGCTGATAAACTCAGCGGGCCACTGGAGAGGTGGCTGAGTGGTTGAAAGCGGCTCCCTGCTAAGGAGTTACAGGAGGCAACTTCTGTCGAGGGTTCGAATCCCTCCCTCTCCGTTGAAAACAGGTTCCAGGAGGTCGCGAGACTTCCCAGGTTTCCGACAAACAAGATCGCAACCGGATCCTCGCGCCGTGGGAGCACTACGCTCGACATTGCGTTGGTGATGCAGCAGCCGAACTCGGCAACCCTGCAACTGGGACTGGTCGCCCTTGCCTTCGGCGGCCTGCAGGTCTGGTGGATCAGTAGCACAATCCGCAAGCGCAACCTGGCACGACCGATGAGCGAGAACCAGTTCAGACAGTCTTTGGAGCGGATCTGGACGAAGCAACCCTGAAGGGGTATGCGCCCAGTGCCTAACGGGCAGAACCCAGGCGCGAAGGCGACAATGCAAGGAAGCACCCAGCGCCCGTGACCGACTCAGCGACCTTCACCACCCCCGAAGCCACCGACGAGGACCTGGGTGATCTGCTGCTGGAGGTGTTGCCACCTGATGGCAGCACGATGGGCAACCTCGCCCTCAGAAGAATGGGCACGAGAAGATTTGGGTAACAGGATTCAGGCCGTGATTGCGGATGCGCCGCTCATCGGTCATTGAGCGCCAGCTCGTCCTCGCACTCCTGGATCAGCCCCACCAGGTCGTCCAGCAGCGCCCGGAGCCGTGGCGACTGCTTTGGGTCGCGGCAGGCGCTCAGGGCGAGCACCGTGAGGCTGGTGGTCACCTGCTCCAGCGTCAGCAGGGTGCCTTCCAGAACCTCCGTCGCCAGGGCAGCGGTTGTGAGCATGGTGAAGGGGTTGGCAGCGGTTGCCTCCAGTGTTCCCACAAGCCGCCAACGGCTCTGCACGAGAGCCACCGCCCTGGACAGGTTCAGATCCGTCCTCCCGATCTGCTTTGCGTTGAACCTCCCTCAAGGAGCGGAGTGTCCTCGTTGAGATGCTGGAGTGTTGTGGCGGCAATCCCCGGCTGATCGCCATCGGCGTGGTGCCTGATGGGGGTGCTGGTGGCGGGCGTGAATGTGATGGGCGTGTGGTGGGTTGGTCTGGAGGGGATGGGCCTCCAGCGCCTCGGGGCCGCGCCGGCTTCTGTGCATCAGCACCAGCACGCCAGCCCCGCCGCTGCGGCCGCCGCCAATCGCTTTGCCTATCCCAGCCGCGCTGTGGCCCTGCAAAGGGTGCGCTGTGGATATGCCCTGTGCTGCTCAGCGCTGGGCTGCCCGCCCATCCGGCGCTGGATTGGCCAGGAAGAAACCTTCAGCCTGCCAGCGCTCGCCATCGCTGCCGGTGGCTTCGCAGCTGGCCCGCACCGCTTCAATGCGGCACTGGCCCCGGGCGATCCGGGCCCGCGGCAGCGTGGTCGCCAGCCCCAGGCGGCTGTAGAGGTTGCTGGCGATCGCATTCACGCTCAGCTGCACTGGAAACCGGGGCTGGCAGCGCCCGTCACCCCGGCAGGTCATCGGTTCGCTGGCCTCCGAGAGCATGCCGGCGAACACCAGGTCTTCGCTGCTGTAGCGCTCGCCGCTGGGGCGGAGGCTGAAGCGCACGCTCAGCACCCCCTGCAGGTTCTGCTCGATGCGCAGGCGGCCGCAGGAGCGCAGGTGGCGCTGGGCGCCGGGGCCGCTGATGCTGCAACGCACGAGCGTTTCGCTGAAGCGGCCGAAGTCGAACGTCGATGGCTGCTCGCGGGCAATGCCGCGGCCGCCGGCCAGCACGGCCGTCAGGGTGATCAGCAGCGCCGTGGTTTGGATGGCCGTTCTCTGGGTGCCCTGCCCCGTGCGCCCCATGGTCAGTAGCCCGAATCGGCTACGCAGTAGCCCTCGCAGCTGATGCCGTTGCTGGCGGTGCGGCCGCAGTGCTTGCACAGAATCGGATCCGCGGCGGCGGCGGGCGGGGTCTCGTCCTGTGCGTGGGCGTTCACTGGGGCGGGGCTGGCGGCCGCTGGGCTGGCTGACTGGGTGCTGCTGGGGTAGCTCATCCTGGGAGGCTGGGCCGCAGGCACGGCTTCGAACGCCAACACGATGACGCATCCCGGGATCGGCGTGGGCACCTGGGCCTGGGGCAACCAGTTCCTCTGGGGCTACAACCCCAGTCATGACGCCGCATTGGAGGCCACGTTCCGCGCGGCGGTTGCGGCGGATCTGCGCCTGTTCGACACCGCCGACTCCTACGGCACCGGCCGCTTCAACGGCCGCAGTGAGGTCCTGCTGGGCCGTTTCGCCGCAGCGCTGCCGGCGCCGCAGCGCGAGCGCATCTGCCTGGCCACCAAGCTGGCCCCCTTCCCCTGGCGCCTCGGCCGCGGCGGCTACCGGCGCGCCTTTGCGGCGTCGCAGCGGCGTCTGGGCCGCATCGATCGGGTGCAGCTGCACTGGAGCACTGCCCGCTATGCCCCCTGGCAGGAACTGCCCCTGATCGATGGCCTGGCCGATCTGGTGGAGCAGGGCGCGGCGGCCGAATTGGGCGTGTCAAACATGGGCCCCCGGCGACTGCGCCAGGTGCAGGCCCATCTGGCCGATCGGGGGATCCGGCTGGTGAGCCTGCAGGTGCAGTGTTCGCTGCTGGTGCCCGAGCCGATCATTCCCGGCGGCCTCGTGGACACCTGCCGGGAGCTGGGCATTGAGCTGCTGGCCTACAGCCCCCTGGCCCTTGGCTTGCTGGCGCGCCGGGCCGGTGAAGGCCGTGAGGGCCTCACCGGTACCCGCCGGGCCCTGTTCGCCCGGCTCGGCCCGGGGTTGTCCGAGCTGCTGGCCGCGATGGAGCGCATCGCCGAGCCCCGCGGCGCTTCACTGGCGGCGGTGGCCCTGAATTGGTGCCGTGCCCACGGCGCCATGCCGATTCCCGGCCTGCGCAAGCCGGCCCAGGTGGCCGATGCCCAGGCGGCCCTGAGTTGGCAGCTCGAGCCCGCTGAGCGCGAGGCGCTCGACCGGCTGGCCCTGGCCTTGCCGGCTCGGATGCCGGCCAATCCCTTTCAGAGCGCCTGAGGACTAAACGGCCTCGGCCACCGGCTCGGGGGTGAGCACCACCGGCATGGCGGGCGGGCGGTTGATGCTGGTCACGCTGCCGCCGTCCGGCTCGGCGCTGCTGGTCTCGGCTGCTTCAGCAGCGGCTTCCGGACCGCAGGCGGCGAGGGCTTCCTGCAGCAGCGAATCAAAGGTGGCGCCCGGCAGGCGGTGGCGCGCCAGCTGCAGGAAGGCCCGCGCCAGCGATTCACCGGCCGCCGCCCGCAGCGCCGGGTTGTTCTGGCGCAGCTGCTGTTCTTCTTCGATCGCGCGGATGAAGCGCTCGGTCACGTCGCGCTTGGTGCAGGCGCGGATCCGGGTGTCGCGCTCGGCCTGGGTGAGGAAGTTCTGGCCTTCAAGTTCCTCCAGGCGCCGGCTCAGGCTCTCGAGCACCTCCCGGGCTTCCTTGGCCACATGGTTGAGCTGGCCGTCGGAAAGGCGTGGCAGATCGGCAACGAACACCTTGCCGTGGTCCCGCAGGGTGAGGAAGGTGGGGCGCAGGCCGCCGCGCTGGCCCTGGGGGGCCAGGCCGATCGGGCGCTGGGGGCGCACCGGCGCCACCGGGCCGGCCGAGCTGCGGCGGCGGGTGATGCGCCCTGCGCCGGCCACCGGCGACAGACCCCGAGCCTGGGGAAAGGAACCAGCGGCATCGCCAGAGGCGTTGAACGATCTGTTGTCTGAATGCATCACTGATCTCTTACTGATCTGCTGTGTTGTTTCACCACCTCAGCCCGGCTCTGCCGGGCTCGGTATGGGGCGACACTAAATGCCGCCCGGGCCTTTGGCTGGGGGCTTCCCGAACCTGAAGCAATTCCCCACTGCTTCTGCGGCTGCTTCTGCCGGCGGCGTTCAGAGCGGCAGGCCAGCCAGGGGCAGGCCGCCGGGTGCCTCACCGCTCGCCACCGCCCCGAGGTGCCAGCTGTGGTAACCGGCGGCCTGGGCGGCGGCCTGGGCCGCCGTCAGACTGGCGGCAGGCACCACCACGCAGAAGCCCACCCCGAGGTTGAAGGTGTTCCAGAGGTCGGCCTCAGGCACCTCGCCGGCGTCCTGCAGCCACTGGAACAGGGCCGGTCGCTGCCAGCTGCCGGGATTCACCACGGCGTGCACCCCAGCCGGCAGGCAGCGCGGCAGGTTTTCGGGCAGGCCCCCGCCGGTGATGTGGGCCATGCCGTGCACCGGCACCGCCGCCGCCTTCAGCCCCTTCACCAGCTCCCCGTAGAGACGGGTGGGGGTGAGCAGGGCGTCGATCAGGCTGCCGCTGCCATCGGGCATCGGGGTGGCGGCGTCCCCATGCCGGGCCTCGAGGATGCGGCGCACCAAGCTGAAGCCGTTGCTGTGCACGCCGCTGCTGGCCACCGCCAGGATCTGATCGCCGGTCTGCACGGCCCGGCCATCGATCAGCTCCGCCGCCTCCACCACGGCCACGCAGAAGCCGGCGAGGTCGTAGTTGCCAGGTGCGTAGAAGCCCGGCATCTCAGCGGTTTCGCCGCCCAGCAGGGCGCAGCCGCTCTGGCGGCAGCCATCGGCGATGCCCTCCACCACCTCGGCCATGGCCTCGGGCGTGAGCTTGCCGGTGGCGATGTAATCGAGGAAGAACAGGGGTTCGGCGCCGCTGGTGATCACATCGTTCACGCACATCGCCACCAGGTCGATGCCCACCGCGTGATGGCGCCCATGGGCCTGGGCCAGCTCCAGCTTGGTACCTACTCCATCGGTGCCCGACACCAGCAGCGGATCCTTCAGGCCCGCCGGCAGGCGGCAGAGTCCGCCGAAGCCACCGAGGCCGCCCACCACCTCCGGGCGGCGGGTGGCCTCCACGCTGGTGCGGATGCGCTCCACGAAGGCGCGGCCCGCCACCACATCCACGCCGGCACTTCTGTAATCCATGGCCCGGGTTCTGGCGCTCGATACCGTGATTTTCCGATGCCGACCCTTCGGGGGCGCCTGGCCCGCTTTGCCGGCGACCAGCAGCTCCTGCCTGCGGGTGGACAATCGGCGGATTGGCACCAGTTTTGATCAGTCTAGCTTATTTGCTTAATCAGCTTTGCTGATGAAATTGGTTGTTGCCGGGGCGGCTTGAGCCCTGTAGTGGCCTTGTTTTGTTCACCAGATCACCAATCCTGATCCATGCCGCCGGTTGCTCCAGTGGCCCAGGCAACCTGATCGATCCCCTTACGGTTCCGCTGTCGTTCATCCCCGTAAGGAACTCTGCAGGCGAATTCGCAGCACTTTCCCGGCTAATTCACGTTTTTCGTGCATCCATGCCTGTGCCGCAATCCAACGCCCGCGAACCACTGATTGGCTTGTGGTTGCCGCTCCAGTGCGGCGGGTTTCGCTTGTTATGCGCCGAACCTTCTCTCTGGGGGCCCTTGCCCTTCTCCTCTCCGGAAGTGCCTTGGCCCCAGCCATGGTGAATTCCGCCAAGGCCGCCACCCAGGTTGGCCCCAGCGAGGACGACACCCGCAAGGCAACGGTCTCCGGCACCGAGGTCGCCATTCGTGAGGCCGACAACCTCACGCCGGATGCAGATCCTGATCCGGTTCTCCCTCAGTCTATTGCGCCGGCTCCATCCGGGCCCAGCGTGGTGGGTGTCTCGAAGGGCCAGGCCAGTTGGTATGGCCCTGGCTTCTACGGCAACCGCACCGCTAACGGTGAAGTGATGCGCCCAGGCACGCTCACCGCCGCCCATCGCAGCCTGCCCTTCGGGACCCGCGTGCGCGTCACCAACCTCTGGAACGGCCGTCAGGCCGTGGTGCGCATCAACGACCGTGGCCCGTTCCACGGCTCCCGGGTCATCGACCTCGCCCACGGTGCGGCCGATGAGCTTGGCGTCACCGCCAGCGGTGTGGCCCGGGTGAAGCTGGAGGTGCTGCGCTGATCAGCGCCTCCCAATCTGGGACCATCCCTGGATGCAGCTGATTACTACGGTCCGTGAGCTGGCCCACTGGCGCCGCCAATGCGCCCAGCCCGTGCATTTTGTTCCCACGATGGGGGCCCTGCACCATGGCCACCAGCAGCTGATCACCCGGGCAGCCCGGCCAGCCGGTGGCCCGTCACCGCTGGTGGTGGTGAGCGTGTTCGTGAATCCGTTGCAGTTCGGCCCCGGCGAAGACTTCAACCACTATCCCCGCGATCTGCAGGCCGATGCGCAGCGGGCGGGCGCAGCCGGTGCAGCCGTGCTGTTCGCCCCCAGTGTGGAGGAGATCTATCCGGGCGGTGAGGTCGAGGCGTTTGGCGTGCGTGTGCCGGCGGCCCTGCAGGCGGTGCTCTGCGGCCGGAGCCGGCCCGGCCATTTCGATGGGGTGGCCACGGTGGTGGCCCGGCTGCTGGCCCTGGTGCAGCCCCAGCGTGTGCTCCTTGGCGAAAAGGACTGGCAACAACTGGTGATCCTGCGCCGCATGGTGGACGCACTCGGTCTGCCGCTGGTAGTGGAGGGCTGCGCCACCGTGCGCGATCCCGATGGCCTGGCCGCCAGCTCCCGCAACCGCTACCTCGATGCGGCCCAGCGCCGCCAGGCCCTGGCCCTGCCCCAGGCCCTGCTCGCTGCCCGCGCCTGCGCCCGCCAGGGCCGGGATCCCCTGCAAGACACGCGTCGGGCCCTGGAAGCCGCCGGGCTGACGGTGGATTATGTGGAGTTAGTGGAGGCCAACAGCCTCCGGCCCCTGGCCGCGCCGCAGGGCCTCAGCCTGCTGGCGGCGGCCGTGCACTGCGGCGGGGCCCGCCTGATCGATCACACCGTTCTGATGAGCCGCTCCCCGATCGTTGCCATCGATGGCCCCGCCGGTGCGGGCAAAAGCACCGTGACCCGCGCCTTTGCGGCGCGGCTGGGCCTGATCTATCTCGATACCGGCGCCATGTACCGGGCGGTCACCTGGTGGGTGCAGCGTGCCGGCGTCGATCCGGCCGATGCCACTGCGGTAGCCCCCCTGCTGGAGAGTCTGGATCTGAGACTGAGTGCCGGCGCCGGCGGTGAGCAGCAGGTGAGCGTGAATGGTCACGACGTGACCACCGCGATCCGCAGCCCTGAGGTCACAGCCCAGGTGTCGCTGGTGGCGGCCCACGGCTGCGTGCGCCAGGCGCTCACCCGCCAGCAGCAGGCCATGGGTGAGCGAGGCGGCCTGGTGGCCGAAGGCCGCGACATCGGCACGGCGGTGTTTCCCGATGCCGAGTTGAAGGTGTTCCTCACCGCCACGGTGAGCGAGCGGGCCCGCCGCCGGGCCCTCGATCTGGAGCAGCGTGGCTTTGCGGCGCCGCCCCTGGAGGATCTGGCGGCCCAGATCGCCGAGCGTGACCATCTCGATTCCACCCGTGAGGTGGCCCCGCTGCAGATGGCGGCCGATGCGGTGGAGCTGATCACCGACGGCATGCCCGTCGATGCGGTGATTCAGTCGCTGGTGGATCTGTTCCGCGGCCGGGTGCCTGAAGAGGCCTGGCCCGCGGCCAGCTAACGCAGCGCGTCGAGCAGGCCGTGGCAGGCGTCCTCAAGCAGATCGAGCACATGCTCGAAGCCTTCGGGGCCGCCGTAGTAGGGGTCGGGCACCTCGGTGGCCTGCAGGGTGCGGCAGTAGCGCACCAGTGGCTCGATGCGGGCGCTGCCGCCGCCCACCTCCCGGGCCAGGGCCCGCACATGCGCCAGGTTGCTGGCGTCCATCGTGAGGATGTGATCAAAGCTGCCCAGGTCGCCGGCATCGAGCTGGCGGGCCCGGCTGGGCAGGTGGATGCCGCGCCGCTCGGCCGCCTCGCGCATCCGCCGGTCGGCCGGTTTGCCCACGTGCCAGCCACCGGTGCCGGCCGAATCCACAACGAAGCGCTCGGCCAGTTCCTCCTCGGCCAGCAGGTGCAGGAACACCCCCTCAGCGGCTGGCGAGCGGCAGATGTTGCCGAGGCACACGAACAGCACCCGGGTGTCGCCAGCCATCAGTCCTGCAGCCGTGAGAGGGCCACGTTTGCGCGCAACCGCACCACCCGCACCTCTTCGCGGGTCGGTTCAGCGAGCGCCTCCAGGCCGCCCCGCACGCGCCTGCTGCCATCCCCCTGGCCGAGCCGCTGCCCCAGGGTTTCGAGCCCCACGGCCACGGCGTAGCGCACCACCCATTCGCCATCCGAGGTGGCGGCCAGCAGGGCGTTGAGGCAGCGCTGCTGCACGGCCAGTCGTTGCTCGGCCTCAAGGCCCGCCACATCGAGTTGGCCCAGGCCCTTGGCCGCGGCGCGGCGCACGCTGGCGGCCACATCCGTGCCCAGGGCGTCTTCCAGTAGCTCCAGGCCGCGCACATCGCCGATGCCGGCCAGGGCGCGCACCGCCCAGGCGCGGGCGCCGTAATTCTGGGGATCGAGCTGCAGCAGTGCCGGCACCGCGGCCTGGCCCAGCTGAATCAGGCCGTCCACAGCAGCCACGGCCGCGCCGGGGTTGTTGAAGCCGAGCACCTCCACCAGGGCCGGGGCGGCATCGGGATCGCCGCAGCCCGCCAGCTCCCGGGTGGCGGCCAGCAGGCCGGCGGCGCTGTCGGCCCGTTGCAGCGCCTCGATCAGAACCGACGTGCTCACAGCAGGGCGTCCATGCAGGCCAGCAGGGCGGCTTCGCCGGGTTCACCGCGCCCCTGCTCCACCAGACCCCGCAGGGCGATGAGTTTGAGGCTGTTTTCCGCCAGGGTGCGCTCGATCGCTCCCAGGGCGGGCCGCCAGCCCGCCCCGCCCAGGTCCATCAGGGCCGCCCGCCGCACCTGCAGCTGGGGATGCTCCAGCAGCCCCAGCAGCACCTCGGCCCAGCGGGCTTCGCCGCTGAGCTGCAGCAGGGTGCGGGCGGCGGCGCTGCGGATCAGGGGCCGCTCATGACCCACGAATGGCTCCACCACCGCCAGTACCTCGGGGCCGGCCACTCCGATGTCGCCGAGGGCCTCAAGCATGGCCTCGCAGGGTTCCTGCAGCCGTGGCGTGCCGGGTTCCAGGGCTCCAGCACCCTCCGGGCCGCTGGCCAGGCAGCGGCAGAGGATCGCCACCGCGGCCTCGGCCTTGAGCTCACCGAGGGCGCGGGCGGCCGCTTCGCGCAGGCCGTGGTCGTCGTCGTCGAGGGTGGCCAGCAGGTCGGGAATGGCGGCCTGGGCTGCCGGGGCCAGCTTGCCCAGGGCCCGCGCCGCATTGCGAGCCACGGCGTTCTCCTCCACGCCGGCGCCGGGGTCGCGCGGTTTGCGCTGGCGCAGCGCAAACCGCAGCAGGGGCACGGCCTCCGGATGCTGGCTGCGCATCCGGCCCAGCCACCAGGCGCCGTAGTACTGCTGAGACGCGTCGTGGCTCTGGCGCAGGCGCTCGATCGCCTCGGCTTCCGTGATCGGTTCGCCGGCTGTTGGTGCGCCCGGGAGGGGCGGGGCCTCGGATGCAGCCATGCAGGGCGGCGTGGGCACGACTGGAGTGATGATCGCAGGTGAGGGGAGCCTGACCACCCCCCCAGCCATCAAAAAAGGCTCCCTTGCGGGAGCCGTTGTGGGAGCAATCGCTGAGGGAATCAGA
>VFQS010001439.1_pt1 | contig 21901 bp, 14 predicted proteins | sample 3512361 | NCBI WGS metagenome assembly VFQS01 (sample SAMN10412375, study PRJNA504923) | tailings metagenome | isolation source: Relicate 1 Philex TSF3 active mining | place: Philippines
TTTTTGCTCCTTTTTTGGATCTTTCTAATAGTTCTTTTTATTCTGTTTTTGATTTAAATGGATCAATCGCAAAACATGGAGAGGAAATTAAAATTTAATAATTTTCTTTGTAAAAAGAATAAAAATTGGATCCATATATTGATTTCTTAAAGTTAATAATGCCACCAGTTTTAATAGATCATTTTGATTTGATTAAAACCACTAAAGAAGGCGATTTGTTACATGTTTACTTTGAAGAAAAGCATGAACAACCAAAAGAATTTTCATCTCTTTGTATAGTTTCTAAAGGTTTTTATAACGAAATAACTATACAAGACTTTCCACTTCGAGGTCAATTTGTTTTTCTTCATATCAAACGACGACGTTGGACCAACAAAGAGGATGGTACAATACTAAAAAGAGATTGGTCTCTAGTTACCAAGGGAACGCGTTATACTTCGGATTTCGCGAATTTTTTAAAAGAAATTAATCGATACTAGTAATCTAGACTGTCAATCTATTGGTCGTTTTTTTGGAATTGATGGTAAAAAGTTAGTAAGACAATACAAAAACTTTATGAGTGATTACAACGAATGGAAAGTAGCTAATCACTCTGATGAATGGCTAATTTTTCCTGATAATTTAGGTAAAAGGATTTCAATTGACGAAGTAGCACTATCTCAAGGAGAATTATATACTGTAGTAACAAATAAAAGTGCCAAGGGTAGAAAAGGTTCTGTAATTGCAATTATTGAAGGAACTAAATCAGAAATTGTAATTAAACACCTTTTGAAAATACCCTCAAAACTAAGAAGCAAGGTAGAAGAAATCTCCTTAGATATGGCTAATTCAATGAAAGCAATTGCTACAATTTGCTTTACAAAAGCAACTCAAGTAACAGATCGTTTTCATGTTCAAAAACTTTGTGTAGAAGCAGTTCAAGAAATAAGAATTAAACATCGTTGGATAGCAATAGATCAAGAAAATGAAGGTATAAAAGAAGCAAAAAATAAAGGGAAAAATTATGTGGAAAAAACGTTATCAAATGGAGATACAAAGAGACAACTTTTAGCAAGAAGCAGATATTGTCTATATAAAAGTCGTGAAAAATGGACAGATAATCAAAGAGAAAGAGCAGATATACTTTTTGAACTTTATCCCGAAATCGCAAAAGCGTATAAACTTTCAGAAAAACTAAAACAACTTTATAACTCAAGAATTCCAAAAGAAATTGCTATGACTAAACTAGCGCATTGGTACAAAGATGTAGATGAATCAGGAATGGATAGTTTTAACTCTATCAAAAACACAATCCAAGTAAACTATAGTTCTATTTTGAATTATTTCAATAACAGAACAACAAATGCTTCAGCAGAATCTTTTAACGCAAAAATTAAAGCTTTTAGACAGAACTTTAGAGGAGTAAGATCTAAAAAGTTTTTTCTTTATAGATTAACTAAGATTTATGCATAATCCCCACGTTTTGCGATTGACCCCATAATCCCCACGTTTTGCGATTGACCCCATTTTTCCTTGATCTGGTATGATCCAAAATGGTATAAAACAAAAAAAGCAGTGATAAATCACTGCTTTTGCGCGGAGAGTGAGGGATTCGAACCCCCGGTACCTCTCGGTACAACGGTTTTCAAGACCGCCGCAATCGACCACTCTGCCAACTCTCCGGTACAAAAGTAATAATAATTTATTAACCTGCAAGTATTTTATACTTTTAATTTGTTTTATTGTTTTATTCTTTTTTTAATAGTAAATTAAAACATAATTATTTATTAAATATGAGGTTATTCTTTTTTTTAATCATCTTTCTTATAACGAGATTTTTTTGTTTTACCCAACAGAATAACCCTTTGACTATTATTGATGGGGAATCAATTTTATTTTATCCAAATGGTAATATTTTTGAAAAATCATTTTTAAAAAACTCTAAAAGAAATGGTGAATTTCTTCAATTTTATGAAAATGGGCAGTTAAAAATTAAATCATATTACATAGATGGAGTTCTAAATAATGAATTTGTCCATTTTTATTTTAATGGAAATTTGAAGTCTAAGTGTATGTATAACTTAGGTAAGCTTTCTGGTCAGTATATTAACTATTTTGAAAACTCTGTTATCCAGGAAATGTTGAATTATGAGTCAAATCAACTTAATGGTGATTATTATTTATATAATTCAGAAGGTTCAATATTAGTTAAAGGGGGGTATAAAAATGGAGTTAAAATAGGTATATGGAATTTTTATTATAATAATGGACAATTAGAAAATTCAATTTATTACGTTAATGGTTTAAAAAATGGTTCAGTAGAATCATTTTATGAAACAGGCATAAAAAAATCTATATCAAACTATAGCAATGATACCCTAAATAATTTTTTTATCATTTTTTACCCAAATGGTAAACCTCAATCTGAATCAAATTTTTTTAATGGGTTACTTCATGGAAAATCTTTAGTTTATAATGAAAATGGTTTTATTATAACACAGTCAAATTATTCTTATGGAAAGCTTAATGGGATAAAAGAAGAATTTTTAGACTCAAACAAACTTTTTAGTGTAGAAAATTTTGTTAATGGATTAAAACAATCTGAGGCTAAATATTATTATCCATCTGGAAATATTTATCTAAAGGGATGTTTTTTAGATGATTTAAAAGTTGGTGAATGGGTTGAGTATTTTGAATCTGGATTTACATCAAAAAAATCGAATTACAATCAAGGAAAACTTAATGGAAGTTATATAGATTATTATAATGATGGAAGAATAGAAGAAGAAGGGCAGTATTTAAACGATCAAAAAAATGGTGTTTGGAAGGTTTATTTTTATTATAAAGATGAAATTTTTGAATCTGTAGGCACTTTCAAAATGGGGATGAAATTAGATGATTGGCAAACTTATAAATTAAAAACGATTGATAATTAGTTACTCGAAAAGAGTCTGAGGTTTAAAAGTTTAAATGAATTTATTTTTTTGATATATTTAGCCCATAAAATATTTCCTTTATATAATCCTACTTTGTTAAAAGTATTTTTTTCAAAATTTGTTTTCTTTCTTTTATTTAACATTTTAAAGAAGTTTTTATAAAATGCAAAATGTGCTTTTATTACTTCTAAAGTATGTTTTGGATTTCCTTGTATCAGAAATAAAACACCTGCTAAACCATCAAGAAATAATCTTTTTAAAATTATAAAGAAATAGATTCCTTCATGATTTTTTAGAATCATAAATAAACTATTTCTGAAATTTAGGTAGGTTTTGAATGGTGACATATAATTCAGAGTGCCTCCACCTACGTGGTAGACAACAGAATCAGGATTAACGTGAATTTCATATCCATTTTTTTTTAATCTCCAGCATAAATCAATTTCTTCCATATGCGCGAAGAAATCTTCATCAAAGCCATTAAGTTTATGAAATAAATCTGATTTAATTAACAAACAAGCTCCGCTAGCCCAGAATATTTCTTGTTTATAATCATATTGATTATTATCAATTTCGGTCTGATCTAAAATTCTACCTCTACAAAATGGGTAGTAATTTTTATCTAAAAAACCACCACAAGCACCGGCATGTTCAAATTTATTTTTTTCATGATAGGAAAGGATTTTTGGTTGACACGCCGCAATTTTATCATTATTTATTGTCTTTAATAATGGTAATAACCAATTTTCTGTAACTTCAATATCGCTATTTAAAAGTAAATAATATTTTGTGTCGATTTGTTTTAATGCATCATTATATCCTTTTGCAAAACCGCCATTTGAATCATTTATTATCAATTTTATAGTAGGAAAATTTTTTTTCAAAAATTCGATACTATCATCATTTGATTGATTATCTGCAACAAATATTTCATTATTTGGACTATATTTAATTACAAAAGGAAGGAATTTTTCCAAATATTTTCGTCCATTATAGTTTAAAATGACAATAGCTATATCTTCCATTATCAATATTGATTATAATTATCCCTACTTTGACCTCCGAAATGGTCAAAACCACCCTCTAATGGATCATCAACGTTTATCGTTGAATTATTTCTTTTTGTTAACAACCCTGGCCATTTGTAATTTTTGATCTCACCTAACATATCACTATGAAGTAAGCGGAAGTTATTTCCAACAATATCAGGGTTATAAAATACAAAACGCTTATTTGCAAAGTTTTTGATTTTATCGTATTGCCAAATTTCGTATGGATATTCAGAAGGAGACGTTTCTTTCGTTTTTATTGTAGTTGGTGGCCCATATTTCAAATAAACTCTTCCACGTTCAGTTTCATATCCATGAACATTATGTGTTTTGTATAATTTTTCAATCAATATAACTTGATTTTTATATTTTAGCCATTCAGCATAAGGATTTAATTGAGATGTACTAACCCAAAATGATTCAATGAAATCGCGAATTTTTGAGGTGTCTTTTTCTTTTAATAATTTTAATAAAATTTTCTGATCTTCATTATACATGATTGGCATTAAGCTTTTTGAAAAAAAAACAAGACTGTCACTTATCAAACTTTTATGGAAATTTGGGTCTAATATTTTAGTTGTTTTCTGATTGCTTGATCCGATGTCATTATGTCTATAAAATTCATATTTATTTGATGAAAAAACACCTTTATTATTCATTGAAATAGTCAAGTCATACGTGCCTGTTGGTAATTCTTTAATGTCTATTGCATGTATAATGGGTGTTATAAAGCCTTTTAAAATAACACTAGAATCATTCGAATTATAAAATATTTGATTTGTTTCTTTTTGAGTTATTTTATATTCGATTTTTACATTTTCATTTATTTGGTTTGGAGAATATATCTCGTAATAAAAAGGTAAAATTGAGCACTCATTTGAAAGATAATTTCCTAGATGAGGAAATACATCAAAACCATATTTTGAAAATTGATTTTTAGTTTTAGTAAAATTTATATAATCTGCTAATTGGATGTTAGATATTTTCGTTTTATCATTATCAATTATTTCTATGTTGATTAAAATTTCATTTGAAATTGGAGTTGAAACCTTTTCATTATTGAGATCTAAATAGTCAACTTTAAGTTTGTATTTACCTGGTTTTAGAAAAATCGTTTTTAATACATATAAATCGTTGTAAATACTGTCAATTACATTTTTTGATGCTAAAGTATCTAATGTTTGGGTTACCAAAGAGTCCTCTTTGAAAATAGAATATTTAAGTGTAACTTTTGAAGCTAAGTTGGTGTATTTTAATCCTTGTGCATTTATTTTGTTGAAGATTTCAATGTATGATTCTTTTTTTAAAGTTTGAAAAGTCTTGACATCCAAATATGCCCGAATCGAATTTTGAGCATTTAGATTTGAAAAATAGATGAAAAAAGCGATAAGAAATAGTTTGATTTTCATTAGTTATCTATTTACTGTAAAAATAATTAAAAATGATTATTTGCTTGCTTCTATTTTTTTTATTTCATCTCTGATTCTTGCCGCTTCAATAAAATCTAAATTTTTAGCAGCTGTTTCCATTTCTTTTTTCAGTTTCTTGATTAATTCTGCTGAATTGATTTTCTCGTATTCAACTTGTTTTTCAGCTGCTTGCTGTATGTTTTTTTGTGCAGGTATTTTGTAATTATCAGAAAGTGCAACCGATGTTGATTCTAATATTTGTTCTTTTGTTTTTGCTAAACCTTTTGGAGTAATGCCATTTTCAAGATTGTAATTCATTTGTAAATTTCTTCTTCGTAAGGTTTCATCAATTGTCTTTTGCATTGATTGTGTGATTTTATCAGCGTACATTATCACAAATCCATTTTCATTTCTAGCAGCTCTTCCTACTGTTTGTACTAGGGATCTTACATCTCTTAGAAATCCTTCTTTATCGGCATCAATTATTGCAACTAAAGAAACTTCTGGAAGATCGAGTCCTTCACGAAGTAAATTTACACCGATCAATACATCAAAATTACCTAATCTTAGGTCTCGTAAAATTTCAACTCGTTCAATGGTATCTATATCACTGTGAATATATCTACAAGGGATACCTATTTTGTCAAGGTACTTTTGTAGTTCTTCTGCCATTCTTTTAGTTAATGTTGTAACAAGCGTTCGCTCATTTTTTTTAATTCTAATTTGAATTTCTTCAATCAGATTATCAATTTGATTTAAAGAAGGTCGTACTTCTATGATGGGATCTAATAGACCGGTTGGTCTAATTAATTGTTCAACGACAACACCCTCTGACTTTTGAAGCTCGTAATCTGCAGGGGTTGCTGAAACGTATATGAGTTGATTGGTTATTTGTTCGAATTCTTCAAACTTTAAAGGCCTATTATCAATTGCAGCTTGTAATCGGAAACCGTAATCAACTAAATTAATTTTACGCGCACGGTCACCTCCATACATCGCCTTTATTTGAGGTATAGTTACGTGACTTTCATCAATGATCATTAAATAATCCTTTGGAAAATAATCTAAAAGGCAGAATGGTCTAGTTCCAGGTTCTCTTTGATCAAAATAGCGAGAATAATTCTCAATTCCTGAACAATAACCCAATTCTCTAATCATTTCTAAATCATACGAAACGCGTTCTTCCAATCTTTTCGCTTCTAATATTTTACCTTCTGTCCTGAATGCTGCAACTTGTGTTACCATGTCTTCTCCAATTTGATCTAATGCACGGTGGATTGTTTCTGGACTAGTAACAAAGATATTTGCAGGGTATAAATTAATATCTTCGAATGTTTCCATTTTTTTTGATGAAACGGGATCTATTGAGTAAATCCCTTCTATTTCATCACCCCAAAAATCAAATCGAATAGCATAATCCGCATAGGCTAGAAAAACATCAATGGTATCGCCTTTTACCCTAAAAGTTCCCCGTTTAAAATCATCTATAGCTCTAGAATATAAGTTTTCAACTAAACGCAACAGGAATTTATTTCGAGAGTAATTTGTCCCTTTTTTTAAGTAAAGAATGCTTTTTTCGAATTCGTTTGGGTTACCAATTCCATAAAGGCATGAAACCGATGAAATCACAATGACATCTTTTCTTCCTGATAGCAAAGCGGATGTGGCAGACAAACGTAATTTTTCAAGCTCTTCGTTTATTGCAAGATCTTTTTCTATATAGGTTTCAGTAATGGGTAAATAGGCTTCCGGCTGATAATAATCGTAATAGGAAACAAAATATTCTACTGCATTATTGGGAAAAAATTGTTTGAATTCACCATATAATTGAGCAGCAAGCGTTTTATTATGTGATAAAATTAAAGTCGGTCGGTTGATCTCTTTAATCACATTTGCTACAGTAAATGTTTTACCACTACCAGTCACACCCAGTAACGTTTGAAAAGGAATTTCTTTTAATACGCCTGAAATAAGTTGCTTTATTGCTTGTGGTTGGTCACCAGTTGGTTGAAACTCTGAAACTAATTGAAAATCCATGAATATAAAAGTAAGAAACTATATGCAAATAGATTTAATACTTACTTTTTAATTTTAGAAATGGTTTTTCTAAAAATTCATAAGAAATCATGGCTGTTAACATTGTTAAAATAAAATTTTGAGGAAACTGCTGTATAAATAAATTACTACCTGGTCCATTTTTAAGAAATAGACCTTGATACACATAAATGCCATATGAAATTTTACCAATATATCTAATTGTTTTTAAGTTTAATATACTTGTGATTTTAGAGTTTTGGTGATAATATATCCATCCAATAAAACTTGAAATTCCTAAAGACATGATGATTGGAGAAAGAAACAAAAAGTATTTTAGACAATATATAGGATACATGTAAATTATCATACCAAAAACTAGGGAGTATTTAGATTTGAAAAAATTTATAATGTAAACTTTTTCATATTGAATGGCTATTGCAACTGTTGCGCCTACTAAAATTGCTGCTGCAGATGGAACAAACCATCGGTCAGGTCTTCTAAATAAAATAAAGTACTCTGAACGAATTAAAAAAAGAAAAATTACACAGAGTAAAAGGAATATCAATATGCAATTAAGTATCCTTTTAATTCTTAATTTTCTGATTATAAATGGCCATATTAAATAAAATTGCTCTTCAACGGCTAAAGACCAGGTATGAACCAATTCATCATGATAAAATTGTGTGGGAGCATAGTTATAGCAATAAAAGAAAGCCATTAAAAAACCTTCCATTGAAAAATTTAATAGACCGATAAATTTCAAAGCTAAAATTGAAATACTGAAAACCAAAAAAGGAGGTAAAAGTCTTAAGAAACGTTTTATAAAAAATGGTTTAATTTTTATATTACCAGTATTTGTTTTTTCTTTTAATAGTATAAAAGAAATTAGAAATCCACTAAGATTGAAAAATATGAGAACACCTGTTTCTCCACTGAATAATAACCAAAATCGATTTCTTAAAAAATCACTTTCTGGTAATAATAAAAAAACACCTAAATGAGATAAAATAACAAAAGAAATTGATATCGCTCTTAGGCCATCAAAACCTTTAATGTAATTCATTATTTGTTTTGACTTCTTAATTCAGATAAAGTGTAAAAGAAAACCAAACCATAACCAATCGCTAACATCAAGTGAAAAGGGACCATTCCTAAGTCACCGTATAGCGCTCTGTTAATAGCTGTGAATCCAAATAAAACCATTAATAATCCTTCTGCTATTGTTAGTAAAGAGATGCTTTTTTTATCGTATTTGTTTCCTTTGAATTCATTTTTCTTTGCGACATTGAATTTTGGTGTACGAACAAATGAACTTTTAATTCCCAAATACCCCTCAATAACTGCAACTGTATTGCTAAGTGATAATCCCATAGAAACCACTAGAAATTGAACAAATCTTCCAAAGAATTTGAAGAAAGATACTAATTTATTTTCTGTTTTATCCCTGTAAGAAAGCCAATAATAGTACATTAAGAAAAGGGTACTTGTTATGAAAATAGAACCAAATTTGATAAAAAGATTTAAGTCACTAAAACTATCTTTAATATGTAATACTGGTAAACTAAGTAACGATAAGGTTAAAATAAATAAGAAAACAGAAGAGTTAAAAAGATGGGATAAAGCATGCACTTTATCTCCCAATTTAACATTTTCAGCTTTTATGATTCTTTTTCTCATTTTGATGAAACATTCAGCACCGCCTTTCATCCATCTATGTTGTTGGTTTTTAAGAGCTGACATAGTGATTGGTAATTCTGCTGGTGAAATTACATTTTCTAGGTACTTGAATTTCCATCCTTTAATTTGAGCTCTATAACTTAAATCTAGATCTTCGGTGAGGGTATCGTGTTCCCATCCACCTGCTGCTTCGATACATGTTTTTCTCCAGATACCTGCAGTTCCATTAAAATTTATATAGTGTCCAGAGCTATTTCTACCCCCTTGTTCAATCGCAAAGTGACCATTTAATCCAAATGCTTGTAGTTCAGTTAAAATAGAATAATCTTTATTTAAATGCCCCCAACGTGTTTGGACAACCCCAATATTAGGATCTTGGAAGAAAGGAATTGTTTTTAATAAAAAGTCTTGATCAGGAACAAAGTCAGAGTCGAAAATAGCAATAAATTCTCCCTCAACACGATCCATAGCTGCATCTAATGCTCCTGCTTTATATCCAGTTCGATCAACTCGGTGAATGTGTTTGATGTTGATCCCAGTTGCAGCAACTTCAGCAACTTTTTGAGCAATCACTTCAACCGTTTCGTCAGTAGAATCATCTAATACTTGAATTTCTAATTTATCTTTCGGGTAATTAAATGCCGCGGTTGTTTCTATAATTCTCTCAGCAACGTATAGTTCATTGAACATTGGTAATTGAATAGTCACTTTTGGAGCATTGTTTAAATCAAAGTCAGGCGTTTTTTCATTCGCTCTTTTCGCTTTTGTTTTTGCATAAGCAATAGATAACGTTAATTGAAGTACAGAATAAAAGAAAATTAATAAAAGACAAACACCATAAATACTAAGTATTATTTTAGCTAACATATGTGACCAATAGTGTTCTTTACCATTCCAATCCCCCCAATTAAACATCCAAGTAACCTTTAAAGATACATTGAAAGGCTTTTTTTCATCGAAAGTATAATTATTTGCATGTTCTTCTTTTAAAGTAAATGAATGTAGTGTTTTGTTTTCATAATCTTTATCAATTACTTTCAAAACATAAGTACCAAAAGGGATATTTTTAAAATTGAAAAAGCCATCATCATCCGTTTCTGTTTTGAAAACTTTTTTTGTTTTTACATTTTGAATTTGAATCTTCAACTCTTCAATTTCTCTACTTGTTTTTTGATCTACAATTTTACCTCTAACTAATTTAGAAGATTGTCCAAAAGAAATTGCAGTTAGCAAAACAAATAATACTGAAAATATAATTTTTGGCATAATTATTGATTTGTTAATTCATTTAATCTTTTTTATTTTTAAATCTTAAAGAAAAAAGGGCAAATATAGATTTTATTACGTTAATTTAAAAATAAGCTAAGGTTTAGGTCTTTAAATTATCCTAATTTTATCTTTCGAAATCTATATTGACCGATATGTATAAGTTATTCTCTATTTTTTTAATTCTTTTATTTTTTTCTAATTACACTATAAGTCAATCTTCTAAGCCTCCTAAATTAGTTGTTGGTATAGTGGTTGATCAGATGTGTTATGATTATTTGTATCGTTTTCAAGATCGTTTTTCTAAGGATGGATTTCGAAAGTTGATGGAAAATGGAGTAAATTGTAGAAATACTCATTTTAATTATATTCCGACTTATACAGCTCCTGGACATGCGAGTATTTATACTGGAACAACACCTTCAAATCATAAGGTAGTTGCTAATGATTGGTATGATAGGGAAAAGAAGAGATCAGTTTACTGCGTAGAGGATTCCAGTTTTGGTAAATCTCCATTGAATTTGAAAGCTTTAACAATAACGGATCAATTAAAATTAACTTTCCCGAATTCAAAAGTATATTCTATCTCTTTGAAAGACAGAAGTGCAATATTACCTGGAGGACACCTTTCGGATGGTAGTTTTTGGTATGATGAAAAGGAAGGTAAATTGAATACAAATCTTTTTTACCCTAATTCTATGTCCACTTGTTTGGATGAGTTCAATCGTAAAAATTATGCTAAAAATGCGATTTCAAATGGATGGGAACCTTTGTTTAAAGAGGGTTCTTATTCTCATTGGTATAAGGATTCATCAAATTATGAACAAAGTGTTTTTAAATCGAATCATTTCCCCTATATATTGAAGGATAAATTCACAGATAAAGAAGAGTATAAGTTATTTACTTATTTACCAGCTGCAAATACGATGCTAACTGATTTTTCGATAGAATTAATTGAAAATCAAAAATTAGGAAATGATATAAATTCAGATTTCTTGTGTTTAAGTTATTCGTCTACTGATATATTAGGTCATGCTTTTGGTCCTTATTCACACGAGGTAGAAGACATGTATTTAAGACTTGATTTAGAACTTTCTAGATTATTAAAATATCTTGAAAAAAAGATAGGAAAAGATAATTTTGTTTTGTTTTTAACCGCGGATCATGCTGTGTTGCCCGTTCCTCAAATGTTAGTTGACATGAAGTTGCCAGGAGGGTATTTTCAGGTAAATGAGTTTGAAGATCAGTTAAGAAATGAGGTTAAAAATCAATTTAATGTTGACTTTATTTTGAAAATTATTAATAATAACATTTATATTGATAGAGCTTTGCTAAAAGAAAAATCAATTGATTATGAAAATGCAATGCTATTTGTAAAAAGTATATTATTGAAAGTAAATGAAGTTTTTCATGTTTATACTTCAGTTGAGCTTCAAAAAGGTTTAGAAAATGATAATCAATGGGCTAAAATGCTTATCAATGGCTTTGATCAAAAAATGTGTGGTGACGTACTTTTTATTTTAAACCCTGGCTATCTCTCTAAAAAAGAAACTTCAGAAGAGAGTAAAAAAGGAACTTCTCATGGTAGTCCTTTCGGTTATGACACACAAGTACCTTTGTTGTTTTACGGTAAAAATATCAAAAAGAAAGAAGTCTATAGACACATAGATATTACAGATATAGTTCCCACTTTATCTCCCTTACTTAATATCTCTCAACCTTCAACTACAACAGGTAAGCCAATACTAGAAGTTTTAGAAAGATAACTCAGTTAATTTTCATTCTGATACGCCATTCTTTTGGGTATAGGTTGTTAAATCGATTGCCAATGTGTTTTATAAAACCTAATATTTGATTTTGATACGTCATTAAATTATAGCCATTAGTACCCGTAATTTGAAATGTTTCTCCCTTTAAATACTGAAGCGCTTGTTCTTTGGTGAGCTCTATTGTAGGTAGGTCGCTACTTATAAGGATAGAAAAAGAGAGGTATTCATGAGGTAAAATTCCTTTTCTTGAGATTTCTCCAATTTCTGTACCAAAGTGTATTATTTTTAAATTTTGTTTCAAATAAAAAAATAATTCTGTAATGTCTTTTTTAACTCCAAATAGGTGCTCTTTATATTGAAAGATTTCAATATTTTCAATATTTATAAATGAACTAAGTTGGTTAGTTTCTATGTATTTACTAATGTTTTTGTCTTGATTTATTTTTGTTTTTTTTGCATGCTGTATTTGTTTCACACCTTTTTTTCGAAGCACAGCAATAAAAAAACCTTCAGTCTGTACTTTTGTTGGTAGGCCATAATTACCAATTTTATTTCTTCCTTTAGGTAGTAAATCAGTTTCTAGATCAATAATTTCCGCATCAAATTCATTGATTATCCATTGGATGTTTTCTTCATTTTCATATGGATTAAATGTACATGTAGAGTAGATTAAATATCCTCCGTTTTTGAGAGAATCCCAGCAATCAGCAATAATTCTTTTTTGACGACCGGCACATAATTCTACATTTTCTTCAGACCACTCATTTCTTGATTTTGGATCTTTTCGAAACATGCCCTCTCCAGAGCATGGAGCATCAATAACAAGCACATCGAAAATTTCTTCGAGTTTACCGAATTCCTTAGGATCATTATTCGTGACAATGTTGTTGTATGTTCCCCATTTGATAATATTTTCTTTGAGTATTTGAGCGCGCGATTGAATGACTTCGTTGCTCACTAATAATCCTTTGTTTTTTAAAAATGAAGCGATTAATGTACTTTTTCCACCAGGAGCAGCACATAAGTCTAGAATAATCGGTTCTTCAGGTAGCGAGATGTTTTTCAGAACATAATCTAAAAACATAGATCCAGTTTCTTGAGGATAATAACATCCTGCATGAAATAATGGATCCAATGTGTAGATTGGTCTTTCATTGAGGTAAAAAGCATTTTCACACCATAACACATTCTTTTTTTCAGAAAAAACAGGTTCTATTTTAAAAGGATTTAAGCGAATGGCAACGGGAGAAGAAGTATTCAAAGTATTCAATAAAATTTCTCCTTCTAAAAAAGGGTCATTTATTACATTTGATATAAATTTTTCAGGAAAAGTTTGCATTGATTATTTGGATTGAAAAGGAATTCTTGCTCCAGCACTTACGCTTTGATCTGTAAACATACCAAGTTTATACATGTAATGACCCGTAATTGCGATCATACCAGCATTATCTGTACAATATTGAAATTCTGGTATATATATCGACCAATTATGTTTTTCGCCAAGTTCATTTAGTTTTTGTCTAACACCTGAATTTGCAGAAACACCTCCAGCAATAGCAATTTGGTTTATTTTTAATTCTTTGCTCGCTTTAATAAGTTTTCTGAATAATATTTCTACGATAGTATGCTGTACGGAGGCACAGATGTCATTGATGTTTTCACGAACAAATCCTGGGTTTACTTTTTCTTTTTGTTGCAAAAAGTAAAGAATTGATGTTTTTAATCCACTGAAACTGTAGTTTAGACCTTGTATTTGTGGTTTAGCAAATTCAAATGCTAAAGGGTTTCCCTCCTTCGCGTACTTATCAATGAGTGGACCGCCTGGGTAGGGGAAACCTAATAATTTTGCTGTTTTATCAAATGCTTCTCCAGCGGCATCGTCTATGGTCGAACCAATGATTTCCATTTCAAGATGAGACTTTACTAGTACTATTTGAGTATGACCACCAGAAATAGTTAAACATAAGAAAGGAAAAGCTGGTGTTTGGTTATTATTGTTTGTGATGAAATGAGCAAGAACGTGACCATACATGTGATTCACATCTATCAAAGGGATATTTTTCGCAAGGGCAAATGATTTAGCAAAAGAAGTTCCAACGACAAGAGATCCAAGTAATCCCGGGCCTTTGGTGAACGCTACTGCGTCGATTTCGTCGATTTCTACACCTGCTTTTTTGATTGCTGCATCTACAACTGGAATAATATTTTGCTGATGAGCTCTTGAAGCTAATTCTGGTACAACTCCACCATATTGTTTGTGAATTTCTTGACCGGCAACAACGTTTGATAAAATAGTTGTATCTTTGATAATTGCGGCGGAAGTATCATCACAAGATGATTCAATGCCTAAGATAATGATTGATTTTTCTTTCAAGTCTTAAACAAATTTAGTTTGATGTCAAAAGTACTTAAATTATTAGGAAAAGTTGCCACTATCTCAGTAGAATGGTTCCTGGTATTTTTTATCTTATTCGCATTTTTAGTAAGGACAAGTCCTGTTCAAACTTACTTAGCGCAAAAAGCAACAACCTATTTTTCAAAAGAATTAAAAACTAAGGTCAATATCGAAAGAGTTTCTATTGTCTTTTTTAACCGAATTGTTTTAGATGGTGTTGATATAGAGGATAGAAAAGGCGAGAAGATTGCCTTCATGAAATCAATGTATGTTACTTTACAAGGTATAAATCAACTAAAACATGAAATTAGATTAAAGCAATTGAAGATTGAACAAGGTGTATTTCATTTAAGCCAAGATGCTCAGTCTGGAGAATTTAATTTTGACTTTATATCTGATTATTTTAATGTGAAAAATGATGAAAATTCGACTGCATATGTTTTCAAAATTGATCGGGTTGCGCTTAAAGGAATTGATTTAAAATATGATGATAATCGTGTGAAAATAAAAAATGACGAGATAGATTATGAACATATACATTTGAAAAAATTATACTTGTTTGCTGATGATTTTTCGTTAAATCACGGAACTGTAAAAGCTACAATTAATCATCTTTCTTTAAATGAACGATGCGGATTAAAAATAAAGAGATTTTCAGGATATGTTAAGGTAAATGAAAAAGGTATTCGAGTAAATGAGTTGAGAACTAAGATAAACAGATCAGAGGCTTATTTACCAAAGTTTCAGATGCTTTATTCTAAATGGGATGATTTCCGTTATTTCGATGATAATGTCCGATTTGACGCTGAAATTGAACAAAGTAAAGTAGATATGAAAGATATCTGTTTTTTTGCTTCTGAATTAAACGGAATGAATCAAGTATGTAAAGTTCGTGGACATGTATCTGAACCGTTAAGTCATTTAACGGTAAATCAAATGCATTTGGAATTTGGAGAAAATAGTGTTGTTGAAGGACGTTTGGTTCTACCTGATTTTAGAAATTTAAAAGTATTAAAATACGATGAGGATTTAAGTTATGTTAAAGTTTCTACAAATGATATAGAATCGTTTCGATTTCCAACGATCACGAATATTTTTCCTATAGAATTGAATAATTACATAGAAAGACTACGATTTTTTGAATGTTTCAATCTTCAAATCAAGGGATCTAATCAGAATAGTAATGTTTTTGCAGATAGGATTAAGACCAAAATAGGGGCTTTTAAATTAGCTAAAGGTCTAAATATTAGGCATAATCTTAAGAATGATAATTATCATTTTCAATCTATTTCTGATCAGAATGTCGTATTTGTTGATAGTTTAGATTTAGGTAAAATGTTTGGTTTTAATTCTGTTGGAAAAATTACAGGAAAAGTAAACTTACGTGGTTTTTTCGATTTTAGAGGTGATTTTGCATTTGAAAATATACAAGGTGATATTTCTCATGTTGCTTTGAACAATTATAATTATAAATCAATAGATCTAAAGGAGTTTAGTTATAAAGAGAGTGAGATTAAGTCAAGTTTTATTTCAAAAGATCCTAACGCGCTAATTGATTTTGATGGTGTTATATCGTTAAAACAAAATTATAATTATGATTTTATTACAAGCATCAAAAATTTTGATTTAGAAAAAACAAAATGGATTGAAAATTCACCACTTAGTTTGTCTGGTGAGTTTGATGTTGATATTAAAGGCAACAGCTTAAATACACTGGCTGGTGAATTGAAAGGTTTAGGTATTAAGATTAATAAGAATAGTAAAGAACTAAATGTTAAACAGTTGGTTGCAGAGTTGGAGCGTTATAAAAACAAAGATGAATTAAAAATTAAATCCTCTGTTTTTGATTTGAATGCTGAAGGTGATTTTGATTTTAACTTAATTCGCAGTCAGGTGAATAACGTTTTAAGTTCTATTTTTCCAACTCTATTTACTAAATTAATAATTAATAAAAAAGATAAACTATCAAATTTAGATTATACTGCTAGAATAAACGATAGCAAGGCTTTTTTTGATATGTTTATTCCGGATCTAAAAATTTCAAAAGGAGCAAGGCTTAAGGGTGAACTAAGTGAGAATAATATTGATTTAAACTTAAATGCTTCTAGTTTTGAATATAAAGGGATTGAATTTAAGGATTTACGTGTCAAAACTGACTTTATAGATGAATCTTTAAAATCGGAAGTGGAGGCAACTAAATTAGTCCTTAGTGATACTATTAAATTGAGTGATTTTGATTTTTATACGGAAGGAAAAAATAATTTATTAAATTCAAATTTACAATGGTCTTCAGGCGAAAATGAGTCTGTCTTATCAATGAATGTTTCAATGGCATCTAAATCACGCTTGATAATTGAAATGTTACCTTCTTATTTCCACTTGAATAAAAATCGATGGGATTTATTTCGATCTGCAGAGGTGATTCTAGATAAAAATTATGTCCGTTTTGAAGATTTAGAATTGAAGCATAAGGATGAATTGATAGCACTAGATGGAGTTTTATCGAATAACTCGAATGAATTTGCAAATTTAGTGGTTTCAAATTTTGAACTTGAAAACATTAGTAAGGTTTTTGGATTACCAAAAAAAATAAAAGGGAAATTCAATGCTGATATACAGTTATCTAATCCTTTTGTCAAACTTGAAGCATCGGGAGATGCTTTAATTAATGATTTGGTTGTTAATAAAGAAAAAGTTGGAACTATTGATTTGAATGGAAAGTGGATAACTTCTACAGAGGCTTTTCAACTAAAAGGAAATGTAATATACAGAAACAGTCCATCGTTTAATTTTTCTGGTTTTTATTTTCCTTTTAAAGAAGGAGATGATACAGATTTTGATCTTGAATTTAATGGAACCGATATACAAATTGCAAATGCTTTTGTTGATGAAGGATTAATAAATGATATTCAAGGAAACTTATTTGGTGAGATGCATTTGGGTGGTTCTTTGTTTAATCCCGAGTTGATAGGAGAAATAGACTTGAAAGCAGGAAGAGCTAAAGTTGAAATGCTAGGTGTTTATTATGGTTTTGAAGGTAAAATTATATCGGATAGGGATGGTTTTTATATAGATAATATGCCTGTTATAGATCAAGAAGGTAAGTCTGGATCTTTAGTCGCAACTGTTTATCACACAAAATACAGAAATTGGAATTATGATCTAAATATTGATTTTTTAGAAGATATTACTTCTGTTCCTGGTATTCGAATACCGATAAATCGATTTTTAATACTTAATACAAATTACAAAGAAGGAGATGTCTACTACGGTAAAGCTTATGGTAAAGGAACGGTAAATATAAATGGATCAGAATCTAATGTTTCAATTAACACCAATATCGAAACTGAAGAAGGTACAAATGTGAATTTTCCCATGTATGGACAATCTTCAGTTCAGGAAGATAAATTCATAACTTTCGTGAAAAAAGGTCAAGAAATTAAGATGCCAGATAAGAGAATTGTTTTTAACGGGCTTGATTTTAATTTGAACTTAAAGGTCAATCCGACATCTAAAATGAAATTAATTTTTGATGAAAAAATAGGCGATGAAATCACAGCATATGGAGAAGGGGATTTAAATATAAAAATAAATCAAAATAATGATATTCAAATGAATGGTGTCTATAAAATTAAAAATGATGCTGCACAAAAAAGTACTTATAATTTTGTTCTTGGACCTATCAAGCAAAGTTTTATAATAGAAGATAACGGAACTATAACCTGGAATGGTAACCCTTATGTTGCATTACTTGATTTAACAACTTATTATAACGTAAATACAAGTTTGAATGAAATTGTGCCTGTTTCAACAAATTCTGGTTCACAGAGTTTTCAAGACATTAAGTGCAATCTTAAATTATCTGAGTCTATCGAAAAACCTAAATTGAATTTTGAATTAGAGCTAGCTAAAAATGCTACTGGCGTAACTGATGATGCACGTGCTGCTTTGGAACGAATTAATAAAACTCCCGAAGAATTGAATAAACAATTTGTTTCTTTATTGTTATACAAGAAATTCCAACCTTTACTTTCTTCTAATAATTCTGTAGGTTCTAATGCGGTTGCTGATTTGGTTGCTAATCAGTTGAATAGTTTGCTTTCTGATCTATCAAAAGATTATAAGTTTAATGTAACCTACAATACAACAAATTTGAATGCTGACCCAACTCAAAACACGAATAACATGAACAAACTTGCAATGGGTGTTACGAAAGATTTTTTTGATGGAAAGCTTTTAGTAAATGGTACTTTTGGTAGAACTTTTACCACCAGCCAAAGTATGTTGATTGGAAATGTAAGTGTTGAATACAAATTAAATGAAGATGGTACAATTCGTGTGATTGCATTCAATGAAACAAATGACTTTAATGTGAGTGCACAATTAACGAGTAGAACGACTCAGGGTGGAGGTATTAATATCCAGCAGGAATTTTCTTCCATGAACGAGTTTGATTTATTTCAAAAAATGATGAATGTTTTTAGGACAGATAATCGAAAAAGAATTATCAAACGTCGAAAAAAAGGGCGTGTTCCTGTTGTAAATCCAAACTCTAATTTATTTCCAGAAAATCAACAAGCTAATTTTTCACGATGAACAAAATATTAATTGCAAATAGGGGTGAAATAGCTAGAAGAATCATCCGTACGTTGAAAAAATTAAAGATTATTTCTGTAGCTGTTTATTCTGACGCTGATAAAAACGCACCGTTTGTTTTAGAGGCTGATGAATCTTATTACATAGGGGCTTCACCTTCTTCCGAAAGTTATTTGAAACAGGATGTAATTATTGATGTAGCTAAAAAAGCAAACGTTGATGGTATACACCCTGGTTATGGTTTTTTATCTGAAAATGCTCAGTTTGCAGAAAAAGTAAAAGCGAATGGCATGATTTTTATTGGACCGAATACGCAAGCAATAGAGGTAATGGGAGATAAAATTTCAGCCAAGCAAGCAGTTAAAAAATTTAATGTCCCTTTAGTTCCAGGTATTGATAAAGCTATAACTTCCATTGAGGAAGCGAAAGAAATAGCAGATAAAATTGGTTACCCTGTTTTAATAAAAGCTTCAGCAGGTGGCGGAGGAAAAGGAATGCGTTTGGTAGAAGAACCTTCTTTGCTGGTTGAACAAATGAAGATGGCTCAAAGTGAAGCGCGTTCTTCTTTTGGAAACGATGAGGTTTTTATAGAGAAATTTGTAACAAAACCGAGGCATATTGAAATACAAGTGTTTGGTGATACTTCTGGGAATTATGTATATTTATTTGAAAGAGAATGTAGTATACAACGTAGACATCAAAAAGTAATCGAAGAGGCGCCTAGTGCAGTACTCACACCAACGTTAAGAAAACAAATGGGTGAAGCAGCAATTAACGTGTGTAAAGCCTGTAATTATGTTGGGGCTGGAACGGTTGAATTTCTTTTGGATGCAGAATTAAATTTCTATTTTTTAGAAATGAACACGCGACTACAAGTTGAACATCCTGTTACCGAAGAAATCACAGGGTTAGATTTGGTTGAATGGCAAATTTTAGTTGCAGAAGGAAAGCCTTTACCAAAAAAACAAGAGGAATTAACAATCAATGGCCACGCGATAGAAATTCGGTTGTACGCAGAAGACACATTTAATGGGTTTGCGCCAGATATTGGTACATTGAATAGATATAGAAGACCTAGTGGTACTTATGTTAGAGTGGATGATGCGTTTGAAGAAGGGATGGAAATTCCTATCTATTACGATCCTATGATAGCTAAATTAGTAGTTTGGGGAGATGATAGAGAAGTAGCTATTCAAAGAATGATTCAAGCGATTGATCAATACCAAGTATCTGGGATTAAACACAATCTTGATTTCTGTAAGTATGTCCTAAAACACGAAGCATTTGTTTCTGGAGATTTCGACACGAATTTTATTAAGCATTATTTTGATTCGCCAAAACGAGTTTACGAAAAGATGGAAGAGGAGTCAGAAGTATTTGATTCTATATTCGCTACAATTTGGGATAATTTAAAAACGAAAAATGAAAGTGAATTTATATCAAGACCGATTCATGGGGCGTGGAAATTAATGGTAAGATAATAGAAAAGATAAATAATTAGTATCAATTTAAACTAAAAAAGTATACCTTTACGGGGCAAAATTCAGAATATGAACTTACACGAATTTCAAGGAAAATCCATTCTTACTAAGTATGGAGTAGCAATACAAAGAGGTGTTGTTGTAGATAAAGTAGAAGATGCTGTTGCGGCTGCTAAAAAGTTAACTGAAGAAACAGGAACTAGTTGGTATGTTGTTAAAGCACAAATCCATGCAGGTGGACGTGGTAAAGGAATTGTAGCAGAAACGGGATCAAATGGCGTTGTTTTAGCAAAAGGAATTGATCACGTTGAAGAAAAAGTAAAAGGTATTCTTGGTGGACACTTAGAAACTGCGCAAACGAATGGTAAAGGTAAATTAGTTTCTAAAGTTTTATTAGCTGAAGATGTGTATTACCCAGGTGAGAGTGAAGTTTCTGAATTCTATATGTCTGTTTTATTAGACAGAGAAAAAGGAAGAAACATCATCATGTATTCTACTGAAGGAGGGATGGATATTGAAGCGGTAGCTGAAAATACACCTCACTTGATTTTTAAAGAAGAAATTGATCCAAGAGTTGGTATTCAAGGTTTTCAAGCAAGAAGAATTGCTTTCAACTTAGGTTTATCTGGCGAGGCATTCAAACAAATGACAAAATTTGTTGTGAGTTTATATAGTGCTTATGAAGGTTGTGATGCTTCTATGTTTGAAATTAACCCTGTGTTAAAAACTTCTGACAATAAAGTGATTGCTGTTGATGCTAAAGTTACTTTGGATGGAAATGCATTATACAGACATCCTGAGTATGCTGCGATGCGTGATTTATCGGAAGAAGATCCAACAGATGTTGAAGCTGGTGATGCTGGATTAAACTTTGTGAAATTAGACGGAAACGTTGCTTGTATGGTAAACGGTGCTGGTTTAGCAATGGCGACTATGGATATTATTAAATTATCAGGAGGTAATCCTGCTAACTTCTTAGACGTAGGTGGTACGGCAAACGCAGAACGTGTTGAGAAAGCATTTCATATTATTTTGAAAGATCCTAATGTAAAAGCAATTTTAATTAACATCTTTGGTGGTATCGTTCGTTGCGACCGTGTAGCTCAAGGAGTAGTTGATGCATACAAAAACATGGGGAATATCCCAGTTCCAATTATTGTTCGTTTACAAGGAACAAATGCTGAGGAAGCTAAAAAATTAATTGACGAATCTGGTTTGAACGTACATTCAGCAGTATTATTACAAGAAGCAGCGGATAAAGTAAAAGCTGTTTTAGCATAATAAATATAATTTTAAAAAAAGCTGGA
>VFQS010001440.1_pt1 | contig 21887 bp, 22 predicted proteins | sample 3512361 | NCBI WGS metagenome assembly VFQS01 (sample SAMN10412375, study PRJNA504923) | tailings metagenome | isolation source: Relicate 1 Philex TSF3 active mining | place: Philippines
CCAGAGTAGTGAGCGAAGAAAGTTGCCCAAATGGGAACAGTTGCAATTAGCAAGGCAACGACCCCAGAGGAGAGATTCCTTTGTGAGCTAGTGATTAAAGTCCATGGAATAACCATTTCCAGGATTGCGTAAATCAGAATGTACTTCCAATATTTCAGAGCCGGAAAGAAAGTTTTTTTATAGAGTGCCAAGGGAATCAACACCGCTGCACCAATAAATACTCGGGAAAAAACAATTAGGGGAGTAGAAAGCTCATCCACTGCAACTTTCATGAATAGGTATGGGACGCCCCAAAGCAAACCCACTAGGGCAAACAAGCCCCAACCTTTACGCGACATTTACTTGATTACGCTCCGATACAAATCGATAGTTTGTTGCGCAACCTTATCCCAGCCAAACTCCTCAACCGCTCTTTTTCGACCAGCCCTTCCCATACTTACTGCCAACTCAGTATTAGACATCACATCATTTATTGCTTTAGCAAGTCGCTTTTCGAACTCCGGTGCATCCTTTATATATTCAACTAGCACTCCTGTTTTGCCGTCGGCGACTACCTCTGGAATTCCTCCAACATTGGATGCAACCACCGCTGTTTCACAAGCCATGGCTTCCAAGTTAACAATTCCTAGCGGTTCATAAATTGAAGGACAAAGGAATGCCTGCGCTTGTGTAAGTAGCGCAGTTAATTCATGGTGCGGCAACATCTCTTTAATCCAGATGATGTTTCCGCGGTCTTCGGAAAGTTCAGCGATTAATGCCTCTACCTCTTGGCCAATGGCCGGTTCATCAGGAGAACTCGCAGCCAATACCAATGTGAAATCTGGATTAACACTGTTCCAGGCACGTAGTAAATGTGCCAGACCCTTTTGCCGCGTGATGCGACCTACGAACATCGCGTACTTAGATTTGATGCCATATTTCTCAATTACTTTGGCATCATTGTTTGGGACAAACTTTTCGGTGTTGATGCCATTTCGAATTGTAAATACTTTTGTTGGATCAACATTGGGATACGCCTTGAGGACATCAGATCGCATTCCATCACTAACAGCAATAATTGCAGATGCGTTTTCAAAAGCTAATCTTTCTACCCAGGAAGAAATTTGATAGCCGCCACCAAGTTGCTCAGCTTTCCAAGGTCGAAGTGGTTCGAGGGAATGGGCTGTTGCAACATGAGCAATTCCATAACTTTTTGCGGCTAAATATCCAGCAAAGTTTGCATACCAAGTGTGGCTATGAACAACATTCGCCTCTGCAATTGGAGTTGATTGACCCATCGCAATATCGCTATCAATTAGTAATGCTTGAAGGGCTGGATTTAATTGGGTTAATTCTCCAGTTAATGGATAAGCGTGGGCGTCATTTCGCGTTTCACCAAAGCAATGAACCTGAGATGAAATTTCTGGGAGCTGATTTAGAGCAGAAACCAGGTTTGTCACATGAACCCCAGCTCCGCCGTAGATTTTTGGCGGCCATTCCTTGGTAATCATGGCTACTTTGACCTGTTTATTGCTCACCCGCTAAGAGTATCGTTAGGGCATGGCGCGCTTAGATCTTCCATTAGGAATTGTCCTTGCTGGTGGTGAAGGTAAGCGTTTGATGCCATTAACAGCGGATCGCGCAAAGCCAGCGGTGCCTTTCGGTGGCTCCTATCGCTTGGTCGATTTTGTTTTATCAAATCTAGTAAATGCTGGCTTTTTACGCCTTGCAGTTCTTACTCAATACAAATCACATTCTCTAGACCGCCACATAACCACAACTTGGCGCATGTCGAATTTATTGGGTAACTATGTAACTCCGGTGCCCGCACAACAAAGATTAGGTCCGCGTTGGTATACAGGTAGCGCTGATGCAATTTTGCAAAACTTTAATTTAATTCATGATGAGAATCCAAAGCACGTAATTGTATTCGGCGCTGATCACGTTTATCGAATGGATCCAGATCAGATGTATCAACAGCATCTACAGACTGGCGCAGGCGTGACAGTAGCGGCTATTCGAGTTAAGCGAAGTGAGGCCTCAGAGTTTGGCGTCATTGAGTTGGCAGAAGACGGAATTACAATCAAAGCGTTTCTTGAAAAACCTGCCAATCCACCCGCGATGCCAGGTCATCCAGATTTAGCGTTGGTATCGATGGGAAATTACATTTTTCGTCGAGATGCAATGGAAGAGGCTTTGATAATTGATTCTGAGGATCCTGATAGTCGTCACGATATTGGCGGAAACATAATTCCAGCGATGACAAATTCAGGACTGGCAAAAGTTTATGATTTTGCAAACAATGTAGTCCCAGGTGAAACTGAGCGAGACAAAGGTTATTGGCGGGATGTAGGTTCAATAGACTCTTACTTTGATGCACATATGGACTTAGTTTCCCCATTGCCGATTTTCAATCTTTACAATCGCCAGTGGCCAATCTTGACTAACCCTCCATCAAACCCACCAGCAAAATTCTCCGAACGCGGAATTGCATTTGATTCGGTAGTCGGAGCAGGATCAATCATTTCAGGCGGAGAATTGCGCAGAACTGTTGCTTCATATGACGTAATGGTGAATCGCGATGCCGCGGTTGAAAGTGCGGTTTTGATGCCTTCAGTGAGGGTAGGTGAGGGAGCAAAAATTAAGAATGCAATCCTTGATAAAAATGTTGTTGTAGAACCAGGTGCAACAATTGGGTTCGACTTGGATCGAGATCGCGAGAGATTTACAGTTTCTGCTGGGGGAGTTGTAGTCGTAGGTAAAGGCATCACCGTAACGCGCTAGATAAGCCCTTAAGTTAGCGAAAACTTTGAATAAGGTAGACTTTCGCCCGCGGTCAACGAAGACCTCAAACCTCTAGTAAATCTAATCGGAGTATTTTTATGCGTTTCGGTGTGCTCACAGGTGGCGGAGATTGCCCAGGTCTTAATGCTGTTATTCGCGCAGTGGTTCGAAAAGGCGAGAAAGAATATGGCTACGAGTTCATTGGCTTTCGCGATGGCTGGAAGGGTCCGTTAGAAGGATTAACGATGCCGCTGAATATCGCAGCGACCCGTGGAATTTTGCCGCGCGGTGGAACCATCCTTGGATCATCACGCACCAATCCATTCAAAATTGAAAATGGCGTAGAGCGCATCAAAGAAAACCTGGCCAAGATGAACATCGATGCTTTAATTGCAATTGGTGGCGAGGACACTCTAGGAGTTGCTACAAAGCTTCACGCATTAGGTGTAAAGGTAATTGGCGTTCCTAAGACCATTGACAACGATTTAAATAACACCGATTACACATTTGGTTTTGATACTGCGGTAAATATTGCGGTTGAAGCTATTGACCGTTTGCACACCACCGCAGAGTCACATCATCGAGCATTAATTGTTGAAGTTATGGGCCGTCATGCTGGTTGGATCGCGTTGCACTCCGGACTTGCCGGCGGTGCTTCCTGCATCCTTATTCCAGAGGTCCCATTTGATCTCGATAAAGTTTGTAAGTATGTGGAGTCTCGCTTCGAGCAGTCCTACGCGCCAATCATCGTGGTGGCTGAGGGCGCCCTTCCAAAGGATGGAGACTTGATTACCAAGGATTCAACTCTGGATGCATTTGGCCATGTAAAGCTTTCCGGTATAGGAGAGTGGCTGGCTAAGGAGATTGAGAAGCGCACTGGAACCGAGGCTCGAACCTCAATTCTCGGCCACATCCAACGTGGTGGAACTCCAACCGCCTTTGATCGCGTTCTGGCCACTCGCTTCGGTTTGCATGCAATAACAGCGGCACATGAAGGCGATTGGGGCAAGATGGTTGCGCTTCATGGCACAAACATCGCCCGAGTTCCTTTGGCCTCTGCAACTGAGAAGCTAAAGACGGTAGATCCTGCGCTGCTAGCCGAAGCCGAAGTCTTCTTCGGATAATTACTACGCAAACTACCTCGATCATTCTCTAACCTTGACTCCATGGCCATCGATATGAATACACACAACTCAATCGATGGACTATTTGATGATTCATTGAAAGCTGCCCAACAGCCAGCTTGGCCCGATAAGGCGGCATTAGATAAGGCGGTTAGTGAATTAAAGTCCTTGCCACCTTTGGTGTTCGCAGGAGAGTGTGACAACTTAAAGGCGCGAATTGCAGAAGCGGCAGATGGCAAGGCTTTTTGGTTGCAAGGTGGAGACTGTGCCGAAACCTTTGCTGCTGCGACAGCGGATTCAATAAGAAATCGCATAAAAACAATTTTGCAGATGGCCGCGGTACTTCAATATGGCGCAAGCTTGCCGGTTATCAAAGTTGGTCGAATGGCTGGCCAGTTCGCAAAACCGCGCAGCAATGATTTTGAAAAACGGGGCGATGTTTCCTTGCCAGCTTATCGCGGCGATGCGGTAAATGATTTGGAATTCACTGAATCAGCTCGCACTCCAGATCCTGCGAGATTGGTCCGGGTTTACAACACATCATCTGCCACCCTCAATTTAGTTCGTGCATTTACCCAGGGCGGATTTGCAGATCTGAGACTGGTGCATGAATGGAATAAGGGTTTTGTTAAAGATTCAAAAATTGGTACTCGCTATGAAGCAATGGCAAATGAAATTGGTCGTGCTCTAGATTTCATGCGAAGTGCTGGAATCAATCCCGAAGAGTTTAAAACAGTAGATTTTTACTCCAGCCATGAAGCTTTGATTCTTGAGTACGAAAAAGCTCTAACCAGAATTGATTCGCGCACCGGTCTTCCTTATGACGTATCGGCACACTTTGTTTGGATCGGCGAGCGAACCAGACAAATTGATGGCGCGCATATGGATTTTGCCAAGAAGATTAAGAATCCAATTGGTGTGAAGATTGGACCAAAGACAACACCAGAGGATGCATTGTCTTTAATTAAGGAGTTAAACCCAGAGAATGAACCCGGTCGACTTACCTTTATTACCCGTATGGGTGCGGGAAATATCAGAAATATCCTTCCGGCAATTGTTGAAGCTGTAACGAACTCGGGCTCAAAAGTGCTTTGGGTTTGCGATCCAATGCATGGAAATACTTACGAGGCTCCTAGTGGTTACAAGACCCGTAAATTTGATGATGTGCTCGAAGAGGTTAAAGGCTTCTTTGAAGTACATCAAAAACTTGGTACCCATCCAGGTGGCATTCATATAGAGCTAACCGGCGATGATGTTACTGAGTGCGTTGGCGGAGGCGAGGAAATCTCTCATGATGATTTAGCTACGCGCTACGAAACTGCATGTGATCCAAGACTTAACCACACCCAATCTCTGGAGTTGGCATTCTTGGTTGCAGAAATGTTGCGCGACCGAAAGTAAGTTTCATGGAGTCGCTATTAATTTCAAGTGTAAAGACCCCAATTGGAAAGCTATCGGTAATATCTAAAGAGGACATTTTGTTAGCCGCCGGCTTTGGTGAGCCGAGCCGGCTCAAATCAGGACTTGCTGAGCAAGATCGTAAGTTAGGTTTTAAAACTGTTCGTAATATCTCAGGTATAACTGATTTGATTTCTGATTATTTTTCCGGAGACTTACTTGCACTTGAGGAAATTTCAGTACGTCAAATAGGTGGAGAGTTTTCACAACGAGCTTGGCGTGCGATGCGGCGCACCAAAGCGGGCAAAACAATTTCCTATTCTCAGTTAGCGGCTAAAGCTGGATCTCCTAATGCGGTGCGCGCAGCCGGTTCGGCCTGCGCAAACAACTTGATTGCCATAGTCGTTCCTTGTCACCGAATTGTTAAGACCGGTGGAGCATTGGGAAATTATGCTTATGGTCTTAAGGCAAAAGATTGGCTATTACGCCATGAAGGCGCGCTGCAGTAATTTTTGCAGAATCTCGCTAGCTCTTTGAATCTGCGAATCACTTACATCCAAGTGGGTAACCAGGCGCACATATGTGGGACCCAGTGCGCTTACCCAAACCCCTTCTTCCTTTGCTGCTGCAGCAAACTCCGCAGCAGTTAACTTTGAGCCAGCGAGTTCAAGACCGACAATGTTGGTTTCAACATGGCTGGGATTTACTGTTGATGGAGCCACTTGCGCACAAGCTTTCGCAAGTTGTTTTGCTTTGACATGATCTTGAGCCAGCAATTCGATGTGGTTATCTAAAGCATAATGACCGGCGGCGGCAAGAATTCCAATCTGGCGCATGCCTGCCCCGTATCGCTTTCGCCAAATTCGAGCTTTTGAAACCCGCTCTTTAGTGGAGATCATTAATGAGCCAACGGGGGCACCCAAACCTTTTGATAGACAGACACTAATAGTGTCAAAGTATTTTCCGAACTCCGCGAAAGAAACACCACTTGCAATATGAGCATTCCAAATCCTTGCGCCATCTAAATGCATTGCCATGCCCATCGGTTCACTAGCTTTTCTCAGGGCAGAAATCTCTGATAGTGATTGAACCGTTCCACCGCCAAAGTTGTGGGTATTTTCAACTGCGATTGCTGTTGTGGAAACTAGGTATGGTCCGGAGTTTGGTCGCGCAAAACTCATGGCGTTTTCATGATCTAAAAGCCCACGCTCATCTCGCCAAGTTCTGGTTGTAATACCGCTAAAGACCGCAGCTGCTCCTAGTTCAGCGCGGGCGATATGTGAGTTAGCCTCGCAAATCAACTCTTCGCCCGGCGCCACCAAAGTTCTTATGGCCAACTGATTTGCAAGCGAACCGGTTGGAGTAAAGAGCGCCGCCTCTTTGCCAAACATTTCTGCAATTCGTTCTTCAAGCGAGTTAACAGTTGGGTCATCAGAGTAAACATCATCTCCAACCGCGGCCCCAGCAATCGCTGCTCGCATCTGTGGAGTTGGTTTTGAGACTGTGTCGGAACGTAAATCGATGATCTCTACTGCTGCGCTCATAGGGCAATAATCTCAGCTGCGAGGATGATTGGAAACCCTTGGCTGCACAATGGCGAGCATTGCAATCAAAACCATGCCACCGCCGATTGCCAGCCTCAAAGTAAAGGGTTCCATGCCATACATAAAGGAAAATAGAGCGGCAAATACAACTTCCATCGTCAGGATTACAGCTACTTTTGTCGTGGAAATTCTGGCTTGAGACCAAGTTTGAATCACGAAGGCAAATGCGGTTGCAAATACTGCGGTAAACAAAACTACCGACCAAACCTGCATATCGGGCGGCGCCTTGTATCCATTAATTAGCGCAGGTATTGCTGCGACTAGAGCACAACTGGTGAGTTGAATAACTGTTAGCGCGTAGGCATCAAAACTTTTACTCCAACTGCCAAGCAGGATTATGTGCAAGGCGAAAAGAGCTGCAGAAATAAGGACGAAAATCTCACCTGTTCCGACGCTCCACCCTTCGATCGATAAGACCGCAAGTCCGGCAACCGCTAGAAATATGTAGAAACAAATCGCGAGCGTTAACTTTTCTTTCAAAAATAGAAAAGCCAATAATGGAGTTATAACTACATAAAGCCCCGTTATAAATCCGGTGATTGCGGGGGTAGTGCGTTCTAGGCCAAGAGTCTGAAAGATGTATCCGGCGCCAAGTGCAGCTCCGATTACTAAACCCTTTAAAACCAAATCCTTGTTAAATTGTTTAAGAACCTTGGGTCTTATTGCGATCATCGCGATCGCGGCGACTAGGAAGCGCGAAACTAGGAAACTATAAACATCCTGTTGATCCAGAATATCTTTCATCCAAACAAAGGAAATTCCCCACATGGCCGCAACGGCCAACAACGCCCATGGCGCCAACTTGAGCTGCATTATTTATCGCGCATCTTGCGTAGAGCCGCCACTTCTTTTCCATGCTCTGGCTCTTCACCCGGAGTTTCCAGAATCAAGGGGGCGTTCGCAACTGCGGGATGCGCCATCAACTCAGCAAATGGCTTGATACCGAGCTCTCCTTCGCCCAGGTTTTGATGACGATCTTTAAGTGAACCCAAAACATCCATTGAATCATTGGCGTGAATAAGTTGGATTCGCTCTTTACCTGCGACTTCAACTAACAGGTCAATAGTTTTAGTCATGCCACCTTTGGTTTTTATGTCATGTCCAGCTGCAAATACATGGCAGGTGTCTAGACAAACGCCAACTTTTGGATGCCACTCTAAAGCTTCAAAATACTTAGTTAGATCATCAAGCTTCTTCACTAATGATTGACCTTGTCCGGCTGTCGGCTCCAGCAATAGCCAAGGATCCTGATCATCAAGTTTTTCCAAGATGGGCATCATTCCATCATGAATTTGTTTCCATGCTTGCTTTACATGAGCTTCATCTACGGCAGAACCGGTATGGATTACAACACCTAGTGCGCCGATTTCTCGTCCCCGCTTTAATGAGTAAGAAGTGGAGGCCAATGAGTTCTTGTAGGTCGCTTCGGTAGGGGAGCCGAGATTAATCAAAAATGGTGCGTGCACATAGGTTTCGATATCAAGCTCTTGTGTTTTAGCTACAAAGGCTTCATCTGCAACTGGGTTTGACTCTGGCATTGCCCAAGTTCGCGGACTTGAGGCGAAAACTTGAATCGCTTCAGCTTTAATGGTTTGCGCATACTGAATAGAGCGCTTGGCCATACCACCTGTAGTTGGGACATGAGCACCGATGCGAGGTTTTCTGGGTGATGGCATCGCGTTACCCTACAGTGATAGTCACGTTTGAGCCACGTTTAACTTTGGTTCCAACCTTTGGCGAGACATTGGTTACCACTTTATTCTTCTTATTTCCGACCTTTTTCACGGTGACTTTTAGATCTAGGTCCTTTAAAGTAGCAATCGCCTTCTCCTCTGAAACAGAGAAAAGGTTAGGAATGAATACAAATTCTGAACCCTTGGAAACTAACAAGGTAACGGTGCTGCCCTTATCTGCCTCTCCGGCAGCAGGGGATTGGCTAATGACCGCACCTGCTGGAAGGTCTTCGCTAAATACATATTTAGTTTCAACTTCAAATCCGGCTTCAGTCAACTCATTTAGAGCTTGTTCGCCACTCTTACCTTTGTAACTAGAAATGCCAACTTGCTCAATACCTTTTGAGATAAAAATATTTACTTGACTATCTCGCTTTATTTTCTCTCCAGCGGCGGGAGCTGAACGCATAATGAAATTCTTAGGAAACTCGGTCGAGAACTCTTCAATAACCTCTCCAACTATCAGCTTGTTATCTTTTAGTAGTGATTCCGCAACTTCGAGTTTCAAGCCTTGTAAATTGGGTACTGCATATCGCTCTTTGCCGCGCGAAATCGTTACTGAAACTGTGCCATCTGGCTCTGATCTGCCTCCGCCGGCTGGATCTGAAGAAATAACTTTGCCTTCTGGAATATCCTCGCTGAACTCTTCGCGAGCGATATTCAGATTTAAACCTAGATCCTTCAGCTGTGATTTAGCTTGCTGAAGAGTTAGCCCGGCCAATGAGGGAACAACTACTTTGGATCCTGGCCCGATACCTACATACCAAGTGAGAGCCGCTAGTAATAGAGCGAGGCCAGCTGCAATCCTGCGATTTCGCTGCACTCGAGGCGATAACTTTTTCTTGCTAGTAGAGCTGGTCTTCTCTTTTTTCGCCACGGCTTCCTCGTTTCTCTCCGATTTGTTATCGGTAAGTGAAAACTTGTTCTTCTTTTCTTTTGTTGTCGTTTTAATAGGAATAGGAGGTAAATCCAGCTCCAAACTTAGTTGGCGCCGTTTTGGATCGAGTTTTTCGGAGAGAGCTCGCAATAGCTCTTGAAATTCACCTGCATCTTTTGGTCTTTTGTCTGGATCAATGTTTGTAGCACGAAGTACTAGCTCATCCACTTCCTTTGAGATGCTTGATTTCAAAGTAGAAGGAGCGGGAACTCGATCATTCACGTGACGAATCGCAATTTGTACTGGATCTTCTCCCTGATAAGGCTTTTGCCCGGTTAAGACCTCAAATAAAACAATTCCAAGTGAATAGACATCACTTCTGGGGTCTGAGATTCCACGTTGCACCTGTTCAGGAGATAGGTAAGAAACGCTACCTAAGATCACACTCGACTCAGCGGTCATGGTGCTGCCGAGTAACGCTCCTCTGGCTAAGCCAAAGTCGGCAATCTTTATTCGGCCTTCTTTAGAAACCAAAATGTTTTCTGGTTTTATATCACGATGAACGATTCCAAGTTTGTGCGCGGCAGCAATTGCGCTAGCAACTGGAGTTATGATTTGTAGCGCTCTCTCAACTGAGAGCGAGCCCTGCTCATGTAAGTAGTCCCGTAGAGTGGAGCCTTCTACTAACTCCATTACGATAAATACACAAGGAACTCCACCTTGATTCCAACCCTGATCTAGAACTGCAACGATATTTGGGTGAGAGAGCGATGCAGCGGCTTTGGCTTCTCTGATGAATCTAGAGACAAACTGTTCATCTTGCGCCAAGTGTGGATGCATAACCTTGACCGCAACTTGACGATCAAGACGAAGATCTAGCGCAGCGTAAATTGTGGCCATGCCACCTGAAGCGACTATTCGGGTGAGCTGGTATCGACCATCGATAGTTTCTCCCGATAAGTCAGACACGTCCGGAATTTTAGATGAAACTCTTCCCATCAATGCGAATAGTGGCGCAATCTCGGGTGTTTTCTTGCTTAAAGTGCTCTGATTCCCGCATTTGCCAGATTCGCATGTGATTCTCTATGTAATCACCATCACGACGTAAGACTCGATTCAAACCAACTTCAGATTCGATATCAATCCAAATGAGTTGATCAAGGTATTTGCGAACCGCCTTTTGTCCGGATCCAACCCCTTCAAGTATCAAGATTTCTGGATGTGGATGCCGCTCTAGTTCCCCATACCTTCCTGCGAGCCATTCGTACTTGCGATATTCATAGGCTTTTCCTTCACTTACGGGTTTTGCAATTCCGCTTTCAAGAATACGGGTTAAATTGGGGGTCAAGGCGTTTTCCCAACCGTCATAAAGGTCATCCATATGAATAACATGAACAGCTTTGTTGGGGTAACTAGCCTCAAGCTTTCGCGCCAGCGTTGTCTTTCCAGCTCCTGCAGGTCCATCAATCGCAATTATTTGAGCATGTTTACTTCTTCGCTCACCAACTTCAATTGCCTTTATAACATCTTGAAGTGAAATTGAATGTTTCATGCTCTCTGGCTTGATTGAAGTTTTCGCCAACTAAACCAGCCGAAAATGGCAATCGCAGTTAGAGCTGCATACAGAACCGCAGTAAACCAATACTCTTGATTTGCGTAGTGGTAAGTTCCAAATGCATCAATCACAATCCACAAAATCCAGGTTTCGTGTCTTTGCAAAACCATAACAATCTGCGCAATGGTGCTGGAAACTAACAAGAAGGAATCTGGTTTTGAAGCAGCAGCTCCAATATCGGCTAATGCAGGTGCACTAATCAACCAAATACCAATTAGAGCTAGGAGCCAAAGCAATCTTTCTTTATTGGACATATAACGAGGCTGTGCACCTTTAGCGCTCCAACCAAACCAACCCCAAACTGCCGCCGCAATAAACACAATCTGCAATATCGCACTAGCGAAGAGATCCACCTGATAGAAGAAAACTCCGTACAAAGCGCTGCTTAGAAACCACCAGGGCCAGGCAATCCTCTTGCCCAAGGCGCCGAGAATTACAGCGATAAAAGAGGCGATTACCGATGCAAACTCCAGATAAGAAACTTCATATCCCCAGGCGGTGAAAAATGTAGACATCACTTACTCCCTTCCAATTCGCATTACCGAACTGGTCCAACGGTCGACCTCGCGGTCCTCTCAGCCAACTTTTGGCTCCCGAATAGACGAGAGATTAACATAAGCCGTGCTCAAGTTCAGTTACTTCGCCATGTTGACCTTTACTGTTGTGGGTTCATTCTGGCTGGAAGTTATCTTCAAAGTAGGGGTGCTTCGTCGTTTTAAACGAGCGCTTCTGAGCATAATTCCAACTGCAACTGTTTTCTTAATTTGGGATTACTACGCGGTTCATTCCGGTCATTGGTTTTTCGACAAAGAACAAGTTGTCGGAATTTATGGACCTTCCGGGATTCCATTGGAGGAGTTTCTGTTTTTTCTAGTTGTGCCACTAGCGGCTCTGATGACTATCGAAGCGGTGCGGGCGGTAAACAAACACTGGTCCTTTGGAGATGAAACATGACCTACACCCAATTAGTTTTGTTGGCCATACCGACTGTGGTTTTGTTTGATTTGTTTATCACCAAATCTCGGATCTTGACCCGGAAAAGTTTCTGGAGTGCGTATGCAATCCTGCTATTTTTTCAGTTGATTACTAATTGGTGGTTAACATCCCGCGGAATTCTTACCTACGATGAAGATGTAATTACTGGAATAAGAATTGCCGCAGCTCCCGCCGAAGATCTACTTTTTGGATTTTCGATGCTAGTTATGACAATCTCTTTATGGATGTACTGGGGACGAAAAGGCGTGCAGAAGCACTAACAACTATCGCGCTTGAACCGCTTGTATCCAGGCGGGCAGTGCGGTTTTAGCCCGGCGCCAATTAGAAGTCTTGGCTCTTTTGTTAAATACGTCGTAATCAATTTTCTCAACCTCATCGACGATTCCACAATAAAGTTCACTTGCCGCCTTAATGCAGGGGCGAGAATCGGCTGACAACATCAAAATGCCTTCATCAGCTTGCTTTTGCAGCTCTCGCACCCTAGCAATCTGAAATTTCAAAGCTTCAATAATCTGCGGTGTTATTTGACGAGCTTCCAGCATCTTTCTGGAAACTCCAAACTTTTGCAGCTCCGCCAGTGGGAGATATACCCTTCCTCGCTCTAAATCCTCGCCGACATCTCGAATGAAGTTCGCTAATTGAAAGGAGATTCCAAGCTTTTCCGCCAATGGAAGAGCAGCATCTTTTTTGCCCTCCAATGCGCCCAGTACATGAACCATTTGCAGTCCGATAACGGCTGCAGATCCATAGACGTACTCCATCAGATCTTCATAGCTTTGGTACTCGGTAACAGTTAAGTCCATCGCCATTGAATGCAAAAACGCTTCAAAGTAAGCAATTGGAATCTCAAAGCGTTGAACGGTATCCACCAAAGCCCGACCCACTTGATCAGAACTTCTTCCATTAGAGATGTCCTGCAACATCTGATCGCTCCAACGTCTTAGTGCGTCAGATTTTTCTTGTGGAGTAAGGGTGGACTGTAAATCATCAACAATTTCATCAGCGTATCGAGCAAAGCCGTAAAGCGCATGGACATGTGGTCGTTTAGCTCTTGGAAGTAGGAGAGTAGCTAAGTAATAAGTCTTTCCGTGCAAGGAATTTAATCTTTTGCATTCAACATAAGACTCACGCAATAAAGGATCTGAAATCCCAGCAGCGTCCAATTCATTCATAAGAATTTTCAAAACCGTTTACTTAACCGGCCCAACAATTCTTTCTGCCGCTAAGCGACCAGAAATTAACACCATTGGAACTCCGACACCAGGTTGGGTTCCGCTTCCGGTGAAAACAACATTTTCAAAACCTTTTGCCATGTTGCGAGGACGGAAAGGTCCAGTCTGAAAGAAGGTATGCGCACTTGCGAAAGGCGCTCCTCGTTCCAATCCCATCTGCTCCCATTCCAAAGGAGTTGTGACATGCTCAACCTCAATTGAGTCGGCAAAACCGTGGTAACCACGTTCCTCCATTGTCGCCAACATCTGATCGCGATACTTGGACTTCATTTTCTTCCAATCGATATCGGCATCAAGATTTGGAGTAGGGAAGAGAATGTAATAACTGTGTTTTCCTGCCGGCGCAAGACTTGGATCATCCTTGGAAGGAACTGTTACTAGCAAGCTTGGATCGCTCATCAAAGTTTTCTTCTTGATTAGTTCATCAAAAACGCCATCCCAAGATTCGCCGAAATGAATATTGTGATGAGCCAGATGGTCATAACTCTTATTTGAACCCGCAAGAATGGTGACGCAAGAAGGGGAGTAGTTCAGACGTTTTACCGACCAAGGGTTTTTGCCAAGGAGATCCCGCCAAGCAACTGGTAGATCCGGATTCAGCACCAGCGCATCACAGGCAATACGTTCGCCGCTGGTGGTAATAACGGCGGTAGCCCGCGAATTGTTGCGCTCAATTTTCTCGACCGTTGTGTTGTATTTGATTGTTACGCCATGTTTTTGTGCAGCTGCTGCCAATGCTCGAGGTACTGCGTGCATGCCACCTTTAGGAAAGAAAACTCCGTTTACTGAATCCATGTAGGCAATAACGGCATAGATGGCTAATGCCTGTTGCGGTGAGACCCCGGCGTACATAGCTTGGAAGGAGTAAACCTTTTGAGTTCTAGGATCTTTTAGAAATTGGGAAACTTTTGGCGCGAGTCTTCTGAATCCACCCAAAGCAATTAGTCGGGCTAAATTGGGTGTCAGCAAATTGAATGGAGTATCGATATTTTTATCTATGAAGTCATTCATCTCATAGCGGTACAACTTTGTTACAAAATCCACGTACCTTCTATATCCAGCAGCTTCATCACTACCGATAACCTTTTCAATCTCAGCCTCCATGGCTGCAGTATTAGCATGAACATCTAGCTGCGAACCATCATGATAAAAAGCTCGATACAGAGGTTGAAGCGGCATTAACTCCAGCCAGTCCTCAAGCTTTTCGCCAACGCAGGCTAAGGCATCGGAAATTAGATCCGGCATCGTTAAAACAGTAGGTCCAGTATCGAAGGCGTAACCTGATTTGTTGAGTAATCCATTTCTACCGCCGGGCACGGACTCGCGTTCAATAATGGTTACTTGTCGACCAGCACCTGCTAATCGCAATGCGGTGCTCAACCCAGCCAGACCTGCTCCGACCACAACTACGTGATCGCTTTTACCTTTTATGGTGCGCATTTATAAGCTCCGTTGGGTTGCAATGATGGCCATCTGCTCTAGCGCTTCGGCGACATTGGTAGCAATAGTGGTGCCACCAGAGGGCTCTCGCAACACAGAAATAGCCCGTTCGGTTAGCTCTGTGATGAGTTTCTCAACCTCTGCTTTAGCGCCACTGCTTTCAATAATCTGCTGCAAATTCTTAATCTCAGAGTCGCTGATGGCTGGGTTTCCAAGTGATTTCTCGAGTAGTTGACGCGAATCTGCATCAACTCGCTCCATTGTCATGGCAATAAGAACTGTTCGCTTTCCCTCTCTTAAATCATCACCTGCCGGCTTTCCAGTTACCGCTGGATCACCAAAGACACCCAAAACATCATCACGTAGCTGAAAAGCTTCCCCAAGCGGAAGTCCATAGGCGGAAAATGTTGGAAGAAGTTGAAAGTTGCCAGCTAGTGCAGCGCCAAAGTGAAGCGGTCTTTCAATCGAGTATTTTCCAGATTTAAATCTAGCGACCTTCATGGAGCGCTCAACGCTAGTGGTTGCAAGAGCACCTTCTAGAACATCTAAATACTGACCTGCCATTAGTTCATCACGCATTTCGCAAAACACATCTTGGCAATTTAAAAATTCATCCTGCGAGATTCCAGATGAGTGCAGCATGCGATCTGCCCAAACCAGGGCTAGGTCTCCTAAAAGGATTGCTGAGGCATGTCCGAATTTTTCCGCATCGCCGCGCAAGCCTTGCGTTTGATGCATGCTTTCAAATCTTCTATGGATTGCTGGTTTGTTTCTTCTAGTATCTGAGCCATCCATAACATCATCATGAATCAAGGCACAAACATGAACCAGCTCTAAAGCGGTACATGCACGCAAAATCTCTGATTTTGGTCTATTGCCTCCCGCTAAATATCCGAGATTGGCGAATATCGGCCGGAATCTTTTACCGCCATCATTTATGAATTCATGCAATGCATCAGCCACAGGGCTCAACTCGGAACCAATTTCAACCAGACTCTTGCTCCGCGCAGAAGTGAAATCGGCCAACGCCTGGTTGATTTGATGGCGCAGGTCAGAAAGATCCAAAGAATTCACGGCGCAACGGTACCCTCCCGCTATATGGAAAGCGCGCCTACCTTCTCTGTCGAGTTCTTTCCCCCTAAAGATGAACCAGGGGAGGAACGGCTTTGGAGTGCACTTTCTTCACTTGAAAAATACGCCCCAGATTTTGTATCTGTTACCTATGGTGCTGGAGGCTCTAGTAGGGATAGAACGGTAAGAATCACCTCGGAGATAACAAAACGAACCGGAATTCCAACCATTGCACATTTGACATGTGTAGGTTCAAGTAAATCAGAACTGGTAAATGTTTTAAATCAGTACTCAGCAGCTGGCATCAAATCAATTCTTGCACTTCGCGGAGATCCAACTGGAGGGCCAAGTGCACCATGGATTGCCACACAAGATGGCTTTAATCACGCCGATGAATTAGTTTCCTTAGCAAGTTCGATGGGTTTTGAAGTTGGGGTTGCCGCTTTTCCGGATGGCCATCCAGCATCAAATGGTGATTTCCAAAAAGATTTATCGGTTTTGCTAGAGAAGGAAGGACGAGGCGCCACATTTGCCACTACGCAATTTTTCTTCGAAGCTGAGAGATATTTCAATTTGGCAGAGAATCTAAAGCTCCACAACTCCAAGCTAGATCTTTATGCTGGAATATTGCCGATTACTAACTTGGCTCAGCTCAAAAGAATGGCCGAGCTATCCGGAACCCCAATTCCGCTGGAAATAACTAAGAGGTTCTCCGGCAAAGAGGCTAATCCTGAAGCTATTAGAGAAATTGGAATCGAAATTTCAGTTGAGCTTTGCAAGAAACTTTTGACTCGAGGAGTTCCCGGACTGCATTTCTATACTATGAACTCCGCCTCCTCGACTCTGGAAATTATCAAACAAGTTGGATTGCGATGAATAAAGTCGAATTTCTAGAAAAGTGGAGCGCGCTGCATGGTGGCGCTAAAGTCTCTGGAGTCGTAAAGGGCTGGCTTTCAATTAGTTATGCAGTTTGTAAGGGTTTAAATAAAGCAAAAGTTACCCCTAATGCACTCTCATATATTTCGCTGCTGCTTGGAGTTGGATTTGTATATGCAATAGATTCTCATTGGGCAATCTTGTTTTTAGTCTTATCTCTTGCTGCAGATGGCCTAGATGGAACTCTGGCAATCATTACAAATCGCGTTACTAAATGGGGCGCGGCTCTGGATTCCATAATGGATCGATTAGTAGAGGCGCTATGGGCTTACGGTCTGTTCCAACTCGGGGCACCAGTAGAAATGGTTGTTCTGGCTTGGTTGGCCGCTTACATTCAGGAGTACATGAGGGCGAGAGCCGGCGGCCTTGGCATAAACAAGATTGGAGTTGTCACCGCATCTGAGCGACCAGTGCGGGCAAGTTTTATCTTTATTGCTTTGGTGGCCCGGTTATTTGAATTTGATCTGGTCGAAGAAATTTCAACGACTTGGGCGGTATTACAAGTCTTATCGGCTTTAACAGTTCTTAATTTTCTTCGACCGCTGTTGCGACAATCTCCGCGCTAAGTCCGACCAAAGGCAACCCTCCGCCAGGATGGGCAGAACCGCCAACACAATAGAGATTTTTTATCGGAGAACGATTTCTTGCTCGAAGGAAAGCAGAGCGCGCACCGTTGCTTGAGGTTCCATAAATTGAACCACCTGGAGCATTAGTGCGTACTTCTAAATCTGCTGGGGTTCGAATCTCCATCACCTTTAATCTTGATCTGACATTTAATCCACGTTGTTCCATCAAATCCAAAATGTGATTCGCATATTGCTCTCTAACCCTTGGTGCATTCCAATCAAATCCGCCCACTGGTTCGTGGCGCGGTGCATTAATGAGGACAAACCAACTTTCACTGTCAGCTGCTTCACGCATTTTTTGGTCATCAGGATTGCATATATAGATTGCTGGATTTCTAACAGGCTGTTTAAATTTAAAGATGTCATCAAATTCAGCATCGTAATTCTCTGGGAAAAATACGGTGTGGTGGCCCAAATCTGATTTACCTTCTAGCCCCAGCAGCAAACTAAATCCGGAGAGGGAAGGGGTTGCTTTTCTTAAAGATTTTCTAGGTCTAGCGGTCTTGCGATTTTTCGATAAAAGTTGGTTGTAAACCAGCTGGGCATCGGCATTGGCAACTACTACCTCTGCTTCAATGAATCGGCCATCTTCCAAAGTAACCCCAGTAGCGCTGCCTTTGTTGACTTCAATTTTGACGACTTTCATACCGGTATAAAGCTCTACCCCCAAATCACGGACCCGAGTTTCTAATGCGGTAGCTAATGAACCGAGACCGCCTTCAACGTGCCAGGCTCCAAAAGCCTCTTCGACAAATGCGATTGTTAGTAGAACCGCTGGAACTTCTCGCGGATCAGATCCGGTGTAGGTCGCATATCGGTCAATGATTTTTTTTAGATAAGTGTTATCGGTGTACCTTGAAGTTAGAGATCTCAGTGAAGTAAATGGTGCGATTGTTCTTAGATCGGAAAAGAAGCTTTTCCTTTTGAGTAGCTGCAAAGGAGAGCGCAGCTCACCTTCAATAAAAGATTCTCTAGAGGCATCCCACATCTGTTCTGCTCGCTGCATCAAGTTGTGCCACTGATTTCCAGCTTCATTACCAAATGCCTCAGATACAGCGGTGACCGTCTTATTGTGAGAAAGGTTTGGGAAAAATACTTTCTTGCCGTCATGAAATACATAGGTGAATGCGGGATCGACCGGCTTGAGATTCAAAACATGTTCAATTCGCTTGCCCGTTTTTAAGAACAAATCCCGATAGACAGCTGGAAGTGTTAGAAGGGAAGGGCCGACATCAAAAGCGAAACCATCAATCCATTCGGTGCGACACTTACCACCAACTGAATCAGTTGCTTCGAAAATTGTGACCTTGTGTCCGCGTTTTGCTAACCGGGCAGCGGTGGCCAATCCACCCATTCCAGCACCGATGACAATGACTTTTTTTGGCGAATCAGTTACCCGGTGATAACTCACAATTTTCTCCCTCGCCAAGTTAGTGCGCCTTGTTGCTTCTTCACCCAGGAGCGGATTATCAGGTAAATCCAGAACAGTGCGCTAATTGGATGCAAGATAGCTGAACTAATAACGGATTGAGTTTTTGCTGCGACCAATAGTCGAGTTAGAACAATGGCGAAATAGCCATACCATCCCAAAACATTGCCACCCAAGCCCAGGATAAATGGATAAGCGGAGGTTAGGAAAAGAGCGGCACTTACTAAGAAAGCTCCAAATGGATTTCCAAAGGCTCGCCACTGTGATTTTGTATAACCCTCTATCAAATCCAAGTTATTTGAATACATTTGACAATGTGAAACCTTTGAACCGTCAGCAACTCCGCCACGATAAGAATTGCTTACGAGAGTTCGAGCCAACTCCATATCATCCAACACCTCAGCTTTTACCGCCTCATGACCGCCAGCGGTGAAATATGCATCTCTTCTCACAATAAAGAACTGACCATTTGCGACCACCATTGATTTCCATTGCAATCTTTCCGCTAATCGAAGCGGGAGTGTTGCAAACCAAGACCATTGAAGTAGAGGTTGAGTTAATCGCTCGAGAAATGAAATGGCAATCTGACGTGGATATGGCGAAATAAAATCCCAATTTAGTTTGCGCATCAGATTGATCGCATTGGCGACGGCATTCTCAGATAAGCGAACATCGGCATCTACAAAAACCAAAAAATCACCATGTGCAGCTTTAGCGAGCTGATTACATGCAAAGTTCTTCCCTAACCATCCCTCGGGAAGAGTAGCCCCAGCAATTGCCCGAACATTGGAATCCGAGTAATCCTGCAGCTTATTAGCGGTGTCATCGGTTGAATGATCGTCAAGTGCAATAACCTCAAAACTGTGTAAACCTTTTTGATTTAACGCTGAACTCATAACGCCCGCTACGTTGGAAGATTCGTTCCGCAGCGGAATTAGTATTGATACTAAATCAGTTAGATTCTCACTTGGCGCTTTTTGAACAGTCCGCACCGTTGTCACATTAATCACGGTTATTGCAAGAAGAATCAGGTTTACAAAAAGAATAAAAGTAGCCAGATCAAGCATTCATAAATCCCAAAAATTAATCACGACGACCAAAGCGGACTGAAACGTAATAGGAAATTACTAATATTCCTAATGCAGTTCCTGCGAAAAACGCTACGCCAGGTCGGTCGAAGTAGAAAACATTTACGATGATTCCGCCTATCCAGGTCCAGGCCAGGAAGAACTCAGGTACTGCGCGGCTTGCTCCAAGTGACCTTCGCTCTCTTGGAAGTGCGATGTTAAGAAGTGCCATTAAACCCATACCGGTTAACAACCAACCGAAGGCGTTTGAAAGTGGAATCTCTGGCTGGAATGGAACGGTGCTTCCAGTTACATCCCAAGTCCAACGTCCAGCAGAAACCATTTGGGGATCTAAAAAGAAATCCCAGGCCATCAATCCATATCCGCCAACGAGAAATACCCAACCGGGAGCGATTCTTCTGGCAGCCAGAAATACTGGATGCGACATCATGATCCATGCAAAAGGTACAACGAGTGGAACACCATAAATTTGATAACCCAAAGTGGGTGAATATTCATAACTACCAAATGGCCAGGTAGTTTTAACTCCAATCTGCTCAATTATTAATGCATAAGTAAAGGTGATTAAAAGAAATCTCAAGGCATAACTTATGCCGTAGGCAAACCAAGCATGTAACAACATTGCGCCAGCCGCCCAATAAACCGTTGCAATTGTGATTAAGCGCAAACTTTCGCCATCGCTTAATGGATAAGCAATTTGTAAACCAAGTGCGACCGTTAAAACTGCAATTAAGATAAAACTTTTGGCGGGTGAAATACTGCGCCGTCGATCACGCCGTGGGCGATAATTGCGTACCGACATAAGGCAATTGTGCCCTATAAATTTCCTTCAGCTTTGGTTACCGCGAAACGTCCAAACAACTCTTCCGCGTACCATTTTTCGCGGTGGGTCGCAGCGATGACCGCTTTATGGGCTTCACCCCGGTAGGCAAAATTGCGAACCGCTTCACCCGATTCCCAGAGCGAAAAGGTTCCTTGAAGTCCAATAGGGGCTTCACCTATTCCTATTGCGGCCTTTAAGCCGGGGGAGTTATGAAGACTATGGGTGACCGGTGGAACGCTGCGCCAAAACAAAAAGTTTTTCCGCCATTTAATGCGCGCTCTGGTGATTGCTACAACTGGGCCTTCCCATTTTGAATCAGCTTTAGGCAAATTTGAAAATGGCGTCGCGCCAGACCACTTTCCTGTTACCGATATAGGCTGCAATTCGGCGCTAAATTCCGATGAGGATTTCTGACGCCAGCGATTTAGAAGTTTGCTCTGATTTAGCGAATCAGTTTTATTGTCATCAATAACAACCAGCAATCCCCAACGAGTTGCATCCCCATCACGGGGTGTAAAAGTTTCACCCTTTCCAGTTCCTAACAATTTCCAGAAACTCACTCCCTCCATACGCCAGAGAGTTATGCGATCTAGTGCCATTCTTGAGAAAGCCCAAGGTATATATCGTTTAGGCACCCGCCAGAAATAAACTTTAATCATTTATCAACGGCTGCATTCTTCTTGATTTCATCCACGACATCTAAAGGTGAATCCCACATTGGAGCATGTCCGGTTTCCGGAAAGATTATCCATTTGGCATGAGCTGGAGCCAAAGAGCGCTCTTGACATGTTGTGGGAGGCAGAGTTCGGTCGGTATCGCCAAAAATAATCGTGACTGGAATTGATTCTGGAATGAAGCTATCAAAACGTTTCATTAACATTCCGTCCCATGCCGGGTAATAACCGGTTGCTCCAGCCATGGCCATCGTTGCATCAAGACAGGTTTCGTAACTAAGTTGTCTCCACTTAGGGCTCACTTCAAAAAAACCTAATCTTCGTGCGGCCTCAAAGTGCAAAGCGGTGGGAGCGAATTTACTGGTGTAACGGGCTAAAAACTTGAGTATTGCGGTGCCGGGATAACGCTGGTTGTATGGATTTAGCCATAAGCCAGCCGGTGCCAGAGCTGTTAAAGA
>VFQS010001442.1_pt1 | contig 21861 bp, 22 predicted proteins | sample 3512361 | NCBI WGS metagenome assembly VFQS01 (sample SAMN10412375, study PRJNA504923) | tailings metagenome | isolation source: Relicate 1 Philex TSF3 active mining | place: Philippines
AAATGGGCCGACGCCCATCAGAAACTCCACACCGCGTAGTTCACCGGACGCTTACGGAACACCTCAAGCGTCGTCTTAAGATCTGCATGAGGATACTTTGAGACAATCTCTGCCCACCACCACAGGCAAGCGATGGCGTTGTTTCTCTCGAACCCTCGGGCTCCAGTTGCAAAGAAATGATCCCGTATAAGCGAGATTTGCTTTTCTTTCGTCGCGCCTTTTGTAATCCACCTCTCGCGCGAGTACTCCAAACACGGCCCATGAGTTAACCACACCCAAAGTCGCTCGTCCCGAGCAAGATAGCGATTTATACCCTGTAGAGCACCATAAACAATCTGGGCGTTCTCGGCGTCGATCTCCCCACCGCTCAGGGGCTGCAATTTCGTGAGAGCTTCGAGATCAATCGCGGTGTCTTTCACAGCGATCACGTAATCTGGGGTCAGGATGTCCTCAAAATCTCCTTCTAGATACCGATCCAGGTTCGCCTCGATCCTATTCCGAAGTTCGGCCACAAGGCCGCGCTTAACGACATGGAGGTTCACGATCGTCTCCTTACTTGTCCAGAAGTGACGTTGTTAATGCTCTAAGAGGCCGATCAAGAAGCCGATGAGTTGCGATAAGGAGTTTCGGGTCACTAAGATTTATATTTTTTGAGCTGGCTTTTGCAGACAGGATCCGAGCCCACTTCTTCTCTGCATAGTCTTCGGGCTTTTCGACTAGAGCTTCAACCATCTTGCTGACTGCGACAAAGAACACGGTATTCAGCAGAATGGCTTTGCCGTCCTTGCTCTTCTCGAAGTCCTTAAAGATCTGGCACTGAGCCTCGTTGGCAAATATCTGAACAAATCCGTTCTCGCCATCCAGATCAATTGTGTACTCACCATCCTTGAGTTCATCTTTTCGCATATACTCAAAGATAGAGCTTATCGGCTTCCAGAATTCCTTATCTGTAATGTAGACCGTCGGTACCCCTTGAGCCAGTACTTGCCCGTTGGCAAACTCGAATGTCTTAGAACCAAACTCTGGATTGATCCGCTCGCATGTGAGTGAGCCATTTTTCTTCCCAATCACATAACCAGAGAATTCTACGAGATCCCTTAAATCATGCCCATCAAGCTTAAGCGTGCCAGCCGCTGTTACTTCATACATTTTCGAGTAGAAAGTCGCTCTGCAAGACACCTTAAGCCAATAGGCAGCATCACCGCGGATAACTAAATCGCGGAGCTCCTTCACGCCACAAGCAAAAATATAGTCTACCGTAAAAAGACCCGGGTTATCTGGATCTACATTGAACTCAATGTCCGTCTGGAAGTCGGACTTCAAATAGTCGTCAGAGTGTGTGGAGAGAACAGGATAGCCGAAGGACTTTTCTGGATCGTACTTCATTTCTGCGTTCCGGATGAAGTGAGCGTGTGACTGGCAACAAGCTTCAGGCCACCAACGATTTTTCTGGACAGCTCGACTTCCATCCCGATGCGCTTCCCTTCTTTCAGCGTTAGCTCGACTGCACCGGCTTTCACCAAGCCTGTATCAGAAGTAACTACTTCAAAGGGCTCATCGAAGTCCGACCCTACTTCATGCACACGGACAGTTGACTTCGCGCTCGAAGACGGGGTTGCGAAAACCCGAGCGCGATTGTCTCCAATCTTGACGATCCGCACGTTCTTGAGCTGCACGGGGTGCGATGGCTTATCTCGTTCTCGATCTGTCTTTGGACGGTTTCCTGACCCACCCGTCCCCTCTCCCTCGTTTTCACCAGCGGTGTCATGGCTGTTTGAGCCACCACCCTTAACTCCAGCACCGCCTGCATCTCCTTCATTCTCGTAGTTGCCCTCAGCCACGTCAGCATCAGGTGCGGGCGAATTCTCCTCCTTTTCCAACTCCTCTTCCAACTCACTCTCGAGGGTGATTTTGCTCACAGGGGGCAATTTGATTGCTTTAGGTGTGAAGATGAAGTTGCCATTTGGATCAATCTCCTCTCCAACCCTTTCGCCTCTATCGTCTCCGGCTTCGTCAGCAAAGAATTCTGACATGAAATCAACTTTGCCAAATACGTCGTCATTGCCGCCGGCGTGGCGTTCAACAAAGTTTTTTAGAGCCTCAGAAAGCTTGTCAAGAACAAGCTCCCCTCTCTTCCTGTCTTCAAGGGTCGGCAGCCAGTCTTTGCTAAGGCTGTTGTGTGATGGCGGCTCCATAAGTCGTATGAACTGCGAACCCTCTGGGTTTAGCACCTCCACGACACCAACAAAATCCTTGAACCGTCCCGGCACTCTCTTCCAAAGACCAGGAATGGCATCGGTAATCAGCATGTTGTTTCTAATGAGCGCAATTTTACGCGGCGCATCATCTGTAATCATCATGCGTAAGGAAGTGCGGCCGAGGTGGATAAGCTGTGTTTCTTCACGAATTATGCTGTCCTCGTCTCGCAAGCAACGCATGTAGTAAAGAGCGTCTTCCAACCTATCAGCTGACTTGTTCTTGCGCATCGCCTCCATAATGGCTTGGTTCTGTGCCATTTCGAATACATTCGATGCGTCGATCTTGTACTTGTCGACCTGTAGAACCAGTCTTCCACGCATAAAGGCAGCGAAGAAGCTACTGATGGCATATCCAATTATGAGTTTTGCCCAGGTGTCAGATACGATCCTGTTCCAGCCCACTATGTGAACAGTGGTCCCCACCATATGGCGGAGCAACCACCCGTATTCGCTGGGCACTTTGTCGGGCTCAAGCGCTTGGTAATTGCCAGCGTCGCCCCAATAGCCCGTCGATTTGTATATTCCATCGGGCTTGGTGAAGGACATGAGAACTGCCCGGCCCTGTACAAGTCCGCGGGTGACATTGTTCTCGTCTTCCCAGACCGTCGAAACAAAAATTGTACGTAGATCGGAGCAAGCCAGCGGAGCCGCCTTTCCCAATCCATGAGATCCAGCGCGATTGGTGGCTCCACCCGATTGCCCCACAGCCTTTAGGTACTGGTAGAAGGGTTCACCGGGAGTGCATGGTCCCTTCATTCCCCGCGTATTATAATCAGAAACAGAGAGAACCGGTATCTTCTGCCGGTTTGCGGTATCCCGCGCAACCGGCAACTCTTTGATCATGTCTGGGTTTTGAAGCTTCGTCTCCTTTTCGCAAAGCTTGATGATCTCTCTCAGAGTATCTAGATTGGGGATTTCGCTGGCCGGTACATAACTCTCCTCAAACTCGACGATAACCGGCGTCTCTTCGTCCAGCGCCGCATCGAGGCTATTTTGGATCGTCTCCCGCGTAAGGCTTTCGAGACGGTTAGATTTGAACTCGGCAATAGAGGGGTCGTTCCAACCTTGGGAACTTCCGTCTTCGTTACGCTGGAACGCCCAATCGATCTTCATTTACTTCCTCCGCCAACGAGTTTTTTACAAAGTCCGCTAGGAGTTTTGCTACCGGCGGAGAAACAGAATTTCCGATTAATCTATAACGTGCCCCGTGCGACAACTCCGGCCATTCGAACTGTTCTGGAAAGCCCTGTAATCGCAGACACTCACGCTCTGTGAGCTTTCGGAGCTTGCCGTTATCTAAGAGAAAAGGAACGTTATGTCCTCCCACACCCATGTTCGCGGTCAGCGTAGGACACATCCCGTAGGGTTGAGGTCTTAGCTCGATTTTCCGAAGTTGGAATAATCTCACATCATCGTGCTTGCGGGCTTCCTTCGAGATCCACGCACCATACTTGTTGTCCTCGCTCAGATAGTAAAACTCATCGTCGACTTTTCCGATGTCGAGGAGATCGACAAGATGTTTGAGATCCGCCTTGTGGGAAACTCCTCGAAAGGGATTGTAATCAAAGTGATCTCGAGAGGTTGCAATCATGAACAATCTCTCGCGGCGTTGAGGTAATCCAGTGTGTTTACGTGTGTCGATTACCGCGGTGTTCTGAGCACTAAACCAGTATCCACAGCGCTGAATTTCCTTCCTAATGATATCGAACCACATGCCGTTGTCACCCATGGTCAGGAAGGGTGAGTTCTCGAACACCAGCACTTTAGGCTTGTTCGCACCCATCCTCTTGATGAGCTTTATGATTTCGAAGAACAGTTGCCCGCGTTCGTCCTTGAAACCCAGACGATTGCCTGCTTGCGAGAAACTTTGACAAGGAAACCCAGCATGCAACACATCCACAGGCGGGAGTGGATATTCAACTTCGTTGAGCCGTTTAATGTCGTCGCAGATCGCCTCCACGTGGGGAAAATTCAATCGATATGTCTCTATCGCTTCGGGATCTATGTCGTTTGCCCAGACTGTCTTGAAACCCGCAGCGTCAAAGCCATAACAAAACCCGCCTATGCCGCAAAAAAGCGAGCCGACCGAATACGTCATAGTTTGAATTCGTCCTGTTTCTTGCCGGTCGGCGCTGCCTGGAAGCGAGTAGCTACCTTGCTTGAGCGCTCGTTAATCGCTCGAAAGATCTTCTTGATGTCGTCCTCAGTGTAAGAATAGTTCGAACGGTTTGATAAATTACCGAGCAAGTCCAAGGCTTTAAGAATTTTCGTTGTACGAGCTTCAGCTAGCCTTACAAAGGCTTCTCTGGGGTCACTTTTGCTCATTTGCGATTGCGCCTCCCGGGTCTAGACGTTAAATGCTACGTAAGGAGCGGAATGTCAATCGTAGATTTGAAAAATATACGACACGGAGGTGTGTGACGACGCACTTGCAACCCCGTTCATTCGCCGCAGACACTATGCTGTTGAAAACTGCTATGAAAATTCCGATGAAATTTCAGCATTCTGAAGACCTGGCCTGAGCTCGTTAAAGTGAGCCAAGCCCGCTCCCAGGGATCTAGCAGCCGATATCTCCGCTTGCCCTATATGTCGGCGGACAAGAAAGTCTTCCAGTTTCGGTATTTAGACTTCAAGCCGAGATCGCGGAGGATCGAATTTGCAGTGCCCTCGGGGAGAGATCCTGTCGGTATGGGCACTCGCTTTCCCGTAGAGTGGTCGACCCAAATGGGGTGCACTCCGCCAGCTTCGAGATGGCCCGGTACAGCGGCTGCGAGCTGCTTCAGGAACTCGCGTCGGTTGCAGTAGCGGACTTGAAGCCCCTTTCGTGCGACCAGGGGGTGATTGTGCCGGACCACATAGCTGAAGGGTCCATTTCGTGAGAGCGAGGGGCGCATTAGGTGGGTTGCTGCTGACCACAGGCTTGGGGGCAGTCCGCGCACCGTTGGCTTAATGCTCCTAACGATGGCCAGCTCTTGAAATCCATCTTCCGCAGGAGGGAACAGCCCCTTCACGTTGAAGAGGGTAGGAGAAGCAAAACTGTAAGGGGGTGGACTGGACCTGACAAGCCGGCACAAGGCGACATAAGCGGTTTGGCATTTCCAGCGACGAATGTGTGTATTCTTCTCTCCTGCGAACCCGTGCTTTCGGACTTTTTCCGCAGCATACGCTTCTGCAAGCGCTTCTTCATGCTTTTCGCGCAGGCCGAGGTCCAGATAAATCGAACTGATACCGGATTTATAGAGTGGTTGGCGGAAAGCTATTTCCTGCCGGGCAGCAAAGGTCTCCACCGCATTGTGATAAGCTTCATGATGGTACAGGTAGGTCTTGGCAACATAACGTGCCTCATCCAGCGTAAGTCTGAAACGCGAGGCAAAGTAGATGTCCTGGCCAAGCGCTTCCACCCCTTCGACTACTAGGTAAATGCCCCATAAGTGACGGGGGAAATAGTGCCAGGGCAGATAGAATGCGTAGTGATCTGGTGGAGGATGCATTCCGCCCAGCACCCCGTCGATAACCGGTGCGCCCGGCCAAGAGACCTGAAGTCCTCCGGGGCCAAAAATCTCACCCAATGGGTGCCTGTAGGGGTCTCGTTCGCTGCCAGTATCCGGCGAATACACCTGATCATCCAGTTCTGGAGGAGGCTCATCGAACCTGCGATCAGATGGCTCTGAGTGAGTTGGCTCGCGGAAAGGGTCTTCGGGACCATCCAATGTTGCACTGTCGCTGACAACTATTACATCCTGCGGCCAGTCAGGGATGTTTAGACGATCAAAGATGTCGGGAAATCCATCCTCCAAAGCTTTGATGTTGTCCGGCGTCATCCCTGGCCCTCCCGATTACGTTCTGGATGGGGAGAGATATTACCTCAAGACAGGATTTCAAGAGCCCCGGAGATGACCTCTCGACTTACCGTCTACTCGTTTGTGAGCCAATGCGTGCGGTGCCGATGGATTTATACTTCATCTAGGTGTAGCAACTGCTCAGAGCTTGGTTAAATATTGCCGCGAAACGCTCTTGCCGCACTAAACCATCTCCACGGCCGCCCGGAGAAGGTTTTCATTGAGTTCGATATAGCGCTGGGTGGTGGAGATGTTCTTGTGCCCCGAGATCGCTGCGAGCACTCGCACGCTGATGCCTTTGCTGGCCAGTGAGGTGATCATCGTCCGGCGCCCACTGTGGCTCGATGCGTTAGTGAGGCCTGCAGCACGATAGAACCTGCCGAAGACCTGCACGAGGCTGTTGGCGCTCATCTGCTGGCCCCACTTGCTTACGAATAGCGGCTGGCTGCCTTTGCGTGTTAGCGTTCGAGCGTATAGCCGTAGCTCATCCTGCATCCGCTCGTTCAGTAGCACTGTCCGACCCTCGCTTCCCTTGGTCTGTTTGGCTGAGAGCCTGATGTGGTCGCGCACCATGCCGTCGGCCTCGTAGGCGTCCGACACCCTGACCGCCGCTATTTCACCCACCCGCATTCCCGCCAGCAGGCTTAGCATGAACATGGCCCTGTCCCTATTGCTGTAGCTACGCTTGGCGATGGCCGCCAGCACCCTCGTCACGTCCCTGTCGCTCAATACCTGTGCTTGCCGCATGCTTGTTCTCTCCTTGGATAATCCTTTCGCTGTAGCAGCATGTTTCCTGCTGCGAGCCTGGGCAACCGGAGAGATTTACGGATTTTCTGAACGTGATCTCAGTGACTTAGTGGGAGAGGATAATACTCTGCACATTATGTTATCCTCGGGGTCGCGTAGCCACAGCCGGGCTTTCACGCTGGGTGGAGCGTGGGTCAGGTTGGGGTGCGACGGCACGATCAAGCGTCACAGCGAACGCTGATCACCACCGTCGTTTCAAAACGTCATTCACGCTCAGGGAAGCGTGGCGGCATCGGGTGAACTGGTGGAAAGGGGGCGAGCAGGTTGGCAGACGGTCGGGCAACATGGTGGTCGTGTTGAAACGACATGCTGGCCGGTACTGCTGATGGTGCACATGCAGGTGGATGTCGCCTCAGACACGACCTAGCAATGCGGAGATCCGTGCCGCCCGCCTCGGCAGAACCTTGGCGTTTGCGTGGAGCGCTACGCTAAGCCGCTGAACTCGCTGGCGCTGGGCACGGACAATGCTAATACAAGCACTGCCACGGGGCCTATGCCTGAGCTGGCGGTTCAACAGCCACGAAGCTGAATGCGGTTATGGAGGGCGGGTGAATTCCCGCCCTCTTTTCCGTTGCGGCCTTGCTCAGTGCTGTTCCCGCACCAGGACGAACTTCCACCCGGTCACGGGGGAGGCGGTGTAGGCCAGCGCGTGTTCATTTCCCTCTGACGTATAGCTGAGAGTTCCGGACGTGCCGGACATGATCTGGGCCACGGCGCTGTCGAGGCTGGGGTCGCCCATGTCCGAGGGATAATGGAACATGCGGTCCGGGTCCCGGTGGAGGACGATCTTTCCCGCGGGGTCCAGCGTGTAGAAGGTGAGGCCGGGCGGCATGGCCGTGCGCGTGGCCACCAGTTCCGACAGAAGCCGGGCGCGCACGGAGACGCCGAGGGCGGCAATGGCCTTGCCGTTCACCATCACAGGCGTGGCGACGATCACCGACCGATGGCCCGTGGACTTGCTCACCACCAGCGCGCCGAGCACGTCTTGACCTGCCATCAGGCCGGGAAAATAGGCGCGGTCGCGCAGGGTCTGGTCCGTCGGCCCGTCGGCGGCCGTGTCGTAGCTCCCGTCCGGCAGGGCGTACCAGACGGCGGCCTGGCTGACGATGTCCTTGGCGAGTTCGCCGACGAGCGGCTTGACCTTGCTCCGGTCGCCCGACCGGGCTTCCTCGGTCCTTGCAACGGCCTTCAGGACATTGAGGATGGCCGTGAGATGCTCCTCGACGAGGGCGCGGTAGGCCTCGAGCGCAACCCCGGCCTCCACCGTGAAGCCTGGGCTTTCAGCCGATGCGGGGCGCAGCTGCGGCGAGAGCAGCAGCGCCAGCGCACCCGCTGCCAGAAAGCGACGTTTGTTCATTGTCATGCTCCTCGGAATGCGGCGGCCGTAGAAGGCGCGCGTGTTGGGTCCAAGTGGAATTCTGCCCAGCCGCTGGAACGTGAGACTTGATGAACATCAACCTTGCCATGTTTTTGCGGCAAGACTGGTGCGCCGCCGGTTTGGCGGTTCGGCCCGGCGGACTGGCGCGGGGGTTGATGACCGTGCCGTTACAGGCCGTGCATCACAATTCCGCCGAAAGGTCCGTTTAACCGGACAACACGTAAGGTATGGCATGGCGGCGGAATTGGCGGGATCCGGTGGGCATTGGCGGAAGGCGGGGGAGTGGCCCCGGTCCTGCCGCATGCTTTGGATGATCCTGGCCTCCCTCGCAGCATGGATTCCGGCGGTGGTCATGGGCGCGGCCCGGCGCTTCAGGGCCGGTCTGGCGGTGGCGGTGGTGGTGTCGCTCGCGCTGGCTCCCCTTCCCGTCGCCCCTTCTTCCCATGACGCCGCCGCCCTCATCGCGGCGGAGAATGCCCTGCACGCCGGCCTGGGCGAGCGGGAGATGGCCGGACACGGCCACAGCCACGAAGATGGCGAAGGGCACGAGAGACCGGCCGGGCACATGCATGGCCATGATCCGGCGGACCATTCGCACCAGCTGGTGTTCGCCGCCGCCGAGGCCGGTGCTGATCAGGGCGCGCGGTCACAGCGCTGGACACCGGCCATGAGCCATCTGGCAGATCCGGGAACGGCCTTCGGCATCGATCGACCGCCGAAACAGGCCTCCGCCAGCTGAATTCCGGGCCCGGCCGGGCCCGATCCCGACACCATCAATCGAGACCACACACATGCATCCGTCTCTTCACCGGGGCGGCGAATGGCTGCGTGACAACAGCCTGAAGCCGTTCCCCCTGCTCATGCTTGCCTTGAGCATCATGGCAGTCCTCCCGGCGCCCGCCTTCGCGCATGCCGTGGCGGAGGGCGACAAGGGTTACATCCAGGAAATCTCCGGGGTGCACATCCTGCCCTTCATCTACCTCGGCGCCAAGCACATGGTGACCGGCTACGACCACATCCTGTTCCTGCTGGGCGTGATCTTCTTCCTCTACAGGCTGAAGGACATCGGGCTCTATGTAACGCTCTTCGCCGTCGGCCATTCGACGACCATGCTGCTGGGCGTCTATTTCAACATCGGTATCAACAGCTACATCATCGACGCCATCATCGGACTGTCCGTCGTCTACAAGGCGCTGGACAACATGGGCGCCTTCCAGCGGTGGTTCGGCTTCCAGCCGGACACCAGGGCGGCCACGCTGATCTTCGGCCTGTGCCATGGTTTCGGCCTGTCGTCCAAGATCCTCGACTATGACATCGCCCCCGACGGGCTGCTGCCGAACCTCATCGCCTTCAACGTGGGCGTCGAGATCGGGCAGCTGATGGCGCTCGCGGCCATCCTCATCGTCATGGGCTACTGGCGCAGGAGCGGCAGCTTCTGGCGCCATGCCTACAGCGCCAACACGGTGATGATGACGCTGGGCTTCATCCTCATCGGCTATCAGCTCACCGGCTATTTCGTTTCTTGAACCCCCAGGAAAGTCAAAAAACATGTACAACACCGACATGCCCACCCGCGCCGAACTGCCGAGCTCGCGGCAGCTCCTGCGCTCCACCCTCATCGCCATCGTCTCGGCCGCGGTCATCCTCGTGGCCGTGGTGCTTCCGGCCGAATACAACATCGATCCCACGGGCATCGGAAAGGCCCTCGGCCTTGCCGAGATGGGCGAGATCAAGCAGCAGCTCGCCGAAGAGGCCGAGCAGGACCGGCTCATGAAGCAGCAGCAGGAGCCCGCCGAGACGGCCGCACCCGGGCAGCAATCGAGCCTCCTCGGGCAGATCCTCTCCGGCCTCTTCATCAGTGCGGCGCATGCGCAGGAGGTTCAGGCCACGCGGTCCGACACCATGAGCATCACCCTCAAGCCCGGCGAGGGCACGGAGGTGAAGCTCACCATGGTGAAGGGCGCCAAGGTGGACTTCTCATGGTCCGTCGAGGGCGGTGTCGTGAACGTCGACATGCACGGCGACGGAGGCGGCGAGGAGATCAGCTATGAGAAGGGCAGAGCCGTTCCGGGAGCCGAGGGCGTGCTGGAGGCGGGCTTCGACGGGAAGCACGGCTGGTTCTGGCGCAACCGCGGCAAGGCCGACGTGACGCTCACCCTCAGGACCGAGGGCGCCTACACCGACATCCGGAAGGTGATGTGACATCCCGCGCCGCAGCCCGCCGGAGCAGACCGGCGGGCTGCACCCCGGCAAGCCTATCGGCAAGCCATGTTACTTCCTCTTTGATTTGCGTCCTTTGGTTTAACAATCAAGGGGCGGGCCAGTGATTACTTTCCATTGGACGGCGGCGGGCTTTGGCTTTGACGCGGTGGTTGGCGGGACTTAACGTCAGGCTCCGCTCTGCCAATCTGCCGAGGTGAAGTCAGGTGAAGGCCCCATTGCTGCGTATCATCGGCGGTTTCGCCTTCGCCCTTGCGGCTTCGGTCTTCCTCATCCTGCAGATCTGGCAGCCGGGGCCTCTGTGGGAAGAGGCGAAGTCCAATGCCGTCGAAACGGAAAGCGCGGGCACAGGTCCCGCAATCAGCCTGCGGGGAGGCTGGTTCGCCGCGGAACCCTTCCAGTTCGCGATTCACGGCAAGACGGAAGGAGCCGACGGGCTGGACATCGCCATGCTCGCGCATGTGATGCGGGCGGCGGGCGTGGAGGTGCATCTCGAGCACAGGTCATGGCAGGACCAGCTGGACGATCTCGCAGAGGGGCGCTCCGATGTCGCGATGGGGGCGTTCAAGCCCTCCGGCGAGGATGAACGGTTCCACTATTCGGCGCCCTACCGGCAGGCGCGCGTCGCGTTCTACGTGAGGAAGGAGGATGCGGGCCGTTACGACCCCAGCCGCGCCGCCGACTTCCTGCGGAGCGAGGCGTCGTTCCGTCTCGGAGCGATCCCCGGCCGGCTGTTTCAGGACCCGGACCTCAACGCGGCGATCGCGGAGGCCGCGCGCAGCGGCAGGGTCGTGCCTGCGCAGACGGATGAAGAGAACCTCCGGAACCTGGTTGCGGGACGGATCGACGGCTTCATCGCCGACCGGCTTGGGATTGGCGCGACGGCGCTGAAGACCGGCATCAAGTTCAGGACGGCCGAAACCGTCCTGCCGGGCATGTCGGGCGTTCACTTCATCTTCAGCAAGAAGACGGTTCCGAGGGAGACCGTCGAGCGGGTGGACGCGGCGATCCGCAAGGCGGAGCAAAGCGGCCGCCTGACGAGTTTCTTTCACACGAAGATCTCGTCCATCGTCATGGGTTTCGTCATGGCGAGCCCCGTCTTCATGTCCATCACCATCATCGCCACGATCGCCGCCGCGATCTCCGGCTTCATGATCGCCTTCGAGGAGCGCTACACGCTGTTCGGCGCCTTCGTTCTGGCCGCGCTGCCGGCGGTGGGCGGCGGCGTGGTGCGCGACGTGTTGCTGAACAGGACCCCCACCGTGCTGGCCGATCCGCTGTGGCTCTCACTGGTGATTGTGACGGTGCTTCTCTGTTTCGCGATCGCGATCCTCGCGCAATGGTGCGGGCGGAGCGGCGTTCGGCTCATCGTGCCCCGGCTTCCACGCTGGATCAACCTGGTGACCGTTCAGGAAGTCTTCGACGCGGCGGGCCTCGCGGCCTTCACCGTGTCGGGGGTCGCCGTGGCAGTTGCCATGAATGCCCAGCCGCTGTGGCTGTGGGGACCGCTCACGGCAATGCTCTCGGGCGCTGGCGGCGGCATCCTGCGGGACATCGTGCGCCAGGCGGGGCGCGTCGAGACGCTGAAGGTGCAGTTCTATGCCGAAGTAGCGTTGATCTGGGGCTTCCTGCTGTCGCTCTACCTGATTTCGCGCCCGACCATGCTCATCCCCGAGCAGATCGGATACGTCATGGTGCTGGCGGCCATCGGCGCGTTCGTGACGCGCATCGCGGTCTTCCATTTCCAGATTCCGGGCATTCCCCTGAAGTTCACCGGGACGCGGGCGAAGCAGGACGCGGAGCCCGGCCTCAAGGATCACGGCAAGGACCAGGTACCCAGCCGACCCGGCTGACGGCAGGCTGGCGCATGCGGAATGGAGAAGACCGCCACTCCCGGACGCAACGTCCGCGGCAATTGCGCTCTGACCAGCACATGAGGATTTCTCCCCGCCCGGGCCTTTGCTAGGCTGTTGCGCACACGGGTTGCGCATTTCAGGGAATGGCGGGGGTGCGATGCAGTGGTGGCTGACCGTCTTCTTCCTGCTCGGCAACGGCTGGGTGCCCGGCGATGAGATCGACGGCTGGGCTTCCAGAGCCTATTCCAGCCAGGCCGAGTGCGAGATGCGGAGGGACTTCGCCGAGCGGCAGACGGAACGCGCGCCCCTGGAGGCGCCGTCACGCTGGCTGTGCAGCAGGGGGCAGCCGGCCCGGAACCCGCCACCGCCGCCCGCGCTGGAGGTGAAATGCGGCAACACCCCTGCGCCGAAGGTGGCGCACTGGAGTGCTGCGAACATCCAGCCGGGACTGGAAGTCTTCACCAGGGAGAAGCTGCCCTGGATGGCGGAGGACGGCGTTGGCTTGCGCTATACCGGCCCGCTGCGGCCGGCCTTCGCGGACGAATTGCGCAAGCTCCTGCTGGAAGGGCCACAGAGGTTCCAGCACGTGGTGCTGGAACTGGACAGCGACGGGGGCGAACTCGGATGCGTGAACGAGACCGTGTCGGTGCTGCAGGAGGTCAGGAACCGCATGGAGCTGACCACCCGCGTGATGGAGGGCTCGCTCTGCGCGTCCGGCTGCATTCCCGTGTTCATGCAGGGAGACAAGCGCAAGGCGAGCGGGTCCTCGATCTGGGTGTTCCACGGCGCGAGGAGCGCCTTCACCAACGTGCCGGACCCCATTGCGACGGAGGATTATCTCAACCTGCTCTCCGCCTCCGGCATGAAGCCGGGCTTCCGGGCGATGCTCGAGCAGGAAAACCGCATCTACCGGCCCGGCAGCTTCATCCTGAGCGGCCATGAGATCTTCGTCACGCATGACAGCGGCATCGTGACCGAACTTTTCCCCGCATGGCGGGAGGAGGCGCCGGTGTTCCCATCAGGGCTGGGCCCGCGCTGACGCCCAGGCGCCGGCGCCTTCCTCATGCGGCGCTGGTGTAGGCGATGGTGCCCATCATGCCGGCGTTCATGTGATAGGCGTGGTGGCAGTGGAAGGCCCAGGTGCCGGGATTGTCCGCGTCGAAGGTGACGGTCACCGTCTCCATGGGAGGCACGAGCACGACGTCGCGCAGCGCGCCGTCGATCACGGTGTTGCCGATGGCCGTGACCCTGAAATAATGGCCGTGCAGATGCATCGGGTGCGACATGCCGGTCATGTTGTGCATCATGATCGAGATGCGCTCGCCCTCGCGGACGGAAAAGATCGTGTCATGCATCGAGGCCTTGCCGTTGAGGCCCCAGACATAATCCGGCCCGCCGCCGGTGAGCATGAGCATCTCGGTGCGGCTCACGGGCTCCTCCGGCGGCCGCGCCACCGCGCGATAGAGCAGTTCCTGCGACAGGTCGAGCGCCGGGGCGGGTTCGCTCTCCGGGGCGATCCTGGCGACCGCCGCGCCCGCCGTGGCCAGCACGATGCCCGCCGCCTGGGAAACGCCTTCAGGCCGGAACAGGACGGGGAAGGCGCCGCCGGATTCCGGAATGCGGAGGCGGATGTCGGCGCGCTGGGCGATGGCCAGCGGCACGCGGCGCACGCGCATGGGGTGGATCGCATTGCCGTCCACCGCGATGAGATCGCCCTCGAGAGCGCCCAGATCGACCCACATGTTGCTGGCCGCCGACCCGTTGATGATGCGCAGACGGAGCGAGCTTCCCTTCTGGACGGACACGATCTCCGGATCATCCAGCGTGCGGTCATTGGCGAGATAGGCGTCATAGACGACGTCGTTCAGCATGCCGCCCGTCATCTGGCCCATGCCGCCGCCTGTTCCGTGGCTCATGCCGTGGCCCGCGCCATGCCCCGCGCCGTGGCCCGCGCCATGGTCCATGGCATGGCCCGCATGCGCGCCGCCGCCGCCCTGGAGTTCCGCCAGGATCTCGGCGGGGTCGCGGAAGGTGAAGTCATGCAGCAGCACCACGTGTTCCTGGTCGTCGAAGAGCGGCTGGTCCGTCTCGCGCACGATCAGCGGGGCTGCCAGAAGCAGCTGTTCCTGGAGACCCATGTGGGAATGCATCCAGTGCGTTCCCGAACGGGTGTTGGCGAAATCATAGTCGAAGGACTTGCCCGGCCCGATCGGGTCCTGGCCCAGCATGGGAACGCCGTCCTGGCCATAGGGTGGCGTCAGCCCGTGCCAGTGGAGGATCGTGGCGTCCGGCGTGTCGTTCAGCACGCGCATGGTGAAGCGCTGGCCCAGCGCCATCTCCAGCCCCGGCTTGCCGGTGGGGCCCGTGATGCCATAGACGGTGGCCGCCTTGCCCTTGACCTCCAGCGTGCGCCGCGTGACGGTGATGAGCTGCGGCGCCTGCTGCGCCAGTGAACCCCGGGATAGGAGCGGCAGGGCCGCAGTCGCGCCGAGCCCGGCGAGAATGTCGCGTCGGTTGATCATGTCAATTCCCCTGCTGAAGACCGGCACGAAACGGCCGGTTCCTTGATGCTGCATATCAGCGCCAATTTGCGGCAGGATTTGGAGAGCCCGCCAGAAGGCTCAGAGGCTGCGGCCGATCGACAGGAATTTCTCGCGCCGCTGGGTGCGCAGCACGTCGCCCGAGACGCCCTCATAGGATTTGAGCGCGCGCGCGATGACATCCCCCGTCGCGGCGATCGCTTCCGCCGCTGCGCGGTGGGCGCCGCCCCGGGGCTCCGGCACGATCTCGTCGATGACGCCGAGCCGCTTCAGGTCCTGGGCGGTGATCTTCATGGCGGCGGCGGCATCCTTGGCACGCGCCGCGTCGCGCCACAGGATGGAGGCCGCCCCTTCGGGCGAGATGACGCTGTAGATCGCGTGTTCCAGCATCAGCACGACATTGGCCGTGGCGATCGCGATGGCGCCGCCGGACCCTCCCTCGCCGATCACCACCGCGACGGTGGGAACGCCGAGGCCGAGGCTGCAATCCGTCGACCGGGCGATGGCTTCCGCCTGGCCGCGTTCTTCCGCGTCGATGCCGGGATAGGCGCCCGCCGTGTCCACGAAGGAGATGACGGGAAGGCCGAAGCGGTCCGCCATTTCCATGAGGCGCACGGCCTTGCGGTAGCCCTCGGGCCGCGCCATGCCGAAATTCCGCTTGAGGCGGGAGGTGGTGTCATTGCCCTTTTCCTGGCCGAGCACCATCACCGGCTGGCCCTGGAAGCGGCCGAGGCCGCCGACCACCGCGAAATCCTCCGCGAATTTCCGGTCGCCCGCCATGGGGGTGAATTCGGTGATGAGCTGGCCGATGTAGTCCAGCGCGTGGGGGCGCTCCGGATGGCGGGCCACCTGCGCCTTCTGCCAGGGATCCAGGTTGACGTAGAGGTCAGCCAGAAGCTTCGCCGCCTTCTTCTCCAGGCCCTTCACCTCGTCGGAGATCGACACGGTCTTGTCGCCGGAGGCAAGGTTGCGGAGTTCCGCGATCTTGCCTTCGAGTTCGGCGAGGGGGGCTTCGAAATCGAGATAGGTGGGCATTGGGCCTCGGGGACGGGGTCAGGTTTGGCGCGGAAACTGGCCGTCCGCGCTCCGGAAGTCAACTTTTCTTGGCGAGGGGATGGTGGGTCTCCACCACCTGCTGGAGGCGCTCGGCCTGGACGTGGGTGTAGATCTGGGTCGTCGAAATATCGGCGTGGCCCAGCATCTGCTGCACGGCGCGCAGGTCCGCTCCGCCCTCCAGCAGGTGGCTGGCGAAGCCGTGGCGCAGCACGTGGGGCGACAGGGTGCCGGGATCGAGGCCGGCCTCCGCCGCCAGCGCCTTCAGTTCCAGCGCGAAATGCTGCCGGGTGAGATGGCCCGTGGCGCCAGAGGAGGGAAACAGCCATCTGGAGCCACCCTGCTCCGCCCCGGCGAGCACGGCCAGATACTGCTCCAGCGCCGCGCGGGCGGTGCCGGAGACGGGCACCAGCCTCTCACGCCCGCCCTTGCCCCGGACCAGGATGAAGTCACGCTCCGCCGTGGCCGCCTGGGCCGTCAGCCCCACGAGTTCGGACACGCGAAGGCCCGTGGCATAGAGAAGCTCGATCAGGCAGACCATGCGCCAGGCCTTGAGCAGGCGCTTGCCCTCGGCCTTCTCCAGCCGGGCGCGGGCGGCGGCGGCGAGGCGGTTCACATCCTGCTGCGAGATCATCTTCGGCAGCGGGCGGGCGGCGCGGGGGCTGTCGATGGCGGTGGCCGGATTGTCGCCCGACAGGCCGTCGCCGTGCAGGAAGCGATGGAACTGGCGGATGGCGGAGAGCTTGCGGGCGGCGGAACTGCGCGCCAGGCCCTGGCCCTCCAGCGCGGCCAGATGGGCGCGGATGCCGTCCGGGCCTGCCGTCCTGAGGTCTGCCCCGCGCTCCGCCGCATAGGCCTCGAGGTCGCGGCGGTAGGCGGCGAGCGTGTTGGCAGAGGCGCCGCGCTCCGCCGCCATCATCTCCAGGAAACGCTCTATAAGGCGCTGGTTCAGCACCGCCGTGCCGGGTTCACTTCGCACGCAGCTTCTCGCTCGACAGGGGCTTGACGATCTCCGCCTGCTCCGGCGGGAAATTGGCCAGCGCCCAGACACCGCCATAGACCGCACCGCCGAGGCACAGCAGAACCAGCAGAAACTTGACCGTATCGGGCATATCACTCCAGATCCCAGAGCCTGACTGTAGCGGTTAAGCCCCGCTTCGGAAAGGCTTTGCGGTGGAACATCATGCGCGTTAGAACCGGGCCGGATTGAGGTTGAAGGATGGCACGCCGTTCGATTGCAAGGGAGGCCGAAACGGTCCGCCAGCGCCTGGGGGCACGGCCCATCGTGCTGGTCGGGCTGATGGGCGCTGGCAAGACCAGCGTGGGACGCAGGCTTGCCGAGAAGCTGGGCATTCCCTTCATCGACGCCGACCACGAGATCGAGGCGGCCGCCGGAAAACCGATCAAGGAAATCTTCGCCGACCATGGCGAGGCCTATTTCCGCGAGGGTGAACGCCGCGTCATCCAGCGGCTCATCGGCAATGGCGCGCAGGTGCTGGCCACCGGCGGCGGCGCCTACATGAACGAGGAGACGCGCGAGCGCATCCGGGAGCACGGCATTTCCGTGTGGCTCCGGGCCTCGCTGCCGATCCTGATGAAACGGGTGGCGAAGCGCAGCGACAGGCCGCTGCTGCAGGCGGATGACCCGGAAGCCGTAATGCGCGACCTGATGGAAAAGCGCTACCCCGTCTATGCGCTGGCCGATGTCACGGTGGAAAGCCGCGACGTCCAGCACGGCCAGATGGTGAATGATGTGATCCGTGCCCTGGCGCAATGGGACGGCTGGGACAGGAAAGATGACTGAGACACACACCGCCGGGCGGCGCGAGACCGTGCCGGTCTCGCTGGGCGAGCGCAGCTACGACATCCACATCGGCGAGGGCCTGCTGGCCAAGGCGGGCGACATCGTGGCCCCCTTCCTCAGGCGCCCCCTGACCGCCATCGTGACCGACGAGAACGTGGCGCGGGCCCATCTCGCAACGCTCGAGCGGGCGCTGGCGGCGCGGGGCATCCGCTGCACCGCCATCGTGCTGCCGCCGGGCGAAGGCACCAAGAGCTACAGGCACCTGGCGGAGCTCTGCGACAAGCTGCTCGCCGCCGGGATCGAGCGGCGCGACCCGATCATCGCCTTCGGCGGGGGCGTCATCGGCGATCTCGCAGGCTTCGCGGCGGCGATCCTCAGGCGCGGCGTTGACTTCATCCAGATCCCGACCACGCTGCTCTCCCAGGTTGATTCCTCGGTTGGCGGCAAGACCGGCATCAACTCGCCCCATGGCAAGAACCTGATCGGGGCCTTCCACCAGCCGCTCGCCGTCATCACCGACATCGACCTGCTCGGCACGCTGCCACGGCGGGAGCTGGCGGCGGGCTATGCGGAGGTCGCGAAATACGGGCTCCTCGGCGATCCCGCCTTCTTCGAATGGCTGGAGGAGGCCGCCCCCCTCATCATGCGGGGCGATGCACAGGCGCGCATCCACGCCATCCGCAAGTCCTGCGAGGCGAAGGCTGAGATCGTGGCGGAGGACGAGCACGAGACGGGCGTGCGCGCCCTTCTCAACCTCGGCCATACGTTCGGCCACGCGCTCGAATCCGCCACGGGCTATTCGCAGCGCCTGCTCCACGGCGAGGGCGTCTCGATCGGCATGGTGCAGGCCTTCCGCTTCTCGGAGCGCCTGCGGCTCTGCCTGCCCGGCACGGCGGACCGCGTGGCCAAGCACCTCAAAGGCGTGGGCCTTCCCGTGCATGCCGCGCAGATTCCCGGGGAACTTCCGCCGCCCGCCACCCTGCTCGACATCATGCGGCAGGACAAGAAGGCGCAAGGCGGAAAGCTCACCTTCATCCTGGCGCGGGGCATCGGCCAGGCCTTCATCGCGAAGGATGTGGCGGATCATGACGTGCTCGACTTCCTGACGGAGGACCTGCGCCAGCGATGAGCACCGGCCCCGGACCGATCAGCGCGGCACTCCTCGCCCTGCTCGTTCTTTCCGCCTTCCTGGCCGCGGCCCGCGCCGCGGTCTCGGAGGCCTCGCGCACCCGCCTCGGCGAGATTCAGAAGAAGGGCGACGCGCGGGCCGGAAAGGTTCTGGCGCTGCTCGATGACGAGGAGCGGACATCGGGCGGCCTGATGATCGGCCAGCTGCTCGTGCTGCTTCTGGCCGGGGCGGCGGCCGCACTTCTCCTCCGCGATTATCCGGCCTCGCCCGAAACGCTGGTCGTCGCGGCGGCCTGCCTCATCCTCTTCGCCTTCCTCGGCGTCGTCCTGCCGCGGGCCTTCGCCGTGGCGCGCGCGGAGCGGGTTGCGATTGCGCTGTCGGGCACGGTCCCGGCGCTGGTCGCGGTGTTCGGCGGGCCCGCCCAGGGGCTTGACGCCGCGGCCCGCGCCCTGCTGCGCGCGGCGGGCCTCGGCGGCGGCCAGGAAGCCCACACGGTGCACGAGGAACTGCGCGAGGCGATCGACCTCCATGTGAAGGAGGGCACCGTCGTCAAGAACGACCGCGACATGCTGAGCGGCATCCTGGCGATGCAGGACCTCGAAGTCGCCGACATCATGGTCCACCGCACCAAGATGACGATGATCGACTTCGGCGAAGACCCGAAGGAGATCGTCTCCAAGGTGCTGAAGAGCGGCCACACGCGCATTCCGGTGTGGAGGGACACGCCCGACAACATCATCGGCGTGCTGCATGCCAAGAACCTTTTCGCGGCGCTGCAAAAGCACAATGGCGACGCGGCGAAGGTGAGCATCGAGGACATATTGCTGCCGCCGTGGTTCGTGCCGGACACGCGTGCCATCCCAGACCAGCTCAACGCCTTCCTGAAGCGCAAGAGCCACTTCGCCATCGTGGTGGACGAATATGGCGAAGTGCAGGGCCTGGTGACGCTCGAAGACATCATCGAGGAGATCGTCGGCGACATCAAGGACGAGCACGACGCGGTGGCGAGCGGCGTGAGGCCGAAGCCCGACGGCTCATACCTCGTCGACGGCGCGGTGCCGATCCGCGACCTGAACCGCGCCTTCGACTGGTTGCTTCCCGACGAGGAGGCCAACACCATCGCCGGCCTGGTGATCCACGAGGCGCGCACCATTCCCGACGTCGGCCAGACCTTCCTGTTCCATGGCTTCCGCTTCGAGATCCTGAAGAAGCGGCGGCACCAGATCACCGCGCTCAGGATGGCCCCGGTGAAGCGGGAGGGTGAGACGGAGGCGGCGTGACCATGGCGCGGCCGGCCGGATGAGGGCTCTTCTACGGTGCCGAGGCCTGGATCGCCAGCGCGTGGACGCGCTCCTTCAGTTCCTCCGCCAGCACGGCGTTCACCATGCGGTGCTGCTCGACGCGTGACTTGCCCCTGAAGGCTTCGGCCGTGATGACCACGCGGAAATGGCTTTCCCCGTCAGGCCGCGAACCCGAATGGCCGGCGTGGTGGTGGGATTCGTCGATGACCTCAAGCGCGGCCGGCGCGAAACCCTGCATGAGCTTTGCGGAGATTCTTTGGCCCACGGGCCCCAGTTTCGGATCGGGTGTCATTCTGTCTCTCTCGCACGGCTAAGGCTTGCTTGGACGGGGCTCTATCACCATAATCGGGAGCGATGAAGCTCGATTCAAAATACTTCGACAAGATCCGCGTGAAGCCTTCGACCGAAAAGAAGAAGGCTGCGGACGCCGTTCCCCAATGCGACTGGCCGGACTGCCCGCGCCCGGGCCGGCACAAGGCGCCGATGGGCCGCGGGCATGAGGGCAAGTTCTACAACTACTGCACCGAGCACGTGCAGGAGTACAACAAGTCCTACAACTACTTCTCCGGCATGAAGGACGACGAGATGCAGGAGTTCCAGAAGAACGCCCGCCTCGGCGAGCGTCCGACCTGGAAACTTGGCCAGAACGCCACGCCCAACGCCTCCAGCGTGCGCCGCAGGGGCGCCCAGATGCGCTCCGACCCCTTCGCGCTGAACGGGACGGGGGCCAAGATGCCCGGCCGCCACCCCACGGGCCGCGCGCTGCGCGCGACCGAACTCAAGGCGCTGCAGACGCTGGGGCTGGACGACACCGCCACGGCGGAGCAGGTGAAATCCCAGTACAAGACGCTGGTGAAACGGCTGCACCCCGATGCCAATGGCGGCAGCCGGGTGAACGAGGATACGCTCAAGGCGGTGATCCAGGCTTACGATCACCTGCGTTCAAGTGGGTTCTGTTAGTCCCCGCAAAGCCTTGCCCAGCGGGGCCCGAACGTCTAAAACCCGCCCCGCGCAACCCCGGAACAGAAGAATTCCTGATATGAATGCAAAGGCCACCGCAGAGGCGAACGGCATGCCCGACATCAAGGTGTCGGTGAAGCAGCTCTTCGGCTTCGACTCCAACCTCGAAGTTCCCGCCTATTCCAAGGCCACGGAGCATGTTCCGGACCTCGACCCGGATTACCTCTTCAACCGCGAGACCACGATCGCCATCCTCGCGGGCCTCGCCTTCAACCGCCGCGTGATGGTGACGGGCTACCACGGCACCGGCAAGTCGACCCACATCGAGCAGGTGGCCGCCCGCCTCAACTGGCCCTGCATCCGCGTCAACCTCGACAGCCACATCAGCCGCATCGACCTCATCGGCAAGGATGCGATCGTGCTGCAGGAGGGCAAGCAGGTCACGGAATTCCGCGAAGGCATCCTGCCTTGGGCCTACCAGCACAACGTCGCCCTGGTGTTCGACGAATATGACGCGGGCCGCCCGGACGTGATGTTCGTGATCCAGCGCATCCTCGAAAGCTCGGGCAAGCTGACGCTGCTCGACCAGTCCCGCGTGATCCGCCCTCACCCCGCCTTCCGGCTCTTCGCCACGGCCAACACCATCGGGCTGGGCGACACCACGGGCCTCTATCACGGCACGCAGCAGATCAACCAGGCGCAGATGGACCGCTGGT
>VFQS010001444.1_pt1 | contig 21849 bp, 22 predicted proteins | sample 3512361 | NCBI WGS metagenome assembly VFQS01 (sample SAMN10412375, study PRJNA504923) | tailings metagenome | isolation source: Relicate 1 Philex TSF3 active mining | place: Philippines
TGAGCTGGAAATTTTGCGAGAAGGAAGCGAATGGCTTCGGCTGCAGTCGCTATTTCTGCTTGAAAAACCCTGCGCTTTAGGAATTTGGCGAGGGGGCCATAGACACGAATCTTTCGCAACATGGAGTCTTTAAGCCCTAGGCCATCGTAGGGAACTTGGGATGGCGCAATCTCCGGCCAGTGCATTTCTGGAGCCAGCCACCGTAGAGATCACGGCTACTCAGACGGCCTCGGATGTGGTGCAGAACGAGTTGGTCACCGATGTACACGCCACAGTGGTTGAGGCCACTGCCTTGGATGCTCATCAGTAGTCCGTCGCCATAGCGCAGGGGTTCGTCCTCGGGGAGTTCGTAGAAGCCGGCGTCTTTCCAGAAACCGTCGAACAAGGGAGCCCGCTCGAAGTCTTCGGGAGTCAGGGGGCGGTCCCAGTCCGGCAGGCTAAGGTCCTGTTCTCCGTACCAGTCGCGAACCAGGGTCCAGCAGTCCGTCAGGCCCCAGACCCACTCGCGGCCGATCAGTGGGGCGCGGTAGCCCGTGGGGATGAGCTTGGAGCTCCAGGCTTCGGTCTTGGGGTTGACGATGTACCAGGGCAGATCGCCGCGCTCGATTGCCACGAGGTCGGCCTGACTGGGCACCGGTGGGGTGACCGGGTGGCTATGGACAACGGCGGAGATTTCGCCAGCGTCCTCGGCGGCGGCGTAGTCCTCGGGGTCGAGAATGAATTGTTCACTGCCGGCCGCGAGGTTGCGGCAGGGCCAGTAGCGCTTGCGGCCTTTGACGACGACCACGAGGCCGCAGGCTTCGCGGGGGTCTTCGGCTTGGGCGTGCTCGAGAGCGGTGGTGCGCCAGGTCATGTGAAGAAGGTGCCGATACCGGGGAAGCTGCCGAAGGGCAGCTCTGCGTTGCTGCCGAAGCGCCGTTGACAGCTGCTCAGGCGCTTGCCGCAGACGTCGGCTGCGGAACTCACGACGGGGCTGTCGTTCTCGTCGTAGTAGTTCGTGCCGGTGTAACCGCACTCGGTGCTGCGGTAGACCCACTGGCAGATGTTGGCGATGCACTGGCGCTTGGGTGCGCGGACCCCAGCCAGATCGAAGGCGGCTGCGAGCTCAAATTCGACAGAGTCGCGGCTTTCGGCTGTCTTGCGCTCGATGAAGTAGATCTCTTGGGGGAACTCGGCGGTGGGGTCGGGCGTTCCGTAGGGATTGACGTTGCCAGGGAAATTGACGGCATCCAGGTAGCGGGCCAGCGTGCGGACGCGGATGACCTTGGCGCCCTCGAGGCCATCCGGGAGCGTCAGCAGCAGGCTGGTAACTGTTCCGAAGATGTTGGCGACGCGGATCTTGGGCCGGGGGAGCTGGCTATTGCCACCGGTGTACTCAAAGCCTTCGGCTTCGATGGGGAAGCGCTGGTAGTTGTTGCCGGCCCAAGTCACTTCGCCGTTCTCGGGTTTGCCGTTGACGCCCGAGTGGAAGTAGAAGATCAGGTTCTGACCGTGCTGTGCTGCATTGAGGTGCAGCTGGTACAGCTCAATGACCGCGCTCGGTGCGATCTTCTGGAGTTCGGATACAGGGACCGTCATGGCTCAAAGACCTGGCGGAAGGTCGCGGTGATCTCGTTCCAGTTGGTGCCGACGAAGGTGCGGTTCCAGGAAGCGCAGACGAATTTGGCGGAGGTGCTGGAGCCGGGGGGCGTGAAGTCGAAGCTGGCGGCATCGGCGGCGCGGGCGTCCAGGAAGGTTTCGATGGTGGCGGCGTCGGCGTCTTTGACCTTGAAGGTCAGGGAGTACTCCTTGGGGTTGTTGCGTCCGGGGAGGCCGAAGACGACACGCTGTTCGTAGCCGTCCCCGAGCTTGGCGGTACGGATTTTCGGGTTGCTGGCCTTGGATGCGGTGTAGGCCGGTTTGATGTTCGGGAAGGTGGCCATTACGCGAGGAGTCCTCCGGGGCGTTTTTGCTTGATGAGCTCTTGCTGCACGGCCAAGGACAAGGCACGACCGAGCTCGTTGGCCTTGGGCGTGTCGCCTTGGACGTTGGAGCCGCTGGCATCGACATTCACCACGACGTTGGTGGTGCCGGCACCGCTCTCGCCGCCGTGGGCGATGACACCGAGTTCACCGCCGGCGCCGCGGCGCAGGGGCATGATTGCTTCGGGACCGGCCTCGCCCATGACGCCGGCGCCCATCGCGCCACCGTTGCGGAAGGCGAAGAGCGTTGGCTTGTACACCACGCTGTTGGTAAAGGCGCCGCCTCGGGCAAATTTGGCGATGCCGTTGGAGAAGGTGGCGCCGTTCGCAGCCGCTTCAAAGACACCGCCCTCGGCGAAGGGCAGACCGAAGGCTTTGAAGATCGCCAGCAGAGCCCACTTGGCGATCATGTCCATGATCAGCTTGATGAACATCTTGTAGATGTTCTGGAACATGTTGCTGAAGGCTTCTTGGACGCTACCCGTGCCTTCGATGATGGAGAAGAAAGCTCCGGATAATGCTGTTCCGAGCTCGGTTTGAACGGTTTCGGCGAAGGCTGCGGTTTCTTCGTCGAGGCTCTTGAGCTGGTCTTCCCATTCGCGCAGGACATCCTTGAGGTCTCGGCGGTCCTTGGATTCTTTGGGCTTGGTGTCGGTGGCTTGGTCGCGCTTGTCCTTCTCTGCTTGGAGTTGAGCAATCAGCGCTTGGAGTCGTCTGATTTCGGCGAGGGCCGCGTCCAGCTGGCGCTGTAGCTCGTCTTTTTCCTTGGGTGTGGCGGTGGCGATCTTCTGTTGCAGCTGATCGCGCAGGTCCAGTTGAGCCTTGAGGGCCTGGCTGAGCTGGTCGTTGACCGCCTTGTACTGCTGAGCGGTGCGGAGTTTCTCGAGCTCGCGCTCGATCACCTCGGGGCTGACGCCTTCGGCGATCAGACGGTTCCGGAGACGGATGACTTCGTTTTCGCGGGCGATCTGCGCGGTCTCTTGGGCGAATTGCTTGGCGAGATCGACGCCCTGCTGGATGGCATTGAGGCGTTGGCGGATCTGCTCTTCGTCTTGGAGGCTCCGGACAAATTCCTGGTGACGCTTGATGGTCTGTGTGACGAGGTCGGCTTTTTCGCGCTCGCTGAGGTTGGTGCGGGTGCGGATGCCGGCGAGGATCTGATCGAGTTCGCGCTCGGAGGAGAGGATCTTGGCGGCCTGCTCGGCAGCGATTTGGCTGCGCTCTGGGTTGAAGGCGTCGTAGGTGCCCTGGGCCAGGGACTGCATCACGCCGTCGAGCTCGTACAGCTTGTCCTGGTAGGACTCAAAACCCGCGGGTTGGAACACGGATTTGGCAACCTCGTCAAACGCGGCTTTGGTCTTGGCGCCGGTTATGGCGGATTGAATTGCCTGCAGCCGTGCCATGGCTGAGGTCAGCGAGCGGATGGCTGCGGCGTATTTGTCTGCGGCTGGGGCGCCGAGGTCAGCGAAGCTTGGGGCCTGGGGTGCCACGCTCGTGCTGCCGGGGCCCTTGTACGAGGAGCCCGGGTCCTGCAGGTGCATCACCTTGTAGGACTTGTTGTTCGGGCCGGCGATGGTGGCGTAGTTGCCGCCGAGGCCCTTGGGGTCCCGAGTGAAGTTCGTCAGGCTGAAGCCGGGAGCGAGGTTGAGCGGTGTGCCGGCCGGGCCAGCGAGGTCGTAGCCAGCGTGGCGACGGCCACCACTACGCCGGGAGCCGGGAACATCTGTTGTGATCAGTTGCCTGCGGACGTTCGGGTCGAAGATGGCGCGGGCTTCGGCCTCGCTTGATGCCCCGGAAACGTGAAAATGCGGTCCGGAGCTGCTGGTCCCGGTGTTGCCCTGGGTCAGCCCGGTGGCGCCTCCGATGGGGGTGCTTTGACCGGCCGCTTGGCGGCGGAAGTCGGCGATGTTCTTCTCGTAGTCGCCGGCGCGCTTGCGGATTTCAGCGATCTTTTTCTCGTTCTCGAGGCGGTAGTCGCTGATCTGCTTCTCGAGGTTGGTGGCTTCGATGGCCAAGGACTTCTTGGCGGACTCGATGTCGAGCTCACCGCGCTCTCGGACTGAGATGTAGTTGTTCAGGGCTTCAAGCGCAGAGCGCGAGGCGCCTTCTTCTCCCTCGATGAGCTTCTTATTGGCCTGCTCCATCTGGAAGATGCGGAGCTCACCGGCAGCTTTGAAGATCTCGACTTCCTTTTGCGCCCGTTGCTGCTGGGCCTGGAAGAGCTGGTCTTGCTGTTGGCGGCGCAGATCGCCGATCTCCTTCTCTAGGTTGATGCGCTTGTCGGCCTCGAGGCGGATGTTCTCTTCGGCGCGTTGGCGGTCTCGCAGCGCATCAACGGCACCGAGCTTGTTCTTCAGGTCGCGCTCTTGAGCGATCAGGCCCTGGAGGACCTGACGAGAGCGGGCTTCAAAACGACCGACCTCGGCTCCTGATACCGCGCTCCAGAACTCACCCCAGCTTTGGATGCCGGGTTTGAGCTCGTAGCGAATCTGGTTGATTTTTTCGCGGACTTTCTCGAGAGCGTCGAGATTGCGGCCATACTCGGCGTTGACGAGTGCTTCGGCGAAGTCTTTGGCTGACTTCTCAGCGTTGCTGGCAGCCTCGCCTACGTCTTTGTATTTTGTCTGAAGGTCTTTGAGAGCTTGCGCTGCTTTTTGAGAGCGGGAGGACTCCTCCTGTTGCTGCTGAAAGCGCCCAAAGATATCGATCAGTGCTGTGATCGCGAGCTGAACCGCCAGCAGGATCAGGTTGAACTTGATGAAGCCGAAGACTGCATTGGAGACGGTCTTGACGGCGGCAGTGGTGGCACCCCCGAAGCGGGCGATGGATGCGCCGGCCTTCTCAGCAGAGGCGCCAGATGTGGTGAGCGCAGTGCTCAGACCCATGAGCTGGGTCTTCAGGGTTTCGACAGCGGGGGTAGTCGCGGTGAGCGTGCCGGCAAAGGCGGCGATCAGAGCGCCCATGCGGGCGAAGGCCGCTCCCACTGCAGCGACCATCCCCCCGATCAGGGCGGCGATGCGCGCTGCCAGCGCTTGGAAGAACGTGACGATGGGCTGCCAGGCCGCGATCAAAGCTGCAGCGGCGAAGCCGAGCTTCACGGCAGACATCACGCCGAGCTTTTCGAGCAGCTGGAACTGGGCGGTGATCTGGCTTAGGTACTGGACGACGGGAACTTGGAGGAGCTGTCCGTAGGCACGGAGAACCTGACCAAGGCCCGCGGCGAAGACGGTGACGGCCTCGCTCAGATTGGAGAGGATCTGAACGAGGGCTTTGAAGTTCTCGATCTTGATCGAGATGAAGCCTTGGGCCAGGCGGACTAGGCCCTCAACCACCAGGCCGATGCTCTTGGTGATCTCTTCGAGAAGGTTGCGAACGGGAGCGATGAAGGCGTTGGCGTCGCTCTGTAGCGATGCGAAAGCACGTTTGACGCCCTCGGCTAGTTGAGCAGCGAAGCCTTCGGCGCCGGCGCCTAATTGTCCAAATAGCCCGGAGCCGCCGCCGATGATCGAGAGGTTGGTGCTCAGCAGTTGGCCGAGACCGCGGCCCATCCCGCTGGCGATGGCGAAGACCTCTTCTCGGATCTTGAACAGGAAGTCGAAGATCTTGGTCAGACCCCCGAGCAGGGGGTCAAGAAGGCCGGCGCCGAACTTCTGGTTGACGAGCTCGGCGAGGTCCTTGATGTTGGAGAGGACGCCGGAAAACCCCTCGGCGGCGATCTTCTGCCCAGCGACGGAGGCGGCGAGACGCTCCTCGAGGAATTTGACTACGCCACCGACCTGGCTCTTGGCCTTGACAATGTCCTCACTGCGGATACCGAGCGAAATGGCAAGGCGAGAATCATCGGTGATCTGGCCACGGAGGATCGAGCCGATTTCTTGGTTGGCCTGGTACAGCGGGAGGCCGAAGGTGCCGAGGGCGGCTGCGAAGTTGATCGCCAGGTCCTCTGCGTCTTTGAGACCTCCGCCGATTTGACCGATCTGGGACGCCACGATGCCGAAGACCTCGATAACGTCGTTCGAGGTGACCCCGGCCAGGGCGATGGACCGCTCTCGGATGGAGTCGATGCGTTTCTGAACCTCACCGGTGAGGGCAACGATCTTCTCGTAGGGGTCGGTGATCTCCGACCCGTTGCGGAATACCTTGTTGGTAGAGGCTAGGGTGGTTTGGGTCTTAAGGATCGTTTCGCGAAGCTTGATCTCGCGCCCGATGGTCTCGTTGAAGAAGCCGCCGAAGGTGCTCTTCAATAGGCCGACGGCTTCCTTGACCGCAAAGATGGCGAGGCCGGTTTTGGCCAGGTTGGTGATGAGGCGACCGGCCCCGGCACCGGCGGCTTCAAACGAGTTGGCGAGGATTGAGCCGGCTTTGGCGTTCTCGCGCAGGGCGGCGGCAGAGGCCGGGGCGTTTTTCGCGAGGTCTGCGGTCCCCTTGGCTAGGTTCTCGAACTCACGGACGCGGTCACCAATGCCTGGGATGTTTTTGCTGATCCGATAGAACGTCTGGATCGTGTTGCTGGCTTCTTTAACGTTGTTCTGGACGTCTTTGAAGTTTTTATTGAGTTCGCTTACATCGATCTTGAGCTTTCTATCTTTTGTGGCGCTATCCGCAGTGATACCAAGGCGTTGGAGATCCTTCTCGGCACGCTGTGTTTCAGCTGTGACTTTGAGCTGAAAGTCAGCCACTGCTGGGCCCTATCCGTTAGCCGTATGTTACGGCCGGCGTTCGATGGGGGTCATCAACGCCGTCAGTACATGGATGGGCAGCAGTTGTTTGCGGCCGAGGTCGGCCAGTACAAATTTGGTCGGTGCAGTGGGGCCGTCCGCTTGGGACGAGGCGGGGCGCCAGTCCGGCCAGGGCAGGAAGTCCTTGGCCTCAATCTTGGGTGCAGGACGTTTCGAGCCGGAGAATCCATGGGCGACCTGCAAGACGATCTGAGTCAGGCGCGCTATAGGTAGTGCCTCGAGGTTGGCTTGGCCTTTGTCGCGATCATCGAGCTCGCGCAAAATCCAGCGGATGACCGTGAGCGGGGTGCGTAAGAACCGCTCTCGGGGGAAGTCCGGACCGAGGGCGGACATGCGGATGCGGATGTAGATCTGATCCCAGTTGGTTTCAGGACTGCGGAGGTACTCCTCGCAGCGCCTCAGGACTTCTTCGGGGGAGGGCTGAATTCCAGCTCCTCGTCTGGCTTTCCCTGCGGTTCGGGCCAGCCGTCACGCTCCCATCCGATCAGACGGAAGACATCTTCCATCAGGCGGGTGGGCATGGCCTCGGTGTCAGACTCGGTCCAGTCCTCGACGCGCTCCCAGTCTTTGGATTTGGGCAGTTTGACTTCGGCGCGGTATTGCATGAACAGGGTCACGAAGGCGATCTGCTGCTCGACCGCGCCGACGCTGTTGCGCTGCAGCTCTTCGAGCTCGCCGGCGTAGTCGTAGAGCAGGTCTTGATTCTCCTCGGTGGTGTTGCTTAGCAGTTCGACAGCATCTTTGGTGCTGATGCCTTTGTCCTTGGCGATGCGCTGGGCCAGCTTGATGGAGGCGAAGGTGGAGCGGGATTGCTTGCGTGAGAGTGCTTCGATGCCGCGGGATTCACCGGGAACGAGATCGTTGTACACCGGGAAGCGGAAAGGTCCGATCTCGTGGTACTTCTCGGGGGAGAAGAGAAGGCTGGCGTACTTACTCATCACGGAGTGGGAGCTCTACTTCCCAGGCGCGAAATGGGTGCGGCTGGTTGAGGAGCTCTGAGGGCAGTTCAGTCTCAATCGTAGCGCCGTTATACGCTAGGCGGATACACTGGGATTGGATCAGGGGTTCGAGGTAGAGGGCTCCACAGTGGAGCGTGGAGCCTTCCACTCGGCAATTCACGGCGAACACCGTGCAAGCTGGATCGATTAACAGGTCGTGGTCCATCGGAGCATGAAAAAAGGGGCCGAATGAACGGCCCCGTGGATTACACCGTGCTCGGGGATCAAGCTGTGCGGAAGGTGGTGGTCAAGCCTTGGATCGGGCGCTTGATGCCGGAGGCCGAGGCGGTGCCGTTGGCGTCCACTGCCTGGGTGATGGCGCCGTCGGCGACACGCAGGCGGTAGATGGTGCCGGCGGCCAGGTTGGCGTCCGGGTTGATGGTCACCACGTTGCTGGCCAGGGACACAGCGGCGGGCACCTTGACACCGGTGGAGGCCACTTCCAGGCGGAAGCCGGAACCATCGGTTTGGCCTAGGGCCAGTTGGGTCAGGGCGGTGGCGCCGCCGGAGGTGGTCACGTAGGTGACGGTCACGTCGTTGCTGGTCACAACTGCGCTGGCGTTGTCCGCGGGAGCAACAGTGGCGAAGCGGCCACTGCTGTTGATGAACAGCAGGTTGGACTGGACACCGCCGGTGGCGATGGCGGTCGAGCCGTTGTCGAAGCGGCCGAAGACGGGGCGGGCGCGGGACATCAGGTCGAAGCTCACCTCGGTGAGGCCCTCGGCGGTGATGCTCTCCTGGTAGTTCTGAATCACCGCGTTGAAGCCGGTGAAGTCATAGATGTAGTTGCCCGAGCTGCCGTTGGCTTGGCCCAGCTCCTTGAGGAACTCGATGTAGATCTCGAAGTCCTTGTTGTAGCGGGCGCGTTGGATCAGGTCGAAGCCCTCGTTGTAGTTGCCGCGGAACACGGGGTCCACGGAACCGGCGGGGATTTCGGCGTCCTTCAGGAAGTAGGCGGTAACGGATGCCTGCACCGAAGAACCGGTGATCACGCTGTCCATCCAGCCGTCGTCACCGAGGAGGCGGAACTCCTGGTTGTTGTCGTTGATCTGGAAGCTGGTCTGGGTGATGCCTTCCAGCTGGATGTAGGACTTGCCGGTCTCGAGGGTCGGCAGGGTGATCATGCCGGCGCTGTCGCGGGTGGCGAAGTAGCGGGCGGGGGGCGTCAGGTCCACGGCACGGACGATGGTCCGGTGAGCCTTGTGAAACGACAGCCCGATGGCGTAGTCGGCCATGGTGGTGACTCCTTAAGGGATCGGGGGGTTCAGGACGGCACCGCGGATGCGGGCCGTGAGGGCCTCAAAGGTGGCCTCGGTCCGGGCCATGTACGTGACTTGGTCCCTGGGAAAGGCGCGGGCCAGGCGCCGGCTGATGTCCATCAGCGAGGTCGCCATGCGGGTGCCTTCCCTTGTGCCGTAGTTCGTGAAGCGGACGCGCCAGGTCTCGATGGACAGGACGCCGTTGACAGAACCGGGGCTGGTGATCTCGGGGACGTCCTCGATGACGCACTCGATGCCGGTGATGGCCCAGTTGGAAGGGACCATCGAAGCGCCGGTGGCGTAGACCGCGGGGACGCGGCTGTTATCGGGGAGCGTGTAGTAGCCAGGCCAGCTGGTGTACGCCTTGAGAGTGGAGCCGTCGCTCTCGTAGAGATCGAGGATGTGGAGCTCAAGGGTGCGCCGGAGCGCGGTAACCGGTGGGAAGGCGGTCGAGATCGTCACTGCTGGGCCTCCAATGCGGTGCGCAGCAGTTCGCCGAACTTGGCCGGGGCCTCCTCAAGGGGGGCTTTGGTCCAGGGACGGCCGGGGAAGCGGGTTCCCGTGGTGGAAACACCGCCCTCGTGGACTTGTTGGGCGTAGTCGACCGGCCAGGTGAACGTGATGGAGCCGTCGGAGTTGACGACTCGCGTTTGGCTGGCGCGGAGGCGCCCGGTGTCCACGATGTCCCGCACTTGCGGCGGGGTGGGGTACTCCCACTTCACTGCGGAGATTTCCTGGGTGAAGCGGGCGTCGAGCCAAGTTCCGAGCTGCCGCATTGCCTGGGCTTTGGCGGTTTGCAGGGCTTGGCTGAAATCCGGTTGGCGGCGGGCCATTACAGCGGACCTCCGACGACACGGAAGATGCCTTGGATGGCTTGGCGTAGATCGCGACGATGCACGCTGTCCATGGCAAGGTCGAATACGAGCTCGAGCCGCCCTCGGTAGCCATTGATCACACAGTCGGCTTGAGCGCCGTTGGTGATGCGTGGGTCGAGGGTGGATGGGCTCAGCAGTCGGCCTCGGCAGGAGTAGGTCGTGGTATCGACGCCGGACTCGGCCTTCCAAGACGGGGCTTGGAGGGTGAGGGCGGCGAGATATTCGAGGGTTTCGGTTGTTTGGACAGCGTTGCCAGTGGTGGCGTCTGTGGTGGCAGAGCCGGTGCCGACCTCGAACGCAAGCTGGGCGTTACCCCAGGGTGCGTAGTTGGAGAGGGTCGACGACGGGATTGCCATGAGTTACAGGGCGAAACCGCTGTAGGGCAGGCTGGTTAATAACCGGTGGTACTCCTGGCCGTAGAGGGTGGATGTCATGCCGGTGCCGTTGGGCGTGCCGGCGTCAGAACCCACCATTTGGCCGAGCTGGATGGTGCGAGTCGCGATGATGTGGGCGGCGAGATAGCTGACGGCCTCGGTGTGGATGGGTCCCCACTGGGCCGCTGGAGTGGAGCGGCCCGCTTCAGCCAACGCGCTGTCGACGACCGAGAGCGATTGCTCGCCGAACTCGGGGAATCGCAACAGGAATGCGTTGGTGGTGGGGACAGCCATTAGCCGTTGCCTTCAGTGATCGCGCTGACGCGCTTCGCGACTGCGTTCTTCACCCGGATGCGGGAATCCTTGGCATCCCAACGACGGAGCTGCTCGATATCGAAGCTGTCTTCAATCAGGCTGAGGGCCTGGGTCAAAGGCATGTCGGCGAGCGAGTCGCCGGCTTCGGTGGGAGCAGCTTTTGCTTCCGTCGCTTCCTCGGTTTCGACGCGCAGGGCGCCGAGGCTGAGGAGGTTCTTGACCACGTCGTAGTCCTTGATCTGGTCCCAGACGCTCTCGGGGAAATCCCGGGTGACGCCTGAGGACACTTGGATGTGATCGGAGAGACCGCCGCCACCGATGAACGAGAAGCCGATGGAACACTCCTTGTCCATCGGGGGGTTTTCGAGCTCGGGGCGGTAAACGATGATCATGACTGGGTGAAGAGAGTGTGCCAACCCATTCTGACTGGGTTAGAAAAGGCGCAAAGATTACGCCTTTTCCAGCACCATGGCGCTCTTGGGGTAGTAGAGCGCGAGGCCGCCGATGCGGGCGTGGGCCGCAACGGAGAACTCCAGGGCTTGGCGGAGGGGAGGCAGAAACTCCAGGGGCTGGGGGATGTGGAGCTGCAGCTTGTCGGGGCTGCGGTCGTACACCACCACGCGGTCCTTGGAGAGGGAGCCGCCGGACTTGCTGGCTTCCAGCTCGTTGATCGGCTCGATGGCCGTGATCATCGGGTTGGTGCGCAGGAAGAATTCCATCACCGTGGTGTCCGAAGTGCTCGAACGGGCGGTGGTGGAGATGATGCGGTACACGTTGTAGGGCACCAGCATCGTGTTCGGCATCTCCTTCATGTTGGAGTTCTGCACGAGGCGGGTGGGGGCCTCGTTCAGGAGCTCCAGCATTTCGTCGGTGGTCACACCAGCGGTGTCGAACCACTTGTTGGGGACGGTTTTGTCGACTTGGTCGTTGTTGAAGAAGCCCTTGATGCCGGAGGCGCTATCGCCGAAGTAGGCGATCTCTTGGACTTTCTCCTCATAAGCACGACGCACAGCGTTGGCGCGGCGCTGCTCCAGGTTCATGCCGGGCACCATGGCGGCGGCACGGGTTTCCTGGATGGTGTAGGCGAAGGAGCCGCCGATGCTGCGGACCGGCAGGGTGACTTCCTTGCGGAGCACGTCAGCGCGGGGCAGGTCTTGGGCTTTGTCGCCAATCACCTTCATCGAGCCTTGCTTGTCGAAGACTCGGTAGGTGTAGGAGTCAGCACCGGGACCCACCTCAGAAGAGAGGGGGATCAGCTGGCTGTACTTGATGTCGGCGTACTCGACCTCGAAAGTGCGGGCCAGAATGGTTTCCAGCTCGCGGGCGAGAAAAACGCCGACCTCGTCGTTACGGATTTCGGTGGTCATGGCAAGAGGCTCCGTGATCAAGCGTCGGCGGAGTAGGTCATGCCGGGGATGTCAATCTCCAGCAGGACCAGCCCGGCGGCCGAGGTTTCAGACAGCCAACGAGCACCAGCGGTGATCTCGACGGTCTTGGTGGCAACGGCGGTTTTCGTGAAGCGACCCAGGAAGGCGCCGGAGACGGTGCCGCTGTGGTCAGCTTTGAAGAAGCGCACGGCATCACCCAGGGCGATGGCGGCGGTGCTGTACACCCAAACAACACCCTTGGAGACCACGTTCACGGTCTCTTTGTCGGGGTAGCCGTAACGGCCGTCGCTGTACACCGGGGTGGGCACCGGGGTGTAGCTGGAGCCGAGGCTGGCACCCTCGAGCACTTGGGAGCTCACGGCCATGCCCTGGATCAGGGTGGTGCCGGTAGCGATCTCAACGGCCAGAGGGTCGTTGGTGCTGGGGCTGTTGTCGGTGGCGACCAGAACGCCGTAGGGGATGGCGGCGCCGGTCTGGTTGCGGTAGCTGCGGCAGACGTAAGCCTGCAGGTCAGCCAGCATGCCCTCGTGGCCTTTGACCAGGGAGAGGGGATAGCTGCCTTGAGCCCCGGTGGGGTTCGCGACAGTGGTGGCGGTGAAGGTAACGGCCATGGAAGGAACTCCTTACTTAGTGGCGGTGAGGGGACGCTTCCAGGCATCCGCTTGCCGAGCTCGGTAGGCGTCTACCGGGGTTGCGGTGCCACGGCCGGCGCCTTTCAGGGCGTCCCGGAGGGAAGCGGTGCTGTCGGCGCGGTCTTCCTTGAGTTCGGGGGCTTCGCCCTCGTCCTCGGAGGTTTCGTCGGCACCTTCCTCAGACTCTTCGCCTTCTTCGCCCTCGTCGCTGCGGGCGGCGATGATGCCGTCGACCACGCCTTGGATGTAGGCGGGCTCAGCGTCTTCGCGGGGGGCGGAACCGGTCAGGTTCTCGAAGGCTTGGCTGTAGAGGCTGGCGTCGTCGATGCCGTCGAACTTGAAGTCCTCGGCGAAGGCGGGGGCCAGTTTCTGGAGGGTGGCGAGGCGGGCCGCGACGAGCTTGTCCAGCTCGGCGGTGTCGATGCGGGGAGAGCCGCCCTCGAGCTCGGTGATGCGCTCATCGAGAGCATCAGCACGGCCTTCGGCAGCTTCCTTTTCGTAGGCGAGGGCATCGAAGTCCGCTTGAAGCGAGTCGAGCTTGGAAGACAGCTCGTCGCGCTCGGTGGAAACAGCTTTGAGTTGGCGCTCCATGTCCCGTGCGAAGGACTGGACCGCGCTAGCTGATTCAGCGGGCAGATCGATCTCCAGGCCGTCGAGTTTGACGGTTGCCATAACGGGAGATGCAGGTGGACAGGGCTGGAGCGCCGATCCGTTTTCGCGGATCCATTCAGGGTCGAAGGAGACGGCGTCGGCCGCATCCATGCGATCCATGAGAAGTCGAACCTCCGGGCCAGCCCGGCCGCGGGGGACGATGGCGATGTGGTTCACCCGGATGTTGCGCTGAACGCCGGCGTACTCCTCGCCCTCGGGGGTGAGTCCGGGGGTGGGGTCGAAGTCGACCTTGTAGCCGGCTGACACCTCGGTGGCGTCTTTGCGCTTGATCTTTTCGATGGCGTCCTGGTCAGTGACGACAAGGGCGACCTCGACAAAACCGTCGTTGTACCGAACCTGACTGCCGGAGTAGCCGATTTGGAACTGCTTGGTGTTGCCGGAATCGAGAAGAACCGGGGGATGCCCCCACGTTGCGGGTTTCATGCCGAACGTGGAGAGCGAGTCCGGGTTGCTCACCTCCTCAGGGGGGCGATATTCACGGACTTGGGAGCCATCTGCGCGCCGGTAGAGCTGTGTGCCCGTGCGCGCCGCACGACACCAAACGCGGAGGTAACCCTCCTCGGTGGTTTCGCTACCTGTAATGGGAGCGAAGTCGTAGCGAGAAACAGATGTTTCCATGGCACCACATTACGAGCTTCGGATGTAATGGGTAGGCTTAAACGGTAGGCGAATAGCTCTCAGTGGCGATACACAGGCAATTAGTGTTGTGTCGGCGCATTCGAGGCTTAAGGGAGCAAGCTGGCCTTACACAGTGTGCAGTTGCAGAGACACTTTGTGTGAGTCAAGCGGCCTACAGTCGCCTGGAGAAGGGAGAAGTTGAGATTTCGCTATCTAAGTTGTTTGTTTTGAGCGAACTTTATGGGATTTCGTTGCACGCTTTGATTGACGGGGTCTAAGCGTTGTAGACCTCGGTGTGCCAAACCACGGCGCCCTCGGCCAGGAGACGTTGGCGGATCTCGGGGGCTTCGCGCACGGGGCACAGCAACGTCTGCGCGCCGGCGTTGTTCCAGAACCAGAGGCGGGTGTAGGCGTGCTCGGGGGGACGGGCCGGTTTCACGTCGGTGTCCTGCACACGCGCTCGGTGACTGAGCACAGTGTGCGGAGGGAGGGGCCCGGGGGTTAGGCGCCGGGGCGCAGCGGCGTGCCGAAGGGCTGGGCGCGGTTGCGGGCTTTGCGGGCGTCGCGCTCGGGTTTCAGAGCACGGAATAGCTGGGCGGGTTTGAGTCCGAGGGCTTTCGCGTTGCCTGCGAAAAGGGACGGTTGGCCCCGGCGATAGGTCTGCCCGTGGGGAAGACGCTCCAGCACCGCCCGTTGGCGGGTGTTCGCGTTGGCCGTCAAGATGCGACGGGTCAGGCCAGGGATGCGGGGCTGGTCTGCACCGCTGACGAAGCGTGAGCGGGGCACGCGGTCTTCCCAGAGCAGTTCAGCTTCGAGGGCGTCGTGATAGCGCTTGATGCCGAGCTCGAATTTGTCCCAGGAACGGTGGTAGTTCTCGGCTTGAGCTTGGATGTTGGCGAGGACGCCCTTATTGCGGTCCAGGAACTCGCTACCCGGAAGCCCGAGGTAGTCGGGCAAGCGACGTAGGTCGTACATCAGGTTTTCGATGCCGTCGCGGTTGTGGATGCGGTGGCGGTCATCATCAATCTGGGTGGAGTACCCGAAGTCCACCAGGGCTACGCGCTTGGACTTGGGGTTCACCATGAAGTTGCCACCGTGGATGTCGCCGTGGGCGAGGCCCTCGGTGTGGAGCTTGCGGAACTCGCGGGCAAGCTTGACCTGGATGATCAGAGGCGCGTTACGCAGGTCTCGGCCCCCCTGGCTGTAGAGCTCAGCGGCCTCGCTGTAGCCCTTGAGGTGGCGGAGCCGAAGCGTGTGGGTGCCGTCTTTGGTGTAGTTGATGGCCAAGGGCTCGGGGACGTTGACCCCTGCGGCGTGGGCTTTGCCCATGCGGTCGAACTCCCAGCCCGGGTCGGCATCAGCGTCTTCGTTGCGGAAGAGCTTGATGCCGTAGTCCTGGGAGGGTTGGTGGACAAAGTAGGTGCCGAATGCACCAGCCCCGGCTTGGCAACGTGGCGTGGGGGTCGCCGCGTCAAACTTCGCCGGGGCTTGGATCTTTCCCAGGCCACCGCTGCACTCGGCGCGAAGGTCAGCGAGGCGGCGGGCGTTGATCTTCTCCTGGACGTCCCATTTGACGCCTTGGGCGAGGGTTTCGTCCTCGATCTTTTGACCGAGCTCGGGGGAGATCTTGGGGGTGTTGCGGGGGTTGTCGGGGTGGTTGCGCCACTCCTCCATGGACATGAATTTCTTCGCGATAGCGACCCCTCCTGCGGTTGCACCTAGGGCGAGAGCGACTTTAGCCGCGGTCTTCAGGCGGTCCTTGTTTGGAGAAGCAGCGCCTTTGCTGCACTTGTGCTGTTTGGGGATGTAGGAAGAGCCGCAGGGCTTCCCGGTTTCGGCAGTTGCGTCGAGGCGTTGCCAGTCGGAAGCAGGCATCGACAGCCCGATCCCGTCTCCAGCGTCTTTGAAGCCCCAGCGTTCGTAGATGGCGCGACGTGCTCGGCCTGAACCGTCGCTGTTCGTGGGTTCGGCGTAGAAGATGCTGCCCGACGGCAGGACTTGAGCCTGCTCCGAGAGCATCGCTTTAACGCGCTCGAGGATGGCTTTGGTCTCACTAGGGGTGCCGGACGCCTTGCGGATCAGGCTGCGGTCGACGCGGAAGGTGACTATGTAGGTCTTGTCCCTGTACTTCTCAGCGACGAGTTCGATGCTGCGCTTGCCGACGCTGCTGAGGCTGACGAACTCGTCGGCCTGGGCGTACTTTGCAGTGACGATGTCCTTGGCTCTGTTGATCTGAAGGACTTTGAGCGGGCTCTGCTTGGCGTACAGCTTTAGTTCTTGACGAGTTGTGGGGGAGAGGGTCGTGAGTTTCTTAGCGGCCAAACCCGCACCGATACCGAGACCAACGGCGCCCGCAATCAGCGCGAGCTTCTTCCCTGTCCCGCTGTCTTTACTGCATTTGTGCGCCTTCGGGATGTGCGAGGCGCCGCAGGGTTTGCCCTGAGCGCCCTCGGGGGCGTCGAGCCGCGGTAGGGCTAGGACTTTCCCGGCGTCAGCCCCTCGTCACGGCGGCTGGTTTTGCCCGAGCACTTCCACTTGGCCCGGGACAAGCACAGGGGCGTGTTGCGCTCGGCGCCGGAGCAGTTGTAGCCCTCGGACTTCATGTCACCAAAGCTGCGGGCGCAGTAGCGGTCGCCTTTATCGGTGCCGGGGGCGATGCGGTAGCCCTTGGCGCCATAGCGGACTTTGTTCTTGCGGCCGGTCTCGGGGTTGGTGACGGTTTTGACGAATTTCTTGCCGTCTTCAGCGTCGAAACCGGTTGCCCAGATGTCGGTCTTGGAGCTGACCATGATCGGAGCACCACTGCGCTCTTTGTTGGGGTCGTTGCGGCGTTTGCGCGCCACTAGGGTGCGGCGCTCAGCGGGGCTAAGGGCCTGCGCTTTGGCAGCGGGGAGGCACTTTGGTTTGCCTTCGCCCTCGGTGCGGTCACCGCAGGGCCCGAGGATCTTGCCGGTGCTGCTCATGCGCACCCACTTCTCGTTGAACCACTTGTCCAGGCTGTCTGTACGGAACTTGCCGCCACGGCGCTTGTACTCCTGAACCATCCAGGCGTTGGCATACGCACTCGGGTACACCTTGAACTTGGATCGGGCTTCGGCTTTGACTGCGGCGTGGAGTTTCTCGTTCAGGAACTCGACATCTCGGCGCTCAGGGAAGCGGGGTGTGCGGTAACCGGGCTCTATGCGGCGGCGCAGTTGCTCCAGCGCCAGGTTGTGGCGGCGCACGCCGCCGGTCACACCGCTGCGTTTGAGTTCACGCTTGGCCTCGTTGAAAGCGCGGGGAGTCAGGCGCATCGAGGGTTCGGGAGCCGTGGCGCGGTGGACGAGCTCGGTGACTGCGCGCTGAGCGGTGCGCTGTGCTGCGCCCGGGGCGCCGAGGATGGCCTTGCGGCTGCCTTTATGCAGAAGCGCGGCGCCGACAGCACCGGCGGTTAGGCCCGCGGCGATGGCTTTGCCCGTGGGGAAGGAGCCCTTGTGGTGGCAGGTTTTGCCGGAGGCGATGTGGCTCTGACCGCAGGCACGGCCTTTGCCGTCAAGGCGCAGCGCTGCGGGGGTCAGGGCCATGGCTCAGATCAGGTAGTGACTGCGGCCATTAGGGGACAGAATCATGTCCTTCTTGGCTTTGGCGGCACCTTTGCGCGTTGTCTTGTTGCCGTCCTTGTAGCCCATCTTGTTGAGGGTTCCGTAGACGTAGGCGTTGGCGCTCTCGCCTTTCAGTCCCTTCCGCTGGGCTTCAGAGCGGAGCTTGGACTCCATAGAAGCGACCTTGGTTTTGACTGCGTCGGTGTGGGTTTCGTTGGAGGTGAATCCCTCGGCCCAGACGGAGTCGCGGCGCCCCGGGCGGTTGTACATCCGCTCGAACTGTGATTTGGCTGTGCGATAGGTCACGTTGCCTTTGGCTGCAGCAGCGCGCCCAAGGGTGTTTCGCAGTCCCGTAGCCGCGCTATTTGCAGCTGCCTGCACGTTGCTGATAGAAAGCTTGTTCAGATCGCCCGTTACGGCTGAGCCCACGGCAGCTGAAACAGCACCCGAACCCAGGGCTCGTTTGGCTTGTTGTCGGAGAGATTTGTTCTGGGTGCGACGACCCTCGGATTCCATGCCTGCTGCTGTCAGCGCAGCAAAAGCGCCTTGCCGTTGAAGCGCACGACCAGCACCTTTGAGGTCACCAGACATGCCTTTGGCGACGCTTTGGGCGTAGTTGTAGACCTGACCGGCTGTCCCAGCCACGATGGCAGCCTTCTCCAGAGCAGCACGAGCCTGTGACCCGGCTTTCTGCGCGGTGCCCTTGGTGCATTTTTCGCCCTCGGAGATTGCACCGGCCCCGCACTTCAGGTCCAAGCGGGCTGCGCTGTCCAAGCGAGCGCGGATGTAGGCGCGGCTGCGGTTATGGATGCCAAGCTCGCAGGCTTTGAGGTATTCCTGCGGGGTCAGAGCATCATTGCGATCCGTTTTCTTGGCGTAGCCACCGCAGCTGCCATCGCACGAGGCTTTGCCTTTCGGGTCTTTGGCTTTGCAACCGCAGTCCCCATCCATCGGGGCTTTGGTGTTGTGGGCGTTCTTAGCGCTGCGCTTGCGGGAGTGGCGCTTGGGTAAGGCTGAAGAAGAGTCCATTTCCTTTTCTTCGCCAGGCTCGGGGGATTCTTCCTCCCCCTCAGGATTGATCTCGATCTCAACCGTGGGTTTCTTGGTTTTGTCAGCGCGCCCCTGCCGCAAGCCCTGTTCAAAAGCGGCGGATTTTTTGTGAGTTGAGGCGGATGTCATGACACGCAGGGCGCGTCCGCCCAGCTCGTTACACCAGGCTAAGAACGCTGGTTAGAGCGGAGTTGGCGCGAATTGCTCGAACACCGCGGCCTTATTTAGAGAAACAGGCTCGGAGCTGGTCTGCGCGAGCGCTTGAGCAACTTCGCGTTGATGCGTTTTCTGCATAGCCGCGTACTCGGGATCGATGTTGGCTATGTCGCTGTCCCAGGGGGCTAGGTAACAGCGGCAGCGCGGGTGCAAGGGAACGCGGATCTCGGGGCGGCGGTAGATCTGGCCCGCCCTCGGGGCGCAGATGTCGCAGCTGCGGTCGTCAGCGGTGGCGTAATACATCACCAGATCGATGCCCTGGGCGGCGTAGTAGCTGTTCGAGGCGTCGTTGTAGGCGCGCAGGCTTTCGGTGCGGACGATGACGTCGGCGCGGGACTTCACCACGCCGAGGCGCAGGCGCATGTCTTGGACGATGGCGTCGGTGGCGCGGCCTTCGAGGATGCCCTGGGTGACGAGCTCGGCTGCGGTGGTGGCGAAGGTCTCACCGTGTTTGCGCAGGAAGCCCTTGGCCTGAGCAGCGGAGGCGGCAGCGGCCTCGATGGGGATGGAGACGTCGACGCGGGGACCGGTTTGGACGAGGCCGGTGAGCTCGTCGGCGACGGTCAGGCCGTAGCGGTTCGCTGTTTGGACAAGGTTCCGGAAGATGCGGTCGTAGGCGTCGACACGGTCTGGCCGAGACGCGGGGATCAGCTGGCGGAACTCCTGTAGAAGGGCCAGGTTGCGCTGCGTGGGATCTGCAGCGCCGGAACGGATCTGGATGCGAGCGCGGCGGACGAGGTTGTTGAAGCTGCTGTCGAGGACACGGTTGAGCATGCGCAGGGTGCCGTCCTCGGCGGTGCGCAAGGCGCGGTTGTAGCGCTCAATCAGCTCCACGGTTGCGACGCTCGATCAGACGGCGGGCTTCGCGCTGGGCGGCGGCGCGGGACATGCCTTCGTTGCCGGGGCGGCGAAGGATGTCGGCGGTGAGCTCGGTCAGGTTGCGTAGGCGCTGGGGCGTGCGGCCCGTGCTGGCGGCGCGGCGGCTCAGGCGCGGGAAGCCGTTCTCGTTGAGGATGCGGTAAGCCGAGTCGACATCCGGGGTGTCAGCGCTGCGGCTGATCTGCTGCGCGACGCGGCGGGCGGTGCTGTCGCCAATGGCGAAGTCGTTGGGCAGACGCATCACCCGAGTGTGGAAGTGGTTGCGCAGGATCAGGTCCGCATGGTCGCGGCTCAGGATCTGGGTGGATTGGTTGGTGATGCGGCCCACGTAGCGGGCGAGGCCCGTGAGGCCGTCGCCGAAGGGGGAGTCCGACGCGGCAGCGTTGCGGCGCATGTTCTGGGCAACACCAGCGAAGTAGGTGTCGTACTCGGAGACAAGCGACCTGCGGATGCTGCGGGCTTCACCGACGAGGTTGGTGCCGTTGATGGCGGAGCGCATCAAGCGGTGAGCCTCGACGCGGGCTTGGTTGCGCTGGGCGGCGGACATACCGGCGAAGCTGGCACCGAGGGTGGAGTCGCCGACCTCGCGGATGTAGCGGTCGATGTCGGTGCTGCGGATGCCGCCGTCAGGACCGGTGAAGCGGCGCAGGCGCATGTCGGCCTGGAGGGTCTTGCCCCAGTTGCCAAGGCGCTCCCCTAGTTGGGTGTCCACCAGCGCGTTGCGGGCGGCCATGGAGAACTGGCCTTGAGTGCCGACAGCGCCGGTGCCCCGCAGGCCGAACTTCGAGACCAGGAACTCGTTGGCAGCGTTCTCGGAGAAGATGCTGCCACGTTGTCCACCGGTACGGGTGCCGGGACTGGTGGCGCCGTAGAGGGCCTCGACGCTGGAGCGCTGCCAGTCGTCGTAGCTCATGCCACCGGAGCGGGCGCGAGCCTGCAGCGTGTCCAAGCTCGAGCGCAGGTTGCTGGCTTCGTAGTTGGCGGCGTTGGGCCGGAAGCTCAGCGGGCCGATGCGGCCCAGGTTTCCGGCGGCAGCGCTCTGCGTTGCTCGGATACGGGAGCCGCGGGTCACGGCAGTCGCGATCTCACCTGCTGCTGTACCGGCGGCAGCACGACGCGCAGCACGGTTACCGGAAATACCAGGAACGCGATCCAGGACAGCGTCGACAGCGCGGGAGGCGGCAGCGTCGACCTCGGCACCGAGGCCGTTGCGATAGCCAGGGAAGCCACGCTTGAGCCCGGCGTGCGCGCCCAGGCCCACGAGCGTCATGCCGATGGCTGCCATCACCGGGGTGCTGGCCTGGGTTAGTTGGCGCTTGAGCTGTTTCTTCTGCTCGAGGTTGTCGCCGGGGACCAGCTTGACCACGCCGCGGATGACGGAGTTGCGGCCCCGCTGAACTTGGGCGGGGTTAAGGCGGACGATGCCGCGGGCCAAGTCCTTGGAGCCGCGCTGCAGGGAGGCGATGCCGGCTAAGGGATCGGTGCGGTGCGCTTGGAGCTCAGAGTTGGTGCCCTTGCCTTCGAGGCGGCAGTCCCAGCTCGGGGGGATGCAACGGCCGCCGCACTGCTTGTTGGGCGGGGTGCAGTTGATCTTGCCGGAACGGGTTTTCCCGGTACGGGTGGCGCGGGGGCCGCGGAAGTCCGTGCGCTGCTGCGCGGCGAGGTAGGCCGCTGCTCGGATGGTGTCGCGCTCTTGGTTGTCCATCAGTACGTCTCCCAGCCGGCGCGGAGAGCTTCGAGTTCGCCCTCGGGGACAGGGGAGAGCCCAGCCACAGTCTGCCGAGGGAAGAAAGTCGACACGGCGAGGCGAGCGGCGCGCATCGAGGCGAAGCCCGTGGCGTAGGGGCCGTCGATCAGGGCGCCGTCACTGACGAACCGCGCTCGGTAGAGCTTGTATGCCTTGGTGCGGTTGGGGCCGAAGACCATCGCCGTGGCGGAGGCGCTGGCGTCGGTGCGCTGGCCATCGGGACCCACCAGATAGCCGAGCTTGGCGTCGCCCTCGGTGTGGGTGACGCGGATGCGCAGGCCCTGGGCTTCGTAGGTGTCGAAGCTGTCGGTCTTGGTGCCGGGGTCTGGGGGCGGGGCGGCTTGCTCCGCGGCGTCGGGCTCGGGGGCGGGCGCCAGGGTCGCTTGCTGTTGAGCCTCATAGCCCAGCATCTGGGACTGGAACGAAGCGTCGGTGGTGGCGATTAGCTGCTCGGTGACTGCTGGATTCAGCGTGGTTTCAATGCTGTATTCGGTGCCGCCAAAGCGGGCTTCGCGTACTTCGAGGGGGTTGAGCACGCCGAGATT
>VFQS010001445.1_pt1 | contig 21847 bp, 22 predicted proteins | sample 3512361 | NCBI WGS metagenome assembly VFQS01 (sample SAMN10412375, study PRJNA504923) | tailings metagenome | isolation source: Relicate 1 Philex TSF3 active mining | place: Philippines
ATCTTTTATGAAACCCCTTTCTCCTTACTTTTGCAACTTTTTGTCCTGTACTTAGGAATTTACTATAAAAGGATTTAAGCAATAACAGATTCTAACAGTCAACATATGTATGTCATTTTGGCGAACTTACTATCACATAATTTGGTCAACATCAGCACGCCAGCCATTAATATTGCCTGAGCAAGAGACAGAACTCTATGGATACATAATTGGCAAATCAGATGCTATAGGTTGCATAGTCCATGCTGTTAATGGAGTCACCGATCATATTCATATTGTTGCGTCAATTCCTCCTAAAATTTCTGTCGCCGATTATGTAAAGCAAGTTAAAGGCAGCAGTGCCTATCACATGAATCATATTCCTTCCGAGTTAAAGTTATCTTTTGCTTGGCAATCAGGATATGGAGTATTTACTTTGGGTAGTAAGCAACTAGAGATTGCAAAATCATATGTGGAGAATCAAAAAATTCATCATCAAAATGGAAGTATTATCAAATCTTTAGAAATTGATGAGCCTTGACAAATACAAAAAAATCAAGAAATACCAAGAACTTTAGTTCTTGGCTCAAAGCTAAAGTCAGTTAAAACTGACTGGGAAGTTGGATTTAACCCGTTTAAACGGGTTTAAGCTTTCAGCCCGCAATTTATTGCAGGGTTGGGAGTTCTTGGCTTGGCTTCAGCGAATCGCAACAGGAACAATGCGGACAATAGCAACAACAATATCGGGTTTCGGGTTGTTGTCGCCTGAGTTCCCTTCTTTTCCTCCTTCCGCGTTCGTGAGTACTGCCAAAGGTCAGAATTGATTCATGGGAATGAGTCGAGTGTACGTTATGGAAGTCCAGATCTATGCCTGTGGTGCGAAAGCATCCAAATATAAAACCGAGTCAGTTATTTTATAGGGCAACCGAAAGATTAGCTGACTCAATGCAGTTGAATTGCACCAGTAAGATTTTGTGGTTTAGATTGCTATGATGATTAATAGCTAACTAGAAAAATTAAAAACGAATCAAAGTTTTATGTCATCAGCGCTCAGTGTAGAAAAATTAGTCTCCGATGCCAAAGAGACCGCCAGCAAATTAGGAATTAAAAAATTTGATATTTACGGCGCGATCGTCGATGAAACTAGCGCTGAAGTGGATAGTGGCGCACCCAAACAAGTATCCGCATCCAATCGCGCCAGCATCACCGTGCGCGTCTGGAATGACGAGGGAACTGTCGGCGTTACTTCCACCACCAATATCGATCGCGTCGGCTTAGAACTTGCACTCCAAAGCGCCCATGAAGCCAGTTTCTTTGGTGCTAAAGAAAATATTCCTGACTTTAGTCCTGAAGCGATCGCTGATATTCCTGCCCGCGAAACACAAACTGCACCGCAAACTGCGATCGAGCAACTCGTAGAAACACTTTTGGGTGCTGAGAAGGAATTGTTAGATGCACATCCTGCGATCGCGGGGGTTCCCTATAATGGACTTTCTCAACGCGATCTCAGCCGCTTCTATCTCAATAGTGATGGCGCAATGCGAAATGAAAGTAGCTCCTATAGCTCCATTTATCTCTATACTAAAACTGAAGAAGAAGACAGAAAACCTCGCAGTTCAGGAGCCTATCGCATTAGCCGAGACTTTGCTAGTTTAGATGTCAAGGGCTGCATTGAGGAAACTGCCGAAAAAACAATTAGCCATTTGAACTATGACAAAATCAAATCTGGCAAATACTTAGTCGTATTTTCTCCCGAAGCATTTCTGAGCTTGATTAGTGCTTTCTCTAGTCTCTTCAATGCCCAAAGCATTCTTGATAAAAACAGTCTCTCCACACCCGAATCAATTGGTACTCAGATTGCCTCACCCCTGCTAAATGTGAGCGATGATGAACTCCATGTAGGCAATATCGGCGCATCCACATTTGATGGTGAAGGAACTCCCACTCGTCGCATTCCTTTAATCGTAAATGGGGTTTTAACCAATTTCCTACACAGTTCTGTAACTGCAAAACGCTTAAATGCTCAACCGACAGGTAATGGGAGTGTTGGTGCAAAGGTTTCCGTCAGTCCCAACTTCTTCCATATTGAGCGTAGTGAAGCCGCTAATTCTACCAATGAAAAAGTATATGAGTTGGCAACCGTTGAGAATGTAATTTTGATTGATGATTTGCAAGCGCTTCATGCTGGTGTGCAAGCATCACAGGGTTCTTTCTCGCTACCCTTTGATGGTTGGTTAGTGAATAAAGGCGATCGCATGAGTATCGAGTCAGCAACAGTGGCTGGTGATATTTTGGAATTGCTCAAGGCGATCGTATATGTCGAACCAGAGGTAAAAATTACCCCGTCAGGTGTGGCCCCACAAGTTTGGGTTGAAGGTCTTTCAATTACAGGTGAAGCATAAACATTAAACTAGGCGCGCTTTACGCGCCTAGCTATGATTAATTTTTGGCATTGTATAGGTTGGTATTTTTCATCTGAGCACCATCAAAGAGCGTCTCTTGCAAATTTGCCCAACTTAGATTTGCCCCTCGTAAATCAGCTCCACGCAGATCTGCCTTACGTAAATCGGCTCCTTTCAAATTGGCATGACGGAGATTAGCACGATGCAGATCGGCACTATTTAAATTAGCGTAGCTCAAATCTGCCCCAGTGAGATTAGCTCTACAGAGTTTAGCATTAGCAAAATTAGTTTTGCTCATTAAGGCGTGGCTAAAGTCAATTTTGTGTAAGTCGATCGCTTTTAAATCAGCACCCACAAGATCGACATTAGAAAACACTTTTCGTCCCGCTCGATATAGTTGCAAAAATTCTTTAGCATCCATTAATTGCTTAGCCTAGGCAAAATCTATAAGAACATGAATATTTTTGAAAGCGATTTTAAACTCGGATTGATCAATAATTCTACAAGTCTTAGGCTTTAAAGACATCAGCAATTAGAGAAACCTCTGACCGCCTGAGTGTCTTCTCAACTGTAACAATGCAAGTTTTAATAGAGGTGAGTGACGGCACATAGTGTCGTCACTCATCTAAATACATTAACCCTCTAAGGAATCAAGATCTAACGCTGCTGAACCGCCCCGTTCAAGCTCAACTAGCATTTGTCCCAATTGTCGCCAAATAAGTAGTGCAATACCAATAGTAATAGGAATTGCTACTATATAACCGAATATGGCTGGAAAACCAAATACCTCTAGTCCCGTTGACATGAATACAGTGATACTGATGGTCATGCCGAGGTAAGGAACTTTAATACTGGAGCTTTTGAGTTCTAAGATTGTACGAGAAGATTTACGAGTTGACCAAACATTTACTAAAGTGCGTAGGGTCACTTCAAAGGCTCGCCCACAAGCAAGTCCAGCAAGTAGGGAAATAGCGAATAGGAAATAGGGAGGATCAGAAGGAAAGTAGTAATTCACGGTTATATCAATCTTTGAGTATATTTTTATCTTACTAGTCCGAGCGCAGCTAATTGTGCTTGAGCTTTTTGTAATGACTCGTGCCATTCGCGATCGCTAATACTATCAGCGACGATACCTGCACCAACCTGTCCCCAAATATGATCGTTGGTTTTCAACAAAGTCCGAATCAAGATATTGAGATCCATATTGCCACGTTTGTCGATATACCCACAGGAACCATAAAACAAACTACGTCGTTGAGGTTCTAGCTTCTCGATGATTTCCATACAGCGCACCTTAGGACATCCTGTAATCGTTCCCCCCGGAAAAGTTGCGCGAATTAGATCCACAAAATTGCGATCGCCTCGTAATGTTCCCACCACATTACTAACAAGGTGCATCACATGACTATAGCGCTCGATCACTAATAATTCATCAACTTTAACGCTCCCCCATTCACACACTTTGCCTAGATCATTGCGTTCTAAGTCAACGAGCATAATATGTTCGGCTTGCTCCTTGATGCAGGCAAGTAATTCCTGCTCAAGTTCTCGATCCTGCTGCTCAGTTTTGCCTCGTGGTCTTGTACCTGCGATCGGGCGAGTTTCGGCATGGAGATCGCACAAACTCACGAGACGCTCAGGTGAGACACTGATCACTTCACCCCAAGTAGTGCGCCAATAGCTAGCAAAGGGTGAGGGATTGATTTTTTGTAAATGGCGGTATAGTTGCCATCCATCCGATGCCCAAGGGTAGCCATATCGCATGGAGAGATTTGCCTGAAAAATATCACCCGCATAGATATGCTGCTTTGCAGTTTCCACGATGGACTGATAGCCTTGTCGATCTGGCGAATAAGTTGGGTTAGCTTGACTGTGATTTTTACTAGCCCAACCAAGGGGCTTAAGCCTATTGTTCTCTAAATTGCTAAGACGATCGCTTAATTCATCTAGTTCATGGCGATCGCTAGCGGCTAGCCAAACATTTTGAGTCTGGTGATCGATAACCGCAAAACTAGATGGCTCATACCAAAAGGCAACTGGAAATGGCAAATTATCAGGTTTAGTATAGGGCAAGCGCTCGATTTCCCATGCGAGGTCATAGCCTAGCCAGCCTAAATATCCTCCAGTGAAGGGTAAGTGATTTGGTAAATCAGGATCAGGATTGGGAGCAGATTGCATCCGCGATCGCAGTTTCTCTAGACATGGCAAAATTTCACCAACTTCAGGAGTCCAGATTTGCCGAGGCTTGCCTGCGGCGATCGAGTATCGAGCTAATTTTGAAGGAGCTGTGGTAGGGCTTTCCAATAGAACCGTAATTGATTCCCCTAAATAGAGAGCTTCCCATAGATCTGCTCCTGTCATTTCCTTAGGTAGCGATCGCTGAAGCCATAACCAATCGGTCATAGAGAGATTTCGTAAGGTACGATTTTCATTAAACCGTAATTTGGCAATGCAAAATGCTGTTCAAATTGCAGTTTCCCAATCGCAATGGCATACTGAAAAGCAATATATCCTCAAAATAGTAAACCCAAAATCTATGAATCGCACCTTATTTATTGGGATTCTCATCTTAATTGGATTAATGGTATTGGCAAGTTCACTGCCGAACAAGTTCTACGGAGCAAATGATCGCAAATTCATCATCATCACTATCATCACCTGCATTGTTTCGGCGGTTGGGCTTGCCATATTCTTTGCCATCCCACTTTTGTCATCACAGGGCTAAAAGAATCGCTCTAGGTCTTTCAGAAAACTTAGTACTTAGCCATATTTGGATCAACACCATAGGCATAGGCATCAATACCACCACTTATATTTTTGACATTCGTAAAGCCTTGATTGATCAACCATTGACACATTTGCGCTGATCTCATTCCATGGTGGCATAGGACTAATGTTTCGGCATGGGGATCAAACTTTTCTTTAAAATCAGTTGCCCATTGGTCATATTCGCTCAAGGGTAAAACCGTAAAGCCATTGATCGCCGCAATCTCGACTTCATCGCGTTCACGCACATCGATTAGTTGCAAACCTTGGCAATCGGTTGCTAAACGTTCGGCTAGTTCTTGGACAGTAATTTGTATGATAGACATACTCACAAAATATTTTTTATATATTTTAGACTAATGAGCCAGCCCATCGAAGAATTGTTGCAAGACCTCAAGAGCGAAGATGAAGCTATCCGCGATCGTGCTACTCAGGGACTCTGGGAAATGTGGTTTATGCAAAAGGGGATGCAGGGTTTACAGGTTTTGCGCCAAAGTCAAATGATGGCTGATAGCGGCAATATTCGGCAGGCGGAGCTAATCCTCACGCAGTTGATTCATGCTCAGCCAGATTTTGTCGAAGCATGGAATCGTCGGGCAGTATTGTTTTATATGCAGGGGGATTACCAGCGCTCGATCAAAGATTGCCAAAAGGCGATCTCTCTGAATCCTTACCATTTTGGGGCAGTACATGGTTTGGGTTTATGTTATGCCGCGATTGGGAACTATCACGAAGCGATCGCCACTTTTCGTAAAGCCTTAGAAATTCAACCCTATTCACTCACCAATCAAAAATTAATTCTTGAATGCACCGCTATGTTGAACTAAAAAAGCCTCGCGAAACGAGGCTTTTTTAATATAGTTGTTTTAAATAATTTGCAGAGGGGCTTCGACTCCGCTCAGCCATCGGTATAAGCTAGCTGAGCGAAGTCGAAGCTGTAGTTCTTATTTGAATTATCTATAATTGCTATACCAAAGCGTTGAACTAAAAAAGCCTCGCGAAACGAGGCTTTTTTAATAGTTGCTATACCAAAGCGGAGTGCGACGGACAAAAGCAAAAATACAGACTCCGATACTCATACTCAGCCATCCGCAAATGAGCGTTAAGAACGGCAAGACTTGACTCAACGAGAGACTCGTTCCTGTAGCTTTGGTAGAAAGAAATATACTAATTAGTAAAAGTGCAGTGCCCATTTCCCAAGGCTGTAATTTGTTTTTGCGATCGCAATAATCACTATCTAAACTATTAGGAGCAACTAACTTCAGAAAAAATCTAGCAATCTCAGGACTAACAACACAAACCCCAAGCCAAGTGATGATAGTAGCTGGAGATAATTTTGTCTCGATAGGAAAAATTATTAAAGCGAGGACACCAATAATTGTAAATGCAGTTCCCGCCAGTATCCCTGCCCCTTGTGGTAATAATACATGAGCTAATCCTAAACTATCACATTCAGTTTCTTGCTTAGCCAAATGAAATTCTTCTCGGAGAGTTTGACCTAATTGATCGTTTTCATCCTCTTTCTCCTTGATTTGATCGACTAACATCGTCATTGCCAAAGGAAGCGTAATTTCGCTACTGCTCCCTGCTAATTGCATCCAACTTAATTCGCCCCCAGTTTCTTGCAGCTTGACCAATGACAATCGTGAAAATGGTCGTAAATCGATCACATATTCTGCTGCGATGCCCCACAACCCACTAAACCGCAGATGCAAGATCTTTTCAGGCGATCGCAATTGCACTTGCCATGTAAAGAAGCCTGTTAACCCTGTCAATGTAAAAGTAATAACGATGATTGCTCTGATGCTGCCAGAAAAATCGAGCATTGTCCAAAAGAAAAAGCCAATGACAATTAATACAAGACTATTAAACTGTCGTGGTTGCTGAGCTAGTGAAGAAGGACTAACTAAAACTGTTTGGTCGGAATAGGAAACAACATTTAAAGCTTCAGGATTAGGAATTGCTGGGAAAGTTTGAGCATTCGTTTTCGCAAATTGTGATCTGAGCGATCGGAGCATCAAATTGCTAGAAATACCGATCAAAATCGCCGCAGGGACAGTCCACCAAATTGCCACAAAGGTTTGAGTAGTTAGTGGAGAATTAGTACTGACCCCTGTAATCAAAATTAACCAATAGCTAACCAGCGCAATCACTTGCCATTGTGAGAAAGCATATTCAGCATTTTGACGACATACTTCAACAACTGACTTAGCTGTATAGATACCAAGTAAAATTCCCAAGCTAAAAAGTAATCCTGCGATCGCCAAAATTCTGGGATCATCTAATTGGAATAATCTCGCAATCACTCCCAACAGGATCAGAAAACCAGCAAAACCAAAGTTTGCACAAATTGGATAAGTTGCTTGCCGCCATCCCCACCCAACTTTACCTGATACCAATTGCCGTTGTGAGTGGGAAGGCGAAACTTGCATATTTACTTTTCTCTTTTCGTTAAACTGTGGCGATCGCTTCATGACGAGCAAAGATCATCCGCCCTGCGGAGGTCTGCAAAGCGCTAGTGACAATCACAATAATTTGTTTACCGAGATATTCACGACCTTCCTCGATGACTACCATCGTGCCATCTTCAAGATAGCCAATTCCTTGAGAAGCTTCTTTTCCTTCCTTCAATACCTTCAGTTCTAATGAATCTCCTGGTAAGTAGGTGGGTCGTAGGGCTTGAGCAAGATCATTAATATTCAAAACTTCAACCTGTTGCAAGTTGGCAACTTTATTGAGGTTGTAATCATTAGTAATCAAGGTACAGCCTAACTCTTGAGCGAGACGCACTAACTTTGCATCAACAGTATGGAGATCTTCGTAATCGGCAGAATGAATGGTAATGCGATCGCTATATTCTTCACGCATATTGTTGAGAATATCCAAGCCTCTACGACCACGTACACGCTTTTGATCGTTAGAGCTATCAGCGATCGTCTGTAATTCTTGAATCACGAAATGGGGGATCAACAATTGCCCTTCTAAAAAGCCCGTTTCCATCAAAGTTTGAATACGCCCATCAATGACCGTACTTGTGTCCAGAACTTTAGCTGTAGCGGTTCTTAAAGTTCCATCAGCGAGTAGACTACTTTCGACATTATTAGGATTAATTAACCGCAACAGAGCACGTCCGTGAGTATCGGAAAGCGTCATCCCCGAATAGGCAAAGATAATACTCACTAAAATCGCGGTCAGTGGTTTGATAAAAGCAAAGTCTTCAGGAATAGGAATCAAGAACAATGGCGCTAGCATCAAGTTAGCAACCAATAGACCAAATACTAAACCAACTGCACGCCCCAAGATTGTCTCAATCGGTAAAGCGCGGACATTAGACTCAATGCGGCGATAGGTGTTTTGCCCTATCAATCCTGCAACTAGTCCCACAAATGAACCAACTCCAAGCGTTACCCATCGGAAATTTTGGACATTAATATGCGAGATCATATCCGATGGTAAGAAATCGATGCCGTGGAAGCCAGTGCCTGCTCCCGCAAGAATGAATGTGAAGATAATAATAGCGTCAATCATAGGGCGGAACTCCGCTTAGACGAATAAATATAAGGATATGAGATCAACACAAATAATTTCTAGCCTATAGCTTTTATTGAGTTTTTGGGATACTCTTCCAACTTTCTCAATCCTTTGCATACAATTCTACACAACTGACTTTAGCATTGGCGCAATAATTGCTTATTTTGCTGGTTTAGAGCAACCTTCACTAGATTTTTGACCATCGGGCATAATTGCACCACAAAAATTAGTTTCGGACATATAGGCTCCCGTGAGGTCTGCTCCTGTGAGATCCGCACCTCGTAAATCAGCCTTATCTAAAATTGCACCAATTAGATTTGCTTCGCGCAGATCAGAAAGTTTGAGATCCGCAGAAAACAGATTAGCGTTGCGTAAGTTTGCACCTCTAAGATTCGCAAAACTTAATTTTTCACGCACGAGATCACAACCTTCACAGGAGCGTGTTTGTAAAACTTGACGTAGGTGATTGGGATCAGCAAAGGCTGGTTCGGAATAGCCAGCCAAGGCGATCGCGCCGATGAGTCCTGAAATTGCTAAGCAGGAGTTAATTAGAGTTTTCATTGTGAATCTCTGTTTGAGTTAAATGTTTTGCATTTTTTGTGCCGCAACTAAGCCAAATCACAAGAAATTGGTTCCTTATTTTAACTGTGCGCTCTGAAATGTTGTTTCTATAGCCAAGTAAGTTTTGCTTAGGAAATAAAACCAGAAGATGAGTTGCGGCGCGAAGCGCCGCAACTCATCTTCTGGTTTTATTTTGTACTAGCTAACTCTTTTTTTGCTATAGGGTGGAGTTTTGTGAAGAATTTTGTTATGTAGATTACATATGTTAGATGCTTATATTCTTGACCTAGCAATATCCTATAGTGTTTTTCATTTTGGCGTAAGTATAAAGACTCAAAGGTCTTTCTAGGCTGATGGATATAGCTATTGCCCTTCTTGTTAGGACATAAAAACCAAATAGTGTAAGGCGGCGCGAAGCGCCGCCTTACACTATTTGGTTTTTGACTTGCCCTGATACAGGTGGCTACAGTTATAAATCACGACAAAATGCGATCGCAATCACAAGGGCATATAGCTGATATCACTGGCAAACATTGCAAAAAGTTTGATGATGATGTCATTCAGTTAAACGTTAATGGGTAGAGTTCACCCAACTGGTTGAGTTAATGGTAGGAAGTAGCGATCGCTACTAATGCTAGAAAATTCAATTATTAAGAGTTTTTTATTTTGCGTAGTTAAAATAAAAAACTTTGGAGCAAGGACAAGAGCAGCAGTTAAGTTTTCGGATTTTCGTTTTGATTTATCGATTTCATTGAACGCAGTTAGAGAAAGCAGCATCGAGGCAGTTATGAAAAACACAGTTGTCGCCACAATATTAGCCATTTCGGGTTTCGCCATTTCAGGGCTTGCTCTAGTCTCACCAGTTAATGCCCAAACCGCAATAATTGCTGCTCTCTATCAAAACCCATCTTTGCCTCAAACAGAAGAATTACGCTATAACGATGCAAAAGTAGATAGCAATCCAATCATCATTGCTGTTAACACCAGTCCAGAAGTCGTTACTATTACCGAAAACTTGATGTTTGGCGATAGCTATGATCGCATCGTTACGATGAATCACTCGGACAATTTAGTCTGTATGGTCATCGCCAGAGGTTCTACTGATGGTACTGTGACCTGTGGTTTTGTAGACCACGAATAAAAGCATAAAGTATAAAAAAGGGACGCAAAGCGTCCCTTTTTTATTTAAGCGATATTGGCGTTATTTTTCATTTCATTGAGTTTTTGTAAGCTAAACTGAGCGCGCTTAATTTGTTTTTCGCATAACTCCTCAATGTCGGTACGCCCAATCTCGATCCCATGTTGGGTATCCGTTGCCCGATCAAAAAAGACGATACTATCAACTTGCTTCATCCCAATTAAGCGAAACAGCATATCAATCACGTTGTATTCACCACATTCAAGATTGTCATCGTTTAGCTTAAGGCGATCAATGTTTGCAGGTGTGCGATCGCAATAGGCATAAATTGTCGTTTTTTCGATTTCAGGATTATCGTGATTGCTAAGAGGTGTCAAGAGCCAGCCCCCCTCGACATCTTGAATAACAAAATAAACTGTGTGCTTCAGGTTTTGGGCGATCGCTTTGAGGACTGATGCAATCAAACTGACGGCACTAGCAGTTTCCTCATCGGGGGTACTTTCTACGAGTAGAGCCACTTGGCGATCGAGAATTTGATCTTTAGTTAGCATTGATCTTCAAATTAACATTGTGAGCAGATCGCCTGAGCGAAGGTTTAATCATATGGGGTTGTAGCGCCTCCAATGTCTCAAATATTGCTTCGCGCATTGTCACTTCTGTTTCCCGATTGAGCAAAAGATTGCAACAATCAGCGATCGCGCGTTCTTGGACAGCAGGCAATTGGTTCTCTTGGATATATTGCGTAATTTGTTTAATTGCAATCAATCTAGCCAGATCGTCATTTACGGTTAGTTGCGTAATTAGTTGCTCAAAGTTATCTTGCTGGCGTTGTAGCCATTGCCCAAAGGCTTGACGTGCTAGCAGTACAAAACCCCCTAAAGTTGCCACAAGCTGCAAAATACTGGCGGAAGCTAACCAATGATTATCTTGAGTTGACCAAATTGTTAGTACGGTATAGGTCAGAAATACAGTCATTGTACCGCTTGCAACGGATAGCGGCAGGTGACGATAGGGACTCTGTAAAAACTTCTGGACTCGCCATAGGATTACATTCCAGTTCCAATCCTGAATAACATATATCGCAATCATCACGGCAATACCTGTACTAGTAGCTGCTATTAATTGCCAATTCCAAACTAGCAGTAGCACCAAAAAGATTGCCAATAAGACCCATACTGGCAAGGCTTGCTCCCGCGAAAGTCCATGAAAAAGAGATCGCAGCAATTGCTGTGACTGTGAAGTTGCTGATGAAGTTGTTTCTTGCTCTTGAAAGCGAAAGTCTTTAACCACTGTTTATCCCTAAAGACCCTAATAGCTACTGTACAGGATTTTAAGCCAAAAAATAAAAGAGACACTTTGCAGTCACTCTTATTTTTATATTTCTCCAAGAATAGAAGGTCGGTGCTTCGCGCCGACCTTCTATTCTTGGATCTCAAGCTATGACAGCTACTTAGCAGGTTTTTTGTACATATTTTGGAGACTGAGCAAGCCTACTCCACCTGTAACCAGAAATACGCCAAATAATTGAATGAAATCTAGCTTATCTCCCAAAATTGTAAATGCTAAAAATGTCGTAAATACAGGACCACTAGCACTAACAATTGAAGCTTGGGCTGCTCCCATTAGCTTTGTCCCAAAACTGGTTAGTAAGTAACCGCCCAAAGTCGTCAAGGCAACTAAGAAACACATGAAGACAAGTAAGCCGTTTAAGGAGACTGAGGCTAAGTTGAAGGGCAATGTCCCCAGACAGAGCAATAAAATGATCGCAAAGTTAATGGAAGTAAAGGAGACAGGATTTAGTTGTTTAAAACAAGCCTGTGAAGTAATGATATAGCCTGCAAAAGCGATACCTGAAGATACGGCAGCAATGATCCCCCATGTATCAGGCTTAATGCCTCCCAAAATGTTATTGGTCAGCATGATTCCTAGATAGATGATGCCGATAACTACCCACCTTTCCTTGCTGGGGCGATCGCCAAATAGAAACCAAGCCATCAGCACTGTAATGGTCGGAAAAATGAAAAATAAAGTTACTGCAAGACTCGGCTTTAAAATCCCTAGAGCCAAGTAAATGAAAGCAAAAGATGCAAACTGTAACAATGCACTAAATGCAACTCGCCAGAACAATGGGCGACGATTGGGGAGCATTAATTGCTGGAAGTCGCGTAAAACATCAACCCGAAATATAGCTTTAGCGACTAACCACATAATTGGCGTTGCAAACAGCATCCGCAATAGTAGCAACATAAAAGAGTTAGAGACACTTGGCTTAATCAATCCGCCGAATTGAAACAGACCGAAAATATTTGAGTTAGAGAAAATTACTCTTACCAAAATATTTTGTAGAGATAACACTACTGAAGCTCCTAAAACCAGAATAAATCCAAACCACCAGTCATTAAGACGCTTGGTAGGTTGAGCTATGGCTGGAGATGGGTCACTAGACTCAAATGGCTGCGTCGGATCTCCTGCATAGGGGCGAGTATCATTGTTGTCATATTGCCGAAATTGAGTGCTATCAGCATTAAATTGGGGCATCTGGATTTGGCTATAGTTGCCATTGCCATTTGGTCTAACCGATGCGGTGCTGTTACCATTAGTACCGATCACCCCCGTAAAATTTGGTGTCCCCGTAAAATTTGAGATGGGTGGGTTGCCTCCTGTCCCACCATAGCGATCGCTTGAAGATCGTCGTAAATATTCATCGATTCTTTCTACCAGAGCCGACAGCATTAATTCACCTTGCTGACGCTGGGTATACATTCTTTGCATTTGATCATCAAGATCACGCTGATATGTATCTACATCCCGCTGCAAGGATTGAAATGTAGTCCGAATCGCACTGTCAAGGTTGAGCATTAGTTGCTCAAAGTTTTGAGAATGATCATTAAGGACTTGCGAATTAGTTACAATCACATCATTTTTAAGGTGATAGGTAATCGCTTGAGCAAGTTGCTCAATCCATTGCTGTCGCTGGATTTCCTGTTGATTCATCCCCTGCTGAGCAACAGTTAGTACCTCTAGCTCTTTGCGTTGCGATTGGAGACGTTGTATATCATCAGTTAAGGCATTCTTTTGGGCTTGTAAAATTAAAATTTCACGGCTGAGCTTACCCAAGATATTTGCCCGCAGATCCGACAAGTCCTTGGTGACTCCTGCGAGGGTCTGCTCGTAATTACTATTACTACGAATATTATTGCTCTCCATTGAAGAAATCACCTCGTAACAATGCCATCTGAAATAACGGTAGGGACTATGGTTGGCACTACTTTTTTAATTGCTTGTTGAATTGCTTGAGCTTGGTTGCGTCTAGTTTGCGAACTTTATAACACTAATTTGAGCATCTGGCATATTTTGTTTTGTTTGTTTATTAGAAAGACAGGTACAACTAAACAAGGTAAGTCAGGGTAAAACTCTTAAATTTTAGGTTTCTGATGAATCCAATTTTTTGCAGCTTAGCTGCTATACAAAAAAATTGGTTTGATTGTTTAAGCTCTAGCAGTAGAAATTTCCCTTGAGGCTGCCCATTGACCAATATCTTGACGATTAATGGCTGCTGCCATTAGTTCAGGAAAGAGGTCTGGGCTACAGGCAAAGGAAGGCACACCAAAACTAGCGATCGCGGCTGTATTGTTATGATCATAGGAAGGAGCGCCATCGTCATTTAGAGCTAATAGGGTAATAAACTGTACACCCGAAGCGGCTAAAGTTGCAATTCGCTTCAGCATTTCCTGATTATTGCCACCTTCATAGAGATCGCTAATCAATACAAAAATTGTTTCGTGGGGTTGACGGACTAGACCTTGGCAATAGGCGATCGCCTGATTTATATCTGTTCCTCCTCCCAATTGTGTGCCAAAAAGAACTTCCACTGGATCTTGGAGTAATTCCGTTAAATCAACCACAGCCGTGTCAAATACCACCATACTCGTTTTGACCGCAGGTAGGGTAGCTAAGACTGCACTAAAAATTCCTGCATAGACGACGGAAGTTGCCATCGAGCCGCTTTGATCGACACAAAGAATGATATCTCGGAGAGAAGAGCGCTTACGTCCATAGCCGATGCGCGTTTCAGGAATGACAGTGCGGTATTCAGGCTGATAATTTTTGAGGTTAGCGCGAATGGTGCGATGCCAGTCAATTTCATTGTGGCGAGGACGACGATTGCGGGTAGCACGATTAAGACTGCCTAATACAGCTTGCCTTGTGGGATTTTCTAATTTCCGTTGAAGTTCCTCGACTACTCGCCTTACGACTATTCTTGCAGTCTCTTTGGTCTTACTGGGCATGATGCTACTGAGAGATAGAAGATTGGAGACGAGATGCACATCTGGCTCGATCGCTTCGAGCATTTCGGGTTCCAATAGCATTCTCTGCAAGTTCAGTCTTTCCAGAGCATCCTGCTGCATAATCCGCACTACAGAAGTCGGAAAGAATGTGCGAATATCACCTAGCCATCGGGCAACTTTTGGCGATGAACTGCCTAATCCCCCTTTACGATCTTGTGAACCATCAGAACTTTCATCATTGCCATACAAGGCGGCTAATGCTCCATCCATAGCTGAGTCGCGATCGCTAAGACATCCACCACCAATCCCATCGGCTACACCTCCCCCTAGAATCAATCGCCATCGACGCAGTCGTTCAGTAGCATTTTGTTGGTCATTAACTGACATTTGCTTACCCCACTAAGTTTCAAGTTTATAGTGCAATGCTTCTGGCGTTTACTAATTTAGATTATGCCTCCATAAATTGCGAGTTTCTCATTACTAATCCATGCCCAAAGTTGACCTCCATAGGAGAAATGCCACCATTCATTTGGATGTCGCGCAAATCCGCTATGGGGCATTACCTCGTTTAATAATTGGCGATCACGATGAAATTCAATCACTTGAGCATTCCGAAAACTTGTAAAACAATCTGACAAATAGCTCGATCACCTTATTTTTCAAGAGTTCTCATTCTAATCTTGTCTTCCTCAATAACACTGAAATGTCCATGCCAGTCATCGCGCATGGCAATCACTCTAGAAACTTTTTCAGCTACTGCTGCTCCAGATGGTGCTTTAATCCTAAATAAAATAATGCCAATAGTAGCAGGCAATTTTGAACGAAAAGCTAATTCTCCAAAATCTTTGTCAAAGGTCAAAAGAATGCGATTTTCTACTTGAGCGCGATTCAACACTTCGGGGGCAGAGATTCCAGGTGATTCTACTCTAATCCAAGCAACATCATGTCCGTTTTGACGTAAAGCTTCAACAGCATCAAAGGGAAAATTTTCGTTAGCAAGGAATCTCATAGATTAAATAGAAATAGCATAGACTTTTTCGGATTTGAGAGCAGCACTGGCATAGCTGAGACAAGCTTGTATATCCGCAACAGTTATACCTGGATAATTTCGCAGAATTTCTTCAATACTCCAACCCTGAGCCAAAAGATCAATAATAAATTCAACTGCGAGTCTTGTTCCTATAATAATCGGCTTGCCAACTAAAACATTAGGATTAACAGTAATTCGAGTTTGCCAGTCCATAATTTAAGATATGTAGTCTAACATCATAAATATAGCAATCCTAAAGGGTTTATGGAAGCGCACCCCTAGGGGTACGCTTCCATAAACTCAAAAATCTACAAACGACTTAGGACTGCTATATAGCATTTCTGTTCGATATAAAGCTAAATAATCTCTGCATTTCTCCAAAATATTGAACTATCTAATGCTTCCATAAATTGCAAGTTTCTCATTACTAACCCATGCCCAAAGTTGATCGCCGTAGGAGAAATGCCACCATTCATTTGGATGTCGCACAAAGCCGCTATGGGTCATTACTTCGTTTAGTAATTGGCGATCGCGATGAAATTCTATCTCTTGCTTATCACTAGAATTAGCAAAATAATCTGGTAAAGAGCGATCGCTAATTTCATCAATTGGCGAACCCATATCTATAGTTTCAATCCTTCCTGAGGAAGGATTGAAACTACACAAAGTTACATCGATCGCTGCACCTGTGCTGTGAGGAGGCGGAGTTTTGGGATCATGGCTAGGAATTGCCCAAAACTTCATCACTTCGGCATTAAGTGAATTTTTTTGATCTTCAGTAAGCGAATCTATTGCTAAGCCTTTGCTTTCCACTAACTGAGCAAAACTGTAGTCCACCATAAACTGCTGCACAGGAATCGGACGATAGGCATCAAAAATCGCAATTTTCCAATTGGGGCGAAGGGTTTGCAAGTAGGATTGGGATTTTTGTAATCTTTCTAAAATTCCTTGGCGGACAAAAAAAGGAGAGCGATCGCCATATGGTGCGCCTAAAGACATATATGGATGCGGATCGATTGTTATGATGCCAGAGTCGAGATCAGAGGCGAGTGCGACCAGCGGCTCATTACAATCGGCAATGGGAATGTGTTGATAGGGTTTCATAGAAGAGGCGTATTGCTAAATTTGCAAACCGATGACATCATAGTGCCTTCCAAAAAGCTTATTGCCATAGGCTAAAAGCTTTTTGCTAACAGCCAATACCTAATTGCCAACAGCTATAGCCATATACGGCTTAATCGCTAATAATGAGTAAATACACTTACTGTACAAAAGTTAACAGTTTATCGGATATACTCCGCTAGACTCTTAGCCACGTTAATTCTGATGTGAGGAGGATAAGGCGATCATTTCTACAAACCGTTCAAACAATGCAGGTACAACCAGCACTCTACAGACAACATTACAGCCTATGCAATCGACGATGGATCTCGGCACAGCTTCACAAATTATTGAGCCATTAGCATCAACCACGCTCGAATCTTCGCCAATGCCACAAATTGAACCCAACGCCCCAGTCCTCCGCATCATCGGTAAAACCCCTTTATCTGGTCATGTCCCTATTAGTGGTGCAAAAAACTCGATCCTTGCCCTCATGGCAGGCACACTCTTATCCTCCGAAGGCTGCCGTATTCGTAATGTTCCTAACCTCGCTGATGTGCAGCGTATGGGTGACATTCTCGAAACCCTTGGGGTCAAAATTTCTCGTAATGGTGAAGTCCTCGATCTCGACACTAGCAACCTGACCACCAACTCTGCACCCTACGAATTGGTCAGTAAAATGCGAGCGAGTTTCTTCGCCCTAGGTTCATTGCTAGCAAGATTAGGTTCAGCAAAAATGCCTCTCCCCGGAGGTTGTGCGATTGGAGCGCGTCCTGTCGAATTGCATGTGCGTGGTTTACAAGCTTTAGGGGCAGATGTCCAAATTGAGCATGGCATTGTTATCGCCCATGCCAAGAGCCGTAATGGACGTTTGCAAGGCGCAAAAATTTATCTCGATTGCCCCAGCGTTGGTGCGACCGAAACCTTGATGATGGCGGCAACGTTAGCCGAAGGTCAAACGATTATTGAAAATGCTGCCCAAGAACCTGAAGTGATCGATCTTGCTGATCTTTGCATTGCAATGGGGGCAAAAATTCATGGTGCTGGCACAAATACCATTGTCATTGATGGTGTTGATAGGCTCCATTTTGCTGACTTCACCGCCATTCCCGATCGCATTGAAGCCGCAACTTTCATGGTTGCCGCCGCCATTACGCGATCGACCTTATCAATGTCACCAGTAGTTCCCGCACACCTCACCGCCGCTATTTCTAAATTGCAAGATATCGGTGTGACAGTGAGAATCGATGCCCCTGATACGATCACTGTTATTGGTGGCGATCGCTATCGGGCTGTTGACATTGAAACTCTGCCTTACCCCGGATTTCCGACCGATATGCAAGCGCAGTTTATGGCTTTGTTGACGATCTGCGAAGGTAATGGCGTAGTTACTGAAACTGTATTTGAAAATCGCTTACAGCACGTTGCGGAACTCAATCGCATGGGTGCAAATATTCGCCTCAAGAATAATGTGGCGGTAGTAACAGGCGTTCCGCAATTGTCGGGCGCTCCTGTGATGGCGACAGATTTACGTGCCTCTGCTGCATTGGTCATCGCAGGTCTCGCCGCCGATGGTGAAACCACAGTTATGGGCTTACATCACCTCGATCGCGGTTATGATCGCATCGAAGAGAAGTTACGCAATGTTGGCGCAAAGCTATACCGAACTACAGAAACAGTAAACGCCTAGATAAAAAGCCCCGCTTTGCGAAAGCAAAGCGGGGCTTTTTCATTAAGGGACTTGCGATTAATTAAAGTACCTACGGCTTCGACTTCGCTCAGCCAACGTTGGCTGAGCGAAGTCGAAGCCATACAAACTCGGTGATACCTTTTTTCTCGTCAAGTCCCTAATGGAAGAGAATTTCATTGCCCTTTTTATACGGTCGCCCTCCAAAAGTAGTTCCAATATCAACAGATAAAATTTGGGTTTGATATGATAGAGATCCTTGATCTTGATCGCGTTCTCAACAAACCTCATGGCACTGTTCGACATTCGTACTCCTTGGCAACCTACCGCCGATCAACCCAAAGCGATCGCCCAACTGCTCGATGGTTTACAGAAAGGAATGCGTTATCAGACCCTACTGGGCGCAACGGGTACTGGCAAAACGATGACTGTCGCCAATGCGATCGCCAAATATCAAAAGCCCACCTTAGTGCTAGCCCATAACAAGACCTTGGCGGCACAGCTATGTAATGAATTGCGCGAATTCTTTCCCAATAATGCCGTTGAATATTTCATTAGTTATTACGACTACTATCAGCCAGAGGCATATATTCCCGTTACTGATACCTACATTGAGAAGACTGCCTCGATTAACGATGAAATCGATATGCTGCGCCACTCCGCCACGCGATCGCTGTTTGAGCGCAAAGATGTAATTGTGGTTGCTTCCGTAAGTTGCATCTATGGTTTAGGAATTCCCGAAGAATATCTTAAGGCTTCGATCCCTCTAGTAGTGGGTGTGGAATATGATCAAAGAGAATTGCTCAAAGCTTTAACCAATGTGCAGTACGAGCGCAATGACATCGAGTTGGGGCGCGGCAAATTTCGCGTCAAGGGAGATATTTTAGAGATTGGTCCCGCCTACGAAGATCGCACTATTCGCATAGAATTTTTTGGCGATGAGATTGAAGCAATTCGCTATGTCGATCCTGTGACGGGTGAGATTTTGCAAAGCATGGAAGCTTTGAATATCTATCCTGCAAGGCACTTTGTCACGCCTGCCGATCGCTTAGAAATTGCCTGTGCAGATATTAAAAAAGAACTGGAAGAGCGTCTCGAAGAATTGACCAGCGCTGGGAAATTACTAGAGGCTCAACGCCTAGAACAACGCACCAAGTACGATTTGGAACTATTGCAAGAAGTGGGCTTCTGTAATGGCGTAGAAAACTATTCACGGCATCTCGCAGGACGGCAAGCGGGAGAGTCCCCAGCCTGCTTGGTGGACTATTTCCCCAAAGATGATTGGTTGCTGATTGTCGATGAATCTCACGTTTCCATTCCACAAATTAGAGGAATGTATAATGGCGATCGCGCCAGAAAAATGACGCTGATTGATCATGGTTTCCGTTTACCCAGTGCGGCGGACAATCGACCTCTCAAGGCTGATGAATTTTGGGATATGGTCAAGCAATGCATTTTTGTTTCCGCCACCCCCGGAGATTGGGAAATGGAAGTTTCGGAACAAGTCGTTGAGCAGATTATCAGACCCACAGGCGTGGTCGATCCTGAGATTTTTGTCCGTCCAACTGAGGGGCAGGTTGACGATCTTTATCATGAGATTCAATTGCGAATTAAGCGCAAGGAACGGGTCTTAATTACAACCCTAACTAAGAAGATGGCGGAGGATTTGACCACCTATTTTCAAGAGCGAAATCTATCGGTGCGGTATCTCCATTCCGATATTAAATCCATTGAACGGATTGAGATTTTGCAAGCTTTGAGAAAAGGGGAGTTTGATGTTCTGATTGGGGTGAACTTACTGCGGGAAGGTTTAGATTTACCTGAAGTGTCACTGGTGGCGATTCTTGATGCAGATAAGGAAGGCTTTTTAAGGGCCGAGCGATCGCTAATTCAGACCATCGGACGGGCGGCGCGAAATGTGGCGGGACAGGTGATTATGTATGCCGATCGCTTGACTAATAGTATGGAAAAGGCAATTTCGGAAACGGAACGCCGCCGCCGCATTCAGATTAAATACAATGAAGATAATAATATTACGCCAAGGTCAATTGTGAAGTCGCTTGAAGGTAATGCGATTCTTGATTTTCTCTCAGTTTCGCGCCGCCTCAATGAGCGTCAGCTTGAGTATGTGGTCAATAATGCGAAGGAAGTTTCACTCGATGATATTCCTGCAATTATCGAGCAGTTGGAAGCTCAAATGAAGGATGCGGCGAAGAAGCAGGAATTCGAGCAAGCGGCTGCTTTTCGCGACAAGATTAAGGCTCTGCGCGATCGCCTCATCGGTAAAGCGTAAATCTAGATGTGGCGCGGGCAAAGCCCGCGCCACATCCACTCGATGCGTAAGTCCTAAAATGCTTATCCTTATTTAGAGAAAGAAGATATTATGGCGGCGTTGTCCTATGAGGCTTGGCGGTCTGAGGAGGTTGAGGTCACTTTGGTTTCGGCATGAAGATTTTGAAAGTTGTAGGATATTATTGGGTAATGTCACCTTATTAAAAAAATAAATTTATGGATGGCGCTATTTTAATTCAAAAAGCTTTGCAGCTTGACTTGACAGAGAGGATTCATTTGATTGATGTTTTGTGGCACAGCCTTGATTCGTCAGATCGTGAAGAAATCGATTTGGCTTGGTTGCGTGAGTCTCAAAGCCGTCTAACTGCTTATCAATCTGGTCAGATAGAAGCGATTGATGGACAAAAGGTTTTTGCTGAGATTGAGGCTTTACTTTAAATCATGGATGTCAAGTTTTTATCTCCAGCTAGAGACGAATTGAAACTAGCGATCACATTTTATGAGAAAAGTTCTGTGGGATTGGGTTCTCGATTCTTGAATGAGGTGAAAGCTTCTATTTTGCGAATTGTCAAAAATCCGCAAGCATGGAGTCTTCTGGATGACAAGATTCGGAGATGTAGATTACAGAGGTTCCCTTATGGAATTGTTTATGTGATCGAACAAGATGCGATTGTAATTGTCTCAGTTATGCATTTACATCGCCATCCTCAGTCTTGGCAAAAGAACTTGAATGAGTAGTGCGAGTTTAGGTTCTTTTTTTCCTTTTTCCTTGAATTTATGACAGATACAGAGTTATTGGCAATAATCGCACAAGCAGAACGTGAGGGGTGGACAGAACTCGATCTGTCGGGGAATGATCTGGAAGGATTGCCTAGCGAAATTGGACGGTTGCAAGGTCTGGAAAAGTTGATTTTAGGTAAGTGGGATGATGAGGAAGGAGGTAAAGGAAATCGTTTAACTGCTATTCCCCAAGAGATTTTTCAATTAACCAGTCTCAAAGAACTTCACATTGCATTCAACCAAATCACGGCGATACCAGACTCGTTCTCCAACTTAGCCAATCTGACTACG
>VFQS010001446.1_pt1 | contig 21835 bp, 29 predicted proteins | sample 3512361 | NCBI WGS metagenome assembly VFQS01 (sample SAMN10412375, study PRJNA504923) | tailings metagenome | isolation source: Relicate 1 Philex TSF3 active mining | place: Philippines
ATCCAATCTCCAATGAAAGATTCAGCATATTGCAGGTGATGAGAAAGGATAGGAGAACCTCCATTGACAAGAGTGCCCTAGGCATACCCTATCAACATGTAGTTAGACTTTATCTACATTATGACAGGGCCTTGTGAAGGTTTGGGTGGCTCAATAGCGTAGAGGAGTTTCACACCCTAGCTAGAGACGGATCCTTCGCGGTTGAAGACCTGTAGCTCATACTTGATCTTCTTTCCTAGGTCTGAATTCGCGAGCTGTACCTCGAGCTGTCTCAAGGTAGGTATGTTTCTCACGAGAGGATCGTTGATAGCATTAACCTCAATGATGGTGTTCTCTGAGACTCCATCGTCTCTAAAGAGAGCATAGCCTGTGATAGGGCAACCACCATTATCCTTGGGAGGGCTCCACCTAACAATCATCGAAGAAGATTTCGAAACGACCTTGATAACTGGGTCGAGTTAGGAGGGAGGAATGCAGGTCCAGTGAGTGATAATATCGGACATAGGGCTAAATCCATTGAAGTTCTCAGCCTATACTCTGAAGCGGTAAGGCCTTTATGAAGTCAGGTTGGTGACTAGATACTCGTGAAGAGATGGCACCTTTTGACCGTAGTAGATCTCTACAAAGTCACCGTTCAAGCCATCGTCCACGAAAAGCTTGTAGCCAGTGACAGCACCTCCGGGCATATGACGATTGGTGTTCAAAGGCCACTGAATTGCAATAGAGGTGGTTGAAGAGAGTGCTAGAATCTTCAAAGGTTGACCTGGCTTGTCAGGGTGGTCTGCATAGGCAGCAGAAGCCACAGGAGAGAACTCACTATATCCCTTGACGTTGTGTGATCTGACCTTGAAGCGGTAGATCAGGCCTAGAGTGAGGCCAGCGTCCACAGTAGAGTCAAGATTAATAGAAGATGAGAGGCCATCATAACCAGAGATGATCTAGTAGGGGCCCTGGTTGCCATCGTCTCTCCAAAGTTCGTATTTGTCGATCGGTGCACCACCTTAGTAGGTAGAGGGCAAAATAGCAATCTAAATAGATGTGGCTGAGGCAGAAACAATTGTGGGCATTGGTGGAGTGCTAGGCTTTATAGCAGCAAGAATGTAACCGATAGGTGAGTAATCACTCCAACCTATGACGTTCCTGGCTCTGTACCTCGCTCGGAACAGATACCCTCTCTCAACACCGTAATACTAAGTGTATGAGGTGGCTAGGGAATCGACATCTTTTCCATATACTGCCTTGAACTAACCACCTTAACCATCGTCTACCTCAAGTGAATAGCTTAAGATAGGGCTACCACCGTTTTGCAGCGGGTCTATGATCTGGATATCAACCTTGATACGGTTATCATTGGTTACGGTCTCATCCGAAGACGGAGCAACCAAAGGATTCTGAGGCAAGTCAGCTAGTGTGTAACTGGCTCCAGCCATGCTAAAGACACTACCAATCACATTGTAGGCTTCCACCTTGAAAGCAAACTTCTTTCCGACACTTCCAGCAGGGAAAGAATTGGTTGAGTGAAGAACATAACCAGGTTTGTTTCTCACCGCACTCGAATCTATCTCGGTGAAGATCTGTCCACCCTCGCCATCATTTCTGTAGAGAGCGAAGCCGAGAATGGAGCAGCCACCATTTTCTAAAGGTTGATTCCACAGCACAGTGATCTAAGTGCTCGTGGCAAGCTTTAGAGTAGGTGCCTCGAGCTAAGAAGGTACAGTGCAACTATAGATTGAAGCATCTGCACTCTCAGGTGAATAACCGTTGAAATAGGCTGCTTTTACTTTGAAGCGGTAGGCAAGTCCCTGTACAATACCCTTTCTCATGATGTAGCTTCTTACGGTGGGATAATCAAGCTCACCGTTAAAGATTTCTTGCCAGAAACCATCTCTTGGGTCCATCATGTAAAGAATATATCCCTTGACATTTCCTCCAGGTGATTAAGTATCAGCTGAAGCTGCCCATTAGACTGCGATCTAGTTAGCATTTGTCATAGAAGGGATGATCTAGGGAATTCCTGGAGCCACAGGCTGATCAGCAAGTGCATGTGCAGCGATGTCTGAAAGCATTGAGTTTCCAATAACATTAGTGGCTTGGAAGCGGAATTTATACACTTTGCCTGTGACTAAGATGCTTGAGTCCGCACCATTAAGGTCTAGAGTGTGAGTCAAGGCGTTTGAAGTGTAAGAAGATACTTAAATTGTGGGAAGATTCTAATCATTGCCATCGTTAATGAAAAGTTTGAATGATTTAACTTCTGTTCCACCAGTATCTTCAGGTTTGAAGAACTACAATTGCATAGTGGTTGCAGTAGCCTTGATAAGAGCAGGAGCTTATGGGATGCTAGGAACTATTGCAGCCTTTATGTAGGTAACTTCAGAGAATGCACCCCATCCATTGATGTTCTTGCATCGATATCTAAAGCGGTACTCTAAGCCTTTAGTGATATTCTAAGTTGTAAATGTTGTGAAGAGGACATCGAACTGACCACCCACAAGTGATCTGTACTCTCCTCCTAGACCATCATCCATCTATAGCTCAATGCTTGTGATAGGAGAACCTCTGTTATTAGGAAGAGGGATAGCATAGGTGACTTTAATGAGCTAGTCATTAGTCACAGTAGCTTCATTGACTGGCGCGAAAATAGGTTTGTCTGGAACATTAGCCAAGACAAAGATTGCAACACCACTTTTTACAGAGCCAGCATTATTGAAGGCTTCGACCTAGAATCTGAAATTCTTGGCCTTGTCATCTAAAGAGAAGATAGCCGTATCTTAACTGATGTGGGGTTCGTACTCTCCAACAAGAATGTTGACTTCTCCATTGTTGCCATTGTCTCGATATAGACGGTACTTGTAGATAGGGCAACCGTTTGTGATTTAAGGCAATCTCCAGTTCAAAGTAAGTGTAGTCTCAGTAGAAGAGATATACTTTGGAGCAGCAAGATTCAAAGGAGGAAGACAAGAGAAAAGTGTTACTTCTGTGCCATCAACGCTCTCGCCATTGAAGTTGACAGAGCGAACTTTAAATCTATAAGCCTTGCTCATTGTCAAATTGGTCTTCAAGAAGCTAGTTAGGCCAGGCTTTCCAGTACCATCAAAGATAAGCTGGAAGTTTCCATTGTTACCTTCGTCCATGAATAGTTTGTAACCAATTATAGGAGAACTATTGTCTAGGACATAGTTCCACTCTACAAAGATTGACGTCAAAGAACTCTTTGAAATCACCTTATAAGGAGCCCCTGGAGCTGTAGGCAAAGGTGAGGCTGCAACAACGATTTCATCTGAATAATCAGAGACTCCCTTGGAGTTATGAGCTGTTACCTTGAAGTAGTGTTTATTTCCTGGGACAAGGTTGTTTCCATTTTTGTCTTTGGTAACAGTAATAGTCATCGCAACTCCTAGTTGATGGGGAATAGTTGCTACAACACCATAGCCATCGCCGTCATCAAGATAGAGGTCGTACTTAATGATCACAGAGCCCATATTGTCAGATGGCTCAAACACCTAGAGTGAAATCTAAGTGTCAGATGTGGTCAAAACCTTAGCAGCGGGTGGCTTAATGGGCACACTTGCTGCAAGTATGTAAGTGACTGGTGAGAACTCGGTCCAGCCAATGTCATTCTTCACTCTATACTTGAATCGGTAAGTGCGACCCTTGATTATTTTTTCCGTTATAGTGAATGATCTCAGAAGACTGTTCACATCAAGACCTATTACGGTGAAGAATTCACCATTGATACCATCGTCCATCATAAGATGATAGGAAACGATGACTGAACCGCCATTATCTTCGATCTTTGGAAGAGACACACCCACTCGGTACTCTTCAGTGATTGATGGGATATCCTAGGGGCCGACCGAAGGATAGCCTGGAAGACCAGCGATCAATACAGACAAGAAGTCACTGCTGATAGTGTTTCCACGGAGATTGGAAGCTTGAAGCTTGAATCTCACATTCAATCCTGTAAGCTGGGCCGGTAGAACGAATACATGATCAAAGAGATAAGGGTTATTGCCAATTACCTGAGGCTCCATGCTAGTTGAGAAATCCCCATTGGCTCCGTTGTCTCTGAAGACCGCATACGAAGTAATCGAGCAACCACCATTGCTTAAGGGCTGCTACCATCTTAAGCTCACAGAGTTGTATGTCGAAACGATTAGCTTAGGTGCCATCACTCCGCTAGGTACGATACAACTCGTGATAACAGCTGGATCACTCATTGCTCCTTCACCGTTGAAGTTGACAGCTGAAATCTTAAAAGAATAAGCGATGCTGCTAGTGAGGTTCAAGGCTACGAAATCGAAATTGATCCCTTGGTAGATCTTCTTGAAGATCACACCGTTTCCATCGTCCATATACAACCTGTATTGGAGGACCTCAAGGGTTTCCGATTAGAGAGCGACCCACTCAATACCAATTGAAGTTGGTGAGTTGCCAAGGATTGCTCTGTAAGGGGAAGCAGGCTTAGAAGGTAAAGGACCCAATGCAACTCTAGTAGAGTCACTGAACTCCGAGAAGCCAATCGCATTCTTGGACCTATATCTGAATCTGTAGTTGAGAGCCTTGGTCATTCCATTGGCAACTCTATCTACTTTAAAAGTAAATAGGTGAGTTGCATATATGTAGGTGGATAGCTTGCTAAATTCCGAGTCAAGCGAGCCATTATCCATCCATAGCTCGTAGTCCAAGATAGGTAGACCACCATCCTCTTCACTTCTATAGAGTTAGAGGGTAATATCATCATCAGAAGAGGAGATATAGTCAGGAGATCTGGGTATAGTTGGAACGGAGGCTGGCTGTAGGTAAGAAACTGGACTCCAGCCAGAAACACCAACTCTATTGATGGCTCTATACCTGAATCTGTAAGTTTGAGCGGTCGTCAACCCAGTTACTATGAATGAGGTGGCCACTGTGTAATTCTAAGTGCTTCCGACTACATCGAAGAACCCAGTACCATCATCATTCGTCCTCTACAGATGGTATGAAATGATAGGAGTACCACCAGTGGTAGTAACCTAATCATACTTAAGTCTGATAGATGTTGCAGAGCTCTCGCCAATGTCTCTTTGCGGACCAGTCAGAGGTGTGAAAGGAACATCAGCTGCAATAATAGACACAAGATTGCCGACTGTTGTGCCAACGTTGTTCGTCGCGCTAATCTTAATTCTATAGGTCAAGCCTGTGACTAGACCAGTGTTGAAAGTGTATCTAAACTGAGATGAGCTGAGACTGGTAGCAAGAGTAATGAAGTTTCCACCAGCTCCATCGTCACGCTCTACCTTGTACTTCTAGATTATACAACCTCCATCCTCTAGTGGGTATCTCCAGCCCACTATGATAGTAGTTTGGCTTGTAGAGATCTGTTACACATTTACGAAGCCTGACGGAACCTCACAGGATGCGCGATTGTTAGGCTCAGACTATTGAGATGGGCCGTTGAAGTTCAGTACTTCTATCTTGTAGGAGTAGGTGAGACCTGTGGTCAAACCTGTGTGAGTATAGAAGAGCTTGTTAATGTTACCAAAACCATTGTAGATCATGAAGAAGTCACCTTGGAGTCCAAGATCTGAGTACAACCTATACCCAGTCACAGGTGAGTCTTGAGATGTACCAAGCTGCCAAAGCACAGTAATCTGAGTCTTAGTTGATCGAGTTGCATCAAAGGTTGGCATATTTGGCTTTAATGGAGGCCTTGCGATTGCTACCTGAAGCAAGTCTGAGTCCTCACTGTAGCCAATCACGTTCTAGGCGACATACTTGATGGTATAGGTCAGGCCTGGTGTCACTGTCATGGAGTCAAACTTGTCTCCAGCGTTGATAGTGAACACCATAGAATCGCCATCGTAAGTAGATACCTTATGATAAGCTGTGCCATCAAAGCCTTCATTGATGTAAAGATGGTAGGCTAAGATTTTGCTGCCACCATCATCTTGTGTCTCTGTCAAGATCAAATCAAGTTTGGTGTTGTCGACAAAGGTATAGACTGGTTTGGGAGGAGCCTTGGGATATGTAGAAGCCACTACATACGTCATGTCACTCCAAAGACCATTTCCAATTAAGTTTATAGCCCTATAGCGCAGTCTATATTGCTTACCCTTGATAATTCCATCGGTTATGAGAACCTCAGAGTCAAGAGTGTAGCTTTCTGGGCCTCCAACCACAGTAGTGAAGGGGCCATTATTTCCATCGTCAATTTGTATCTCATAGCTAACTATGTCGGCTCCACCGTTCTAGGCAGTCACAAATTCACCAATTGAAACTTTTAGTTTCTCCCCATCCGACTGACTAACATCGAGTACTGGTTTTGTGGGTGGCTTGTCAGGGATTGTTGCAATGATGAATGTGGCAGTGTTAGAGATTTTGAAGCCTTCATAGTTGAATGCGAGCACCTGGAAACGGTACATCTTTCCCGTGTCAGCAGGAGTAAACTGCACATTGTAGGTGTTAAGGAATGGCTTGCCATCAAATTAGGCAGGGTCAACCTAGATGTTGATTTCACTTGCTGAATCTCCACTGTCTCTGAACAGTTTGTAGCCTAGAATAGGGCATCCACCATCATCAGTGGGTGAAGTCCACTGGATCAATATTGAGGTGGTTGTTCCATCAACTCTGAAAGGTTTCTTAGGCTGAATAGGAGCAACGCAAGCATAAGTGGCTAATGCATCGCTCAATACTGACTCACCATTGAAGTTGACAGCTGAGACCTTGAACTGATACTGTGTGCCAGTTGTCAAGTTCTTAGCTGTGATCTACCTTTGCAGAGGGTTCAATACTCCATCGTATATCATTACATACACTCCAGTGCCACTGCTCATATAGAGACGATAGCCCTGAATCGCAATCTCAGTGTTGGCACTTTGACTCCAGATCACTGTTATCTGATTCTTGGAGTTGAGGATGAGTGCTCTCTAGGGAGTAGCAGGCTTAGCTGGTGGCGAGGCAGCAGCTATGCGTGTCTCTGGGCTGAAGTTTGACGGACCGATGACGTTGACTGCGAGGAACTTGAAAGTATAAATTGACCCAGGGACTATTCCATCCACTGCAGTTGTCACAGTGTGAGTCATTCCATTGTTGGTATATGAAGTAACTTTAGAGAAACTAGACCCTAGAGTGCCTTCGTCCATCCATAATTCGTATGCAAGGACTTAGCTTCCACCGTTCTCTGGTGTTTGAGTAAAGCTCATAGTGATTGAAGAACCGGTGGCGCTGACCAGTTGCGGTGCAGAGGGAGCCCCAGGTACGTTTGCGGCAGTCGCGTAGAGAAGAGGTGAATAGTCACTATAGCCAACACCGTTGAGAGTTCTATATCTCAATCTATAGGTTCTTCCTCTCAGTATGCCACTCTTAATGGAGTAGTAAGTGATCAAGGAGAGAGGATCATAGCCCCCAACAGGCCTAAAGGCGCCACCCTAACCATCATCAATATCTAATTGGTAGGAAATGATGGCACTATTGCCATTGTTAGCATCAGGAATTAGAGGGAGTGTTACTGTTACGTGAGTGATATTAGTATTGGCACGCACAAGTTAAGGCGAAAGACTTGGTGTAGATGGGACTCCTGCCAAAATGTACGTTGAAATACCTGAGTCAGTCTAACCTTCTCTATTGAAGGCTGTAATCTTGAATCTGAAAGATTTTCCACCTGAGTTTTCCGGGAAATTGGTAACGATCAATTTCCTCAAGGTTGGCATCTTTCTAACAGCTAGATCATTTGCAAGGTTAACTTCAGTAATTAGGAATCCTCCTAGACCATCATCTCTGTAAACTGCAAACTCGATAAGAGGGCAGCCACCATCATCTATAGGCTTAGTCCAGCCGATAGTAATAGTTGAGGTAGTCGATCCAATTTTGAAAGGAGGATCGAAAGATGAAGGAACTAGGCAAGAATTGAAGCTGAACTCATCACTTTCCAAGGGAGATAGTCCATTGAAGTTCATAGCTACTACCTTGAAAGTATAGACTCCATTTGTCTTAAGGTTAGTAGCAGTAAATGAAAGAGTCTGAGGGCGATTGTAGCCATCATATATGACCTGGAAGTTTGAGCTTCCAAACTCAGCCATCTTTAATACGTAGCCAGTAGTTTCCGTCTAAGTGTTTGGAACTCTGCTCCATTTGACATGAATGGACGTCTTATTTGAAAGAGCAGTCACCTTTTCGATCAGAGTTGCCTTTGAAGGAAGCTCAGCTGCCACAACAATTGTTTCGTAGCTTACCGCTGACTTTCCAGCAGCATTCTCAGCCTGTTCAACAAAGCGATATTTCAGACCTGGTGTCAATCCAGTCACTGTATGAGTTAGTGCTTGACCATCGTAAGAGGTCACTGGAATATTAACATCGGTTGAGTAGTCTCCACCATCTCTAAACAAGTAGTACTTAGTTACATGAGCACCATTGTTATCTGCAACTGGGATTATCCGCAAAGTAATTGTAGTACCAGTTGAGGAGATATAAGTTGGTCGCTCTGGCATCTCAGGGGGTCCAACCATTTGTAAGAAACCAGAATTACTAAAGCTCGACCAGCCATTCTTATTCTTGGCCTTGAAACGAGCCTCAATGTAAGACCCTTGTGAGACATTTCGTTTAACCTTGAAGTTCAATTGAAGGTTATCTTTCACGGCTCCAAGTTCTGTAACCCAATCTTCAGTTGGGTTATAACGAATCTGAAGTTGGTACGAAACGATTGGGGATCCACCGTTTGAAACGGGTATTGACATCAAGACTTCGAGGTTTGTGCCATCTGATACACTTGTAGGAGGGTTGGGAGTAGATGGAACACTAGCCAAAATTAGAGCAACTGAGTCACTCTGAACTTCTCCTACTCTGTTCCACACCCCCATCTTCACTCTATAAGTTGCGCCAATAGTCGCTCCAGAGGTCATATCTATGTCATAGGCAGTAGTGAAGGGCTCAATTAACTCATATTTCATTGTGAAAAGTCCATTAGCTCCATCATCCAGATATATTCTATACCCAAGAATTTGGCACCCGCCATCGTTCAAAGGGGCTTTCCACTGAATTGAGATCTTGGTTTGTGTCAAATCCATTATCTATGGTCGCTCAATGAATATAGGACTTGTACATGCCTTCATGTAGGCAATGTTTGACTTAAGTCCCTCACCATTAAAGTTGATTGCAGTAACATAGAAGCGATAGGTGAGCACATTGCTAAGATCCTTTCTCGTAAACACAAAGCTGGTCTGCTCGGGCTGATTGGTGCCGTCGTAGGCTAACCTAAAGTCGTCGTTGAGACCTGAGTCAGCATAGAGCATATAGCCAGTCACTGGAAGAGTGTCCGTAGTGATCTTGTTCCAATGTAAGGCTATGGAGGTGTTACCTGAGAAAGCATCATCTTTAACAGGGGTTGAAGGAGCGGAAGGAATAGAACCTAAAGCAAAGATCAGTTCCTTACTGAACTCGGAGTATTGACCGTCAACATTCTTCGCTCTATACTTCATCCTAAAGATAGCTCCTGGTAGATTAAGGTTATCGTCAGCGGCTGTAAGAGTGTGGTACTGAGCTATACCGTCATAGGTCGAGACCTTGGTAAAACTACTTAACAGGTCATTTCCAGAGTCGATCCACAACTCATAGAGCTTAATGCGAGATCCATTATCATCTACTGATTAGAACAAGTTCACAGTCACACTCGTGGCAGTTGCTGAAACAAACTAAGGGGCTGGTGGGATACTAGGGATTGAAAAGGCAGTGATGTAACCAATCTCACTGAAAACAGACCATCCATTGATGTTTCTTACTCTATATCTGAAGCGATAGATTTTTCCTCTCTCAATACCCTCTGTCACGACATATGAGAACACTTCAGAGGTAGAGAAGATAACTGAGAACTCACCAGCATCACCATCATCCATTTGAAGCTCGCTAGCTATCAAAGGAGACCCACCGTTTTCAGTGTTCAAGTTAAGGAAGTTAACCTTGATCTATGTGGTCGTAGTGTTGGTGATGTCAACCTTGGGAGCGGGTGTTGGCTTTCCTGGGACATCGGCGAGCACAAACTGTAGGGCTGGAGAGATATTTGATCCATACTTGTTGATTGCCTCGACTTTCACCCGGAAGGTCTTTCCTGTGTCTGCCGAAGTCAAGGTTGTTAAATGCCTGAACAAGTAAGGGTTACCGCCCACAGTTAATGGATCTACAGGGGTTACTATGAAGCCTCCTGCGCCATCGTCTCTGTAGATTGTATAGCCAGTGATAGGACAACCGCCATTATTAACAGGGAGATCCCAAACAATCTAGAAGGTTGTCTTATCAACAGATTCTAGCTTGGGAGATCGCATTCCTGAGGGAGGAGCACATGACACGAAGGAGGAGATGTCACTCTCATATCCCTGCTCATTATAGTCAAGCACCTTAACTTTGAAGCGGTACGTTAATCCGGGAATCAAGTTATTTACTCTGTACGTAACTTGCTGTGGGTTTAATGAACCATTGTATACTACATTGAAAGGTCCTCCAAGGCCATCATCTATGTAGAGGATGTATCCATTGATTGATAGCTCCGAGTTTGTAATCCTGTCCCAAAAGATGAATGATGAGGTTTAGTTTGACAGCTAAACATTCTTCTACGGTGCATTTGGCTTAATAGGAGGTGCACCAATACCAGCAATCATCTCATTTGAGTAGGCTGAGTCGCCTAGGCTGTTAGTTGCAACGTAGACAAATCGGTAGATCTTTCCAGTTTCGAGACCATCGGTTGCCACAGTAGCTGTGAATGTCGAGGACTGGCCATCATAACTAGTCATTTCAACATAGCTACTTGTGAAATCGTTACCAGAGTCTCTATAGATCTTGTAGCGAATGACTGGAGTGCCACCACTATCATCGGTCTGTTAGAATTTCATACTGATTGAATTAGTTGTACTGGATAAGAAGACGGGAACAGGGGGCTTGTTAGGCACGTTAGCAGCCTGGATAAAACCTGTGTCAGAGAACAAAGACCAACCCACACTATTCTAAGTTCTGTAGCGGAACCTGTAGAGCTTACCCTTAGTGATATTGCCTTCAACAATGTACCACAGTTTCAGGTAGTTCTCTTTGAAACCCATTAAGGATATAAAGTCGCCACCCTTTCCATCATCCATTTGGAGCTCGTAAGTGAGCACAGCACTGCCGCCATCATACTCCGGAGCAGTATACTGCACATAGAGCGATTTCGAGGTAGTTTTGGATAAGATGGTTGAAGGGGCGGAGGAGGGTTTGCGAGGGACTCCAGCAAGGACCACATTGATCAAAGAGCTCTCAATGAAGCCGATCTGATTCACTGCTCTCAGGTAGATTCTGAAAGTTCTTCCAGTCATCGAAGGGAGGAAGTTAAGTGAGTGAGATCTCAAGAATGGCTTGTACTGGACAATAGAAGGGTCAGCGTTAACGAAAGCTGAACCAAGGCCATTGTCTACCATGAGTTCGAAGCCTATTAGAGCACATCCACCATCATCATCGGGTGCATTCCACACCAGATCAATGGTTGTCTCACTAGTTAGCACTACCTTTGGAGCCTTCAATCCGGTAGGCTCGGTACAAGCAGTGAATAGTACTGGGTCAGATGTTGGGCCTTCACCATTGAAGTTCACAGCTGAAACAATGAATGAATAGAGAGCTCCTGTAGTCAAGTTACTTGCAATATAGGTGAATATAGATGCACTTTGAGGTCCATTGTAAATCATTGAATGGACCAAATCCTCTTCAGCCTTCATGTAGACTCTATATCCGGTGGCTGGCATTATGTCAGTGTGTTAAAGCCAGTTAAGCTTAATAGAGGTCTAAGTTGAATAGGGCTGATCCTTAGTGAGAGGAAGAGGTTTGCTAGGGAGAGGTGCTACAGCTGCCTGGAGTTCTTCAGAATAATCAGAGCTGCCATAATCGTTGACAGCCTTGATTCTGAATCTGTATTTTTCGTAGGCGGTGACTATTCCAGAGGCAGTTGTAATGGTATGCATCATATCATAACCATTGTAGCTGCTGACAACTACCCAGTTAGTGTTTAAGAGTGTAGATCTTTCAAGAACATACGATGTGATAATGGATCCACCATCATCAGGACTCTGGAAGAGGATTAGAGTTATCAAACTTGCAGTTGAGTAACTATATTTTGGTGCAGGTGGTCTCTCAGGAACCTAAGCTGCCTTAATATAAGCCACTTCTGACCATAGACCAGGTCCATTAATGTTCCAGACTCTATATTTGAACTGATAGGTCTTGCCCTTGCTGATTCCTGTGAAATATGTGTAACTATTAGCTAGAGAAAACCTCCCCTCTCCTCCAATAATGGATTACCAAAGAGAGGTAGTGTCGTTGTAGATAGCTATTTCGTAGCTAAGGATCTTTGAGCCACCATTTTCGATCTCGCTTAAAGGATCGTATTCAACTTAGATTTGGTTGACTCTAGTCTCATCTAACTTGAGACGAGGTGGATCTGTAGGCTTATTTGGTTAAGCAGCTAGCTTATAGCTCACTGTATCACTCTGCACAGTGCCAATAATGTTGGTAGCGGTGACGTAGAATCTGAAGATCTTTGAAGTCTCAGCCGCATCTAAAGATACCGTGTACTAGCGAAGGGCAGGAATGTTATTTACTAAAGTAGGGTCGACCTCTGAGAAGGCTCCACCTGCACCGTTGTCCTTAAAGATTGAGAAGGATTTAACGGGGCAACCGCCTTCATAGTTTGGCGCTTTCCAGGTTAGTAGAATGGTTGTCTTTGTTACCTTACCCATCTCTGGAGGTGCCAATCTTTGAGGTGGAATGCATATGATAAACTTTACAGGGTCTGACTCAGCACTTAAACCATTGAAATTGATGGCTTAGAGCTTGAATGTGTAAGTTAGACCTGTAGTTAAGCCACCAATAGTCTACTTAAGAACATTAGGGTAGTTCTTTCCGTAGTAGACATTCTTGAAATTGCCACCGTTGCCATCATCCATGTTGATTGCATAGCCAAGGACAGGCAATTCAGTGTCTGCGCTCATGCTCCATTGCAGAGTGATAAAGTTGGTGCTAGATTCTGCGAGAATCTGAGTTGGAGGATTAGGCTTAGCAGGGAATGAAGAAGCAGCTGCATCTATTTCGTCACTGAATTCAGAGACACCATGATCATTCTCGGTGCGGACCTTGAATTTATAGATTGTGCCTACGACCATTCCAGGGTGATTGGCGACCACAATCTCATACTCCTTGGCTGAGTTAGGCAAGGATGCAACCAAGGTGAAAACGAGTGAGTTTCCACCTTAGTTTCTCCAAACTTCTATAGCAGTGATCTCACCTCCTCTCGTCTCAGCAGAAGAGAAGAGATAGAGAGTCACTGAAGTTGAAGTGGCAGTCTTGAACTGTGGAATAGGTGGCCTAGATGGTACAGTTGCTGCCTTGATGTAGACCACTGGAGACCAAGAAGAGTTACCGTTGATGTTTCTCGAGCGGTAGCGGAAACGATACATCTCACCTGTCTGAATCTCATCAGACACAATGAAGACTGTTTCAAGCGAGTCTTTCTAGCCTCCAATAAGGGTTCTGAAGTCTCCTCCTTTTCCATTGTCTATCTGGAGCTCATAGCTCAAAATATCGCTGCCACCATTTTCAGAGGCTGGTTGAGGGCCAAAGAATACCTTGATTCGGGTATTGTCAGTTGCTGTCGTGTCAGATAGAGGTCCAAGGAGAGGAGTATCTGGAATAGAAGACAAGACGACGCTTAAAGGAGCACTGTCTGTGTAACCTGCAAAGTTAAGTGCTCTGAGCTTGAATCTGAAGGTGCTTGAAGTTGGAGCAAGTGAAGAGACTGTATATTGCCTTAGAGATGGCTTGAGTGCAATAATAGAAGGATCTATGATTACAGAGAGAGCATCACTATTACCTGTATCTCTGTAAAGCTCGAAGCCGAGAATCGGGCATCCATTGCTATCGGGTTCGTACCATGCGATTGTAATGGATGATTTGGTAGTTCCTGTCTTGTAAGGAGGAAGAACATTCTTGGGCTTAAGGCAAGCATAGATCTAGAAATTGTCGCCAACTACAGAATCTCCATTAATGTTGACTGCAACCACATAGAAACGATAAGGGAGCCCTGTAGTAAGATTCTAAGCTGTGAATTCATGAGTGTTAGGGAAGTTAGAACCGTCATAGATTACAGAATACGGACCGTTATAGCCATCATCCATATATAGCTTATAACCTGTCAACTTTGAAGTGACTTTGTCCTCATTCTCCTCCCACATTATAGCAATAGAAGTCTAGGAACTCTTTTCCTCAACCTTATAAGGAGTATGAGGCTTATTAGGGACTGAGCCGAGAGATGCCTTAAGGATCTCAGAGTAGTCCGAGTCCCCGAACTCATTGACAGCTTGAACTCTGAATCTGTAGATCTCACCTAAAGTCAATCCAGCAGCTGTTTTATCAAGGATAACACTCAAAGAGGAGCCTTGATAAACCTACCTGAAAGAGGGTATAGGCTGCAGAGTGTCAACCCACAGTTTGTAGCTCGAAATCTCAACTCCACCATTGTCCAGAGGAGGTAGGAGTAGAAGAGTAATTTGGGTGTTGGTTGAGCTAATGAAAACTGGAGCAGGTGGAATGGATGATGTGGTAGCGGCTTTGATATAACCGATATCACTAAGCTCACCCCAACCATTGAAGTTGAGAGCACGGTATCTGAGTCTGTACTGGCGGCCACGCTGAATCTCTCTAGTAATAGAGATAATCGGGCTCAAAGTAATGACAGATTTGTAGTTACCACGTAGCCCATCGTCATATTGGATGTCATAGTTGAGGATAGGGCTTCCACCATTCAAAGTAGAGTCGAAGGTAGCGATTTGGGCAGTCAGCTGATACTAATTAGTGCCACTTGGGATGGACACAGGTACTGTTAAAGGCTTGCTTGGAAGAGAAGCAAGTGCCACAGAAATTGCGTTAGAGTCGACTGTGCCCATGATATTGATTGCTCTTATCTTGAACTTGTAGATATTCCCAATTACACCATCAGAAGTCATATCAATGGTATGGATCAAGATACTGGGATCATTCTTCACTAGAGAAACGACCTCAGTTGTTAAAATATCTGAGTTTGGAGTTCCGTCATTGCGGAACATTCTGAAACCGAGAATAGTGCAACCACCATTATCAGCTGGATAGTTCCATGATATCCTAATCGTCTTGGTTTCCTTATAGGAGTTTACGTACACGGGTGCGGCCAAACCAGATGGTGCATTGCAAGCATAGAAGGTTGATATTTCACTTGCATCTGAGATTCCATTCTCGTTGATAGCTTGCACAAAGAAACGATAAGGATAGCCGGTCTTGAGGTCTCCAGAAGAGAAGGTCAAAATATCAGGTCTGTTAGTTCCAATGAAAACCTCTTTGAACTCTCCATTGATGCCATTATCCATGCTTAGGATGAAGCCCTTTAAAGGTAAGTCACTCTCAGCAGGTGGCAACCAGGCTACGGCAATAGCATTTTTAGAAGAAGAAACAAGCGTAGGGGCATTTGGTTTGTTTGGCACGCTGCCATAGGCAATAAAGCTGATATCACTGAACTCAGAATAGCCAATGCCATTAAGGGCGCGTGTCTTGAAGCGATACATTCTACCTCTGACCAAGTTGTCTAGAGGAGAAATGCTATATTCGAAATTGGTACCCAAGTACAGGGTAACTTAAGTGAATTAAGAGGTATAGTCGTTGCCGGCGTCTGCCCACAGCTCATACTTAATGATGGTAGATCCACCATGATCTAGAGTCGGCTGGATCACTAAGTTGAGAAGGGAGCCTGTAAAGCTTTTGTAAAGAGGCTTCATGGGTGCGACAGGGACTTTGGCAGCAAGGACAGCTGAGTTCTCAGAGAAAGGACCCCATCCGATGTAGTTCTTTGCTCTATACCTGAACCTGTGCTGTCTTCCTCTCACAACTCCTTGACTTACTATGAAGGTAGTCAACATAGAGTTACTTGTGAAGCCATTAACGGAAGTGAAGGGTCCGGCCAATCCATCATCCATTTAGAGTTCATAACTAAGGATTGGGCTTCCACCATTAATAGGAGGTGGGTTAGCATATGTAACCTTGATCTACTTGTCACTAGTTACTGAAGTATCAGATACTGGTACATCAATAGGCTTTGAGGGTGCGGAAGCCTTAGTGATGAAGGCAATATCTGATAGTGAAGAACGGTCACCCTATGTGAATACCTTGATCTAGATGCGGAAAGTGAAGCCTTCAGTGTTAGCTGGGAATGCTGTAACCACAAACTGATTAAGAGTGGGGTTATTTCTCACTGCTGGATCATTATCAAGGTTGACTTCAGTCCAAATGGGAGTGATTTATCCAGCTTGCATCTACTTAATGATGCCGTTCTCGTCGATCCACTCTCCTGACTGAATGATCTTCATTCCTTCATCTCTATAGATCGCATAGCTTGTCACAAGGCAGCCACCGTTATCTTAAGGTGCTTTCCATTGGACAGTAATCTATGAAGATGATTGAGCAATCATAACTGGAGCAGAAAACTACTATGGTGCTGTGCAAGCATAGTAAGTTCCAATCTCACTTGCAAGTGAGAGTCCGTTGAAGTTCACAGCATAGACCTTGAATCTATAAGGCAGGCCGTTGATTAGGCCAGTCTTGAGGAAGTAAGTCTAGCCAGGCACGAACGAGCCATCATAAATAGTTGTGAACTAAGCACTGCCTCTTCCATCATCAATCTTCAAGACATATCCAAGGATGGGAGAGGGAGGATCGGCCACAGGCTACCAATAGATGTACAGGGAGGTCTTTGAGGACTTTGACCAATCAACTTAAGGCTTGTTGGGAGCAGTTGGTAGCTCACTCGCAGCGATGGTCAAAGGATCTGAAGGGAAAGAGTCTCCATAGAAGTTCACAGCAATGTACTGGAATCTGTACTTTAAGCCAGAAGTAAGTCCAGTGACGGTATACAATGAAGATAAACCATCATAGGCTGTGACAGGCACATCAATAGCACTCAAAAGGTTGCCACTATCCCTCATGAGCTTGTAGCTGGTGATCTTGCTGCCACCATTGTCAGGGCTAAGATCAAACTTCAGCGTTATACTTGTACTTGTAGATGAAAAGTACTTGGGGATAGGAGGGGCCAAGGGTACTGTTGCTGCTGTCAATAAAGTAATTGGAGACCATTGGCCTGCTCCAACTGCATTGATAGCTCTATAGCGGAAAGCGTAGGTCTTGCCCTTTTCAATTCCCTTAGTGACGGTGAAATCCAAGTTAAGAGTGAAGGGATCAGCACCAATAAGAGTGAAAAAGTCTTTCAGGCTTGTAGTACCCATTTGCAGTTCGTAGCTAAGGATGGGAGAGCCACCATTGTCATTCACATCAGTGTAGACAAGCTTTATCTAGTTTCCGTTAGTGAATGAGGCATCTGACACTGGGCCAATGGTAGGTGCACCTGGAATGGCAGCCAGAGTCATTGGTCTTGAAATCACGCTAGTTACCTAGCCTTGAACATTAGTCGCAACTATCTTGAACTTGTACCGGTCCCCGATGACCGAATCAGCTGGGAACATGGTGCAAGCAAATTAGAAAGTGTAAGGATCGTTGCGAATGTAAGGAGGCTGAGGGTTCACATTCTCCCATACAGTTTCAGCACCTTTGTTGTCTCTATAGACGGCATAGTCATAGATAGGACAACCTCCCTAGTAGGTAGGTGCTTGCCACTTGATAGTAATAGAAGTCTTATCGGAGGCAACGTACTTTGGTTCAGCCATTCCACTAGGCACTCCGCATGCATAGATGGTAATGGTCTAACTTGGGTCACTCTTCCCATTGAAGTTAGAAGAGAATACTCTGAAGGTATACTAGTTGCCAGCTGTTAGCCCAAACATAGTGAACTATAAGTAGTTCTGGTCGTACTGAGCATTCTTGACTTCGATCCATTGGCTATCGATAAGCATTTCTACCATGTAGCCTTGCGTAGGCTGCTCAGGGTAGACTACCATATCCCATGCGATAGTGATGTAGGTCGCACCTGTATTCTCAAGGACAGCTCTCAAATTAGAAGGGGCTGGTATCTTCTATGAGAGTGAGACTCTAAGGACCTGTGAGAATGGAGAGTATCCAATCACATTCTTAGCTCTAAACTTGAGCTAGTAGATGCTACCAGTGGTCATAGAATCTACTGTGTCTTTCAATGTATGAGTCATAGAGGCTCCAGTGTAAGAAGAGACAAGAACGAAGGCAGAGTTAGGAGAGCCCTGATCCCTCCAGAGCTCAAACAATTTGATATCGCTGCCCCCTGTATCCCTCGGAGGGAAAAGCTCTATAGTCATATCTGTTGTTGTTACAGAAATGAGGCGAGGTTTGTCAGGCTAGGATGGCAAGTCTGCCGCAAAGATGTAGCCTGGGTCAGAAAAGTCGCCCCAGCCATTGATGTTTCTTGCTCTGTACTTGTATCTATAGACTCTATTCTTCAAGACTAGAACATCATAGTGTATTAAGGAAAGGACATTGTCGGCCGTGTAAAGTCTGAAGTAGTTGCCATTAAGTCCATCATCTCTCCAAAGATCATATCCGAGAATGTTGCTGCCACCATTCTGAGCAACTGATAGAGCATTATACTGTACCTTAATCTACGTTCCACTCGTCTATTGGAAGTCTTAGAATGGAGTAGTTAGAGGTGTATCGGGCTGTGCGGCCAGGACCACACTCAATACGGGGCTGTCAACAAAGTCAATTTCGTTGATAGCACGGATCTTAATAGTGTAGGGTTGGCCTACTTGATCCAAGTTTTGTATCGTATATGATTGCAGATAAGGCTTCCTGAATATCGCACCATCATCAGTCAGCACATTATTGACGTAGAGTTGGTAGGTATAGATGGGGCATCCACCGTCAAGAAGAGGAGGCCTCCATGAAATAGAAATTGTAGACTTAGTAGAGTCTACATAGTTTGGAATAGCTAGACCCCAAGGAGAAAGGCACGAATAGGCGAATGTTTCATCGCTAGGTTGACCAACACCATTGAAGTTTACAGCCTCAACATAGAATGAGTAAGCCTTGCCAGTAGTAAGGCCAGTCACATTGAAGAACTTTATATCAAGGTTGTAAGTGCCATCATGGATCTTTGTGAACTTTCCAGAACCCTTTTCACTCATATATAAACGGAAGCCCTCAGTGTCTGGTCCAGGGCTTGTCCACTCTACATATATTGATGTCAGAGTGCATTTTGAGCGATCAATTGTGGGTGCAGCAGGCTTTGAAGGGAGTGATACAAGCTGAATTCGAATTTCATGGCTTGGCACTGACTCCCCCTGATCATTTACAGCTGTAATGCGGAATCTGTATTTCTTGCCTGCGATATAGCTAGTCTTAACAGTATTATCTAGGGTATACTGTAGATCAGGTGTGCTATCAACATAGTTAAAGGTGCTGTCACTAAGGTCTCCAGTGTCAGCATAAACCTTGTATGAAGTAATAAGAGAGCCGCCATTCTCTTCGACATCTTTCCAGCCAATAGTGATTGTTGAAGCACTAGACTAGAGGTATGTTGGAGCATAAGGCATGCCTGGGATCTCAGCACACTTGATCTTAGGGCAAAAAGCACTTAGATCTCCCAGACCGACTCTGTTAATGGCTTATACTCTAAACTAGTAGAAGTGTCCTGGCAAAAGTCCACTGGAGTTAAAGCTCGTAATAGTAGGAATGCTGCTACCATTGTATACGAGATACTCTCCACCAGTTGTAACATTTAGTTGGTAGAGAAGGTAGCCCAGGACAGGGGAACCGCCATCCGACACAAGGGCCCAAGAAACTGAAATTGAGTTCTTAGTTGAGTAAACTTTCAATGGGATTGTTGTTGTCGGACGTGAAGCTAGGACAAAAGTGGCACGGATCGAGAAGGCTCCGTTACCTCTTGAGCTAATAGCTCTAACTCGGTATTAAACATCATCAATACCAGTTAGTGCTAGATGAGTATAGGTGAGAGTGTTGAGGTCAGTAGCTCCAATTAGGGTCCACATGGATTCATCTTGACTGCGCTTCTTGTGAAAGATCTGGTAACCGAAGATCTAACCTCCACCGTTATCTGTTGGTGGATACCAGCCAATAGTAATCTATGTTGTTGTAGAGGTAATCCAGTAGGGCTGACTAGGTGCACCAGGAAAATCAGCGGCTAGGAACTTAGCCTCCACACTCTTCGGACTCTCTCCATTGCGGTTCATAGCAGATATCTTGAATCTGTAATATTTACCAGGAGTAAGATTCTTCTGCGTGAATGAAATTGCAGAGGGATAGTTTGAACCATCGTAGATGAGGTTGAAGATATCGTCTGCAAGCAGATCATTCATATAGAGCTTGTAGCCTGAGATAGGAGCTCCTCCATCGTTTGCTGGCTCATTCCATGCTACTGAAATGGAGGTAGAAGTAGTGCCCTCAAGGATTGGTGCACTTGGAGCACTGGGAAGATCAGCACAAACGAGGTAGGCTCTTTCAGACATCAAAGAAGAGCCGATCTCATTCACAGCCTGGATCTTAATCTGGTAAGTTAAGCTAGCTGTCAAACCTGTGAACTTGTATAGGAATGTCTTGAGACCTGCAGGAGGCAAGTATTGGATAGGAGTGATGGGGAATACGTCTGCACCGTTATCTATCCATATATCATATCTCTAAACAGGAATGCCTCCAATATAAGAGGGCTCATCCCAAGTCACAGTTATTGACAAGTCTGTGATGCTAGAAGTGACAAACTCAGCCTTTTTGAGCTGAGCTGGCACAGTAGCTATGAGAACCTTAATGGAACCAAACAAGGTACTTGAGTAGATCACATTCATCGAGTAGAGCTTGTAGTTGTAGTAATGACCTGTCATCAAGTCTGTAGAGTTGAAGTAGATCATTTCAGGTTAGAAGGTACCATTGTAGATAAGTTTAAAGGGGCTTCCTGCTACACCCTAGTCTCTGTAGAGTAAATAGCCAGTGATAAGGGAGCCGCCATTACTAGCACCTGGAGCAAACTTTAGCCCAATAGATGAAAGGGTCCTGCTCATATCATCTATGGCGAGAGTTGGTGGGTCAGGAGGATTTACAGCCATCAGCACAATGCCGATGTTGTATGGACCAATTCCAAGTCTGTTTTCTGCTGCAACTTTGAACCTAAAGTTTTTGCCTTCATTTCCAGGTTAAGTAATTGCCTTGACATATGTAAGAGAGACACCGTTATCGATAGGTGCACTCTCAATCTCGAAGTCATCTCCTGATTGGATCTTGATCCAATAATGAAGGATTGGATGACCGCCAGTGTTGTCAGGTTCATCATAAGCTATCGAGAGCTCAGTAAGACTTCTCTTGACGATGTATAGTTGATCTTGTCTGATGATTCCTGGGATCTCTCCAGCGTATCCAACGATAGGAGAAGAAACAGGACCATCACCAGCTGCATTAGTGGCATAGATCTTGTAGTTGTAGGACTATCCTTCGACTAGTTTTGTGTCTATGAAGGATGTTTCGGCCCCTGTCCACAGAGGGTAGAAAACTCCACTGCCCACATCTCTTAAGACTGTGTAGGTCTTAATAGGACTACCGTTGATAGCAGGGGCGCTCCATAGAAGCTTGATAGTGCCCTTGACATAGTCATATGACTTCTGCCTCAAATCGGTAACCTAGCCTGGGACAAGAGCTACAATACTTGATGAATCGTCAGAGAAGTTGAGGATATCGTCGGGTAAGAACCTATTTGTTGTATAGATCGTATTCACAGCAGTAATTCTGAATTAGTATATGGCACCTGCTACAAGATTAGTAAACTTGTAGGACGCAGTACCAGCTGCAACCCATGTACCTGGCTCAAGATAAGCTGTTCCATAGCCACTATTTCTCTGTA
>VFQS010001447.1_pt1 | contig 21819 bp, 21 predicted proteins | sample 3512361 | NCBI WGS metagenome assembly VFQS01 (sample SAMN10412375, study PRJNA504923) | tailings metagenome | isolation source: Relicate 1 Philex TSF3 active mining | place: Philippines
AGAAGTGTTGCGTTATCGAGTATGATCATCGGTTCACACGTCCTATCTCGGTGAACACGGTTTGAAAAAAGCTTGTCATCGTCGCGACCATGAAGGGGCCCGCAAGCACAAGCACGAGTCCGACAATGATGAGTTTTGGCACAAAGGCCAAAGTCGCCTCATTGATCGATGTTGCGGCTTGAAAAATGCCAACGATTAAGCCGATCACGAGGCCCGCAAGCAGCACCGGCGTTACAGTGAGAACCGTGCTCAGGAGCGTCTCATGACCGATCGCGATGAACTGCTCATATGCCATATTGTCATAATCCGCGTGTGAAGCTCTCGACGAGTGAATTCAAGGTCAGTGCCCAACCATCAACGATCACAAACATCAAAAGTTTAAAGGGGAGGGATACGAGCATGGGGGATAGCATCATCATACCAAGCGACATGAGAATGCTTGAAACAACAATATCGATCACGAGGAAGGGCAAGAAAAGCAGAAAGCCAATCGTAAAGGCTGTGCGCAATTCGCTAATAAGAAAAGCTGGAACTGCCACCACAAAAGGCACATCGGCTGCCGATTGATAGCCGGCATCACCACGCAATTCGGCGATCATCGCGATGTCGCTTTGCCGCGTTTGTTTCAGCATAAAGCCTTTCATGATGGTGGCCGTTCTCGCGCCAGCCTCTTCAATGCCAATTTGACCGGCAGAATAGGGTTGGAAGGCAGCATCATTCGCTTCTTTGAATGTCGGCGTCATGATGAAAAGTGTGAGAAAGAGTGCAATGCCTACAAGCACCTGATTGGGTGGTGTTTGTTGAGTGCCAAGTGCTTGGCGTAGAATCGATAATGTGATGATGATGCGCGTGAAACTCGTTGTAACAAGCAGCATTGACGGCAAAATTGTCAAAGCTGACATCAAAATCAGCGTTTGCAACGATAGTGACAGTGACTGGCCGCCTGCGGGCAAATTCTCAAGTTTTAGAACCGGCAAGTCAAAGAGTGAAGACGGTGCGGCGTTGGCGCCGCTGGTCATCAATAAAGCGCCGCTCAAAACGAGAAGACAAAGCGCGAGCCTTTGACGCGTCATGAAGATTCACCTTGGTGGGATGAACGGGGAAGCAGCGTGATGGCGCCAACGCCTTGGCGACCAACACCGCAGAGCGCTTGCTGGCCATCAACTTCGATCAGTATGACGCGCGATCCATCGCCGAGATTGGCAACGCTTTTTATTGAAAGAGGACCTTTTACGAAGGCGGTATTCAATCGATCGCGATAACGTCTCAGCAGAATCGCGGCGGCCACGAGGCCGCCGAGAAGTACAAAAACCGAAATGATAGAGGTGACACTTGCCACTAGATGCTCCGCAATCTTTGTTCCGGTGAGATGATTTCCGTGAACCGAATACCGAGGCTTTCACCGATCAGAACAATCTCGCCTTTGGCGAGCAAAGTTCCGTTCACCAAAATATCGAGATGTTCACCCGCGAGGCGATCAAGTTCAACAACCGAGCCTTCGTTCAGTTTCAAGAGATCGCGAATGATGATCCGCGTGCCGCCCACTTCGACGGTGAGTTTCACTTCGATGTTTTCGAGGAGCTTCAGATTTTGCGCTGAGGCCTGCGGAAGATCCCCTTGATCTGTCTTTTCGTTTTCAACTGTTGACATGGAACGGATCCGTTTCTGACCTTAGTCGATGATGGAGACGGCCATCTTGCCGTCTTTCTCGCCGATGCGACCGGTAAAGAGGGGGTGACCTTCGATATAAATCGGGATGTCGTTGAAGGCTTCGATGGAAATCACGGCGCCTGGCTGAAGACGCAAAAGCTGTGTCAGATTGACTGTGGGCTCGGCCACGCGCGGCGCAATAACGAGAGGAATCTGCAGAACGGCATCGCGCAAGCGGGTTGCCCAATTTTCATCGCGATTTTCACCAATGCGTTGCACTTTCGAGCGCAGAAGCGGCGCGATCAATTTCAGCATTTGCAAAGGATACACGAGTTCAATGGCCGCAGGCTTTGCGAAAGGCAATTGAACCACAAAAGAACAGATGACCACTTGCTCATTGCCTTCGATGAAGGACAAAAAGGCAGGATTCATCTCGCTCGCCATCACGTCGAAATTCGCTTCGTAAACTTCTTTCCAGGCTTCCGAGAGTGTTTTCGTCGCACCTTCCATGACAATTTGGATGATGCGTTCTTCAGTGGGCGTGAATTCGCTTGTGCGCGTCACAGCGCTGTCGCCGCGTCCACCAAAAAATGAATTCACCAAGATGCTGATGAGGCGTGCCGGCACGGTCGCGAGAATTGAACCCTTGAGTTCATCGACTCGAAGCGTTGTCAGACTGAGAAATGAATCAAGTCCGGAAAGATATTCATCGAAGCGCTTTGTTTCCGGTGGCATGGTTTGCACGCGCGGCGCGAAACGCAGCATGGGCAGAAGAATATTCCGGAATTGGCGGCCGAAGCGCTCATTAATCAGGCGCAGCGTGTAAAGGTCGCCCAGGAGGTTCGCGTCATCATTGCCGAGCGCATAGGGCTGATATTCCTTGCCCGGCAAAACGCCCGTGCCGACGTCGAGCGCGCCGTCCTCGAGGCCTTCGAGGAGGGCGGCGACTTCTTCATTACTGAGTTTACGCGAACTGGACATGACTCAACTAACAAACAGAACCGACGGGTTTACTGCATAACCAGAGTGGTAAAGAAAACGTTTTCAATTCCGCCAAAACGCTCGCGTTCGGTCAAAATCATATTGATTCCGTCACGAATTTTGTCCTGGACCTTCTTCCGGTTCTCAATTCCGATGAGATCGGCTTCGGTCTGGTCGGCCAAAATCAGCAGCACTTCCGAGCGAACAGCCAATTCGTGCTTTTTGAGATTCTCGATCACACTCGCGTCATATTGCGTGCCGATGCCAAGGCCGGCTTGGATGAATTTACGCGAATTTTTGAGGTTGGTCGTAAAAGGGGTCGGGAATTCATAATAAGAGGTCACGAATTTTTCTTCCTGCGGAACAGGCTTGCCGGTTGCTTCCGCACCGCCATGACCGCCTTCGGCAGCCGCGCCCCCGTGACCGCCTTCGCCGCCACCGCCGCCATGGCCACCTTCTCCGCCCTTCTTGGCGGCAGCAGCTTCTTCAGCCTTTTTCTCGGCTTCAGTCACCTTGTGAGGCATTTTCGGGCCGGCTTCGGCTTCACCCTCGGCTTTGTGTTCGCCCTCGGCCGGAGCGCCTTCACCCTTCTTTTCAATCACGATGGCGAGCGGATTTTCATCCTTCGGCGTTGTGAGCTTGATAAAAAGAATGGCGCTGCCAAAGCCTGCGCCCAACAGGGCGATGCCGCCGACAACGAAAAGCAAGATCTTGAGGATCGGCTTTTTCTTCTTCTCGCCTTCTTGTTCGGCTTCTTTAGGAGCTGCTGCTGCGGCCATGATCGGGTCCTCGCGTCAGATTGTTATGTCGATTGAAAATTCGGATGATCCCGAAAGTGCTGGGATCGGGGGTGTCTTGGTTTGATCATCGCCGTTTGCACGATGTTTATGCGTGTCGTCCTCGGTCACGTCAAAACCTTCGAGTGTAAAACCCTCCTGCTGCAACGCATGCGATAGGGATGGTTGCTCGGTGGTTAACAAATCAGTCGCTTCGCGGCTTGCCGTCTTGAGGCCAACCTTCACTTTCTGGCCGTCGAGGGCGAGATTGATGGTCACTTGGCCCAATTGCGGCGGGTAGAGCGACAGTCGCACTTCATCCTGTCCCGACTTCAGGGCGGCAATAATTTGAGCCTGAAGGGCGCGGTCGCGCTGGATTTGGAACAAGGGATTATCGCTTGAAGCGTAAACGGGAGCGGCAGAGGCTTCCCGCGTCGCCGTGAACGGCGCTGCCGCGGATGCGGTGACGGATTCGGATGTTGATGTGGCAGCAGAGAAACCAGTGCGATGAGCCAAGCCTGGTTCGCTTTGATCGACAGACCGGATCACAAGTGTAACGTCACGAATGTCGGCGCCGTCAGGCTTGCGGTTTGTATGAAGTTCGACCGCGACCATTTTGTTTTCAATCACGGTCGGCGCATTTTGTTCATCTTCAACAAGGCGCGTGATGGGTTCTCGATTGAGATGTTCGAGGGTGGTTTTTGTATCCACAAGCCTGTCGAACAGAACATTCTTCTGATCATCACTTTGATCAATGTTCAAATTCGAGCGGGGCATGGCAAGCGCGGCATGCTGTTGAAGAGGTTCGTGAGAGTCGCTTTGCGAGTCAGTTTGATCTCTCATCGAATCATTATCACGCAAAAGGACAACGGGTTTGAAAATTTGTTCGGCTGGATCAAGATCCGTGTCGCCATTTTGCATCGACGGCTCTGTCTGATTGCGTGCAGCGATTTCGATTTTTTGAGCCAGTAAATCAGGTCTGATAACGGTATTGTCTATGAGTGCCGGATGCGCCGGGTCATCGATTGGATCGGCATTCATTATCAGAGCAGTGTTCACGATCGGAACAGAGGGGGTATTGTTTTGATCGCGAGCCACAGCAACGTCACGTGACTTCTGAAACGTCTCATAATTTTTTGTGTTGCGGCTCGTCGAAACATCAGTTGTGATGTCCCTAGGCGCATTGGATTCTGGCGCAATCATTTGAGATGAAATGACACCGCTCATCATGATGATGGACGGATCAGTAATGTTCATCGATTCCGATGCGTCTTTGGATGTGTATCTTGTATGGATCTGCTCGTTCGAGCTTATTTCATGCAAAAAGACATAAGGAACATCTGTTCTGTCCTGATCGCTAAACAAAGCGACATTGACATTTTTATCGAGCGACAAATTTTCATTGTCTTTCTGGTAAAAAGGATCAGCAGAATTCGAAGATAGACCTGCTAAAAAATCCTTATTTTTAGATGTCTTTTCAATTTTTTCAGACTTTTCTAGCGCAACAATTTCAAGCACCGGTGAGGTCAAGAGTGCCGGATTTGGAATCAGATTTTGGCCGTCTTCTTTAGAGGCCTCGTCTGAGCTTTTCTGAAGGTCAATTGCATTGTGAAGAGATGGCTCAATTACAGGTGCTGCACCCTCATTGACAATTTGACTTGAAAGCACCTGACCGCGTTCCTCTGGCAGCATCTCGTTACGAGCTTGCACGGGAGGGACGGGCGCGTTCGAAAACACAAACGCCGGCGTATCAAGATGCGACGACGGATCTGCAAGTGGCAAGCGCGGCGCATTCGGCACGGGCTGATTGGGAAGAATGATTGGCTTTGGTGTTTCGATCAATTCGCCGATGAATGAAGGACGCTCTTCGCGCGGCGCGTCAACGATTGTGGGAACGACGATATCATTGTGCGAAACTGTAACATAGTCCTGCATCGCGAAATCAGAGTGCGTGATCAAAGCGCTCGCCATGGAGACATTTGGCACAACTGCTTGCGAGTTCATTTCACGCGAAATTGAAGCCTCAATCGCGTTGGGCCATGGCGTCCGTTGCTCAACAGAAATTGAAGAAGCAACATCATGAACCATTTCTGATTTTGGCTCAGTCACCTCCGGTATAATAATGTCTTGATCATAAATGCGTGAGATGGAAGCGGTAGATATATTTGTGAGGGCCGCAATAGGAGGCTGCTTTTCACCCGTTTCCGGGAAAGTTGTTACGTTCTGCGAGCTCTCTTCGCTGCCCGTATCGTTTTCTTGTCGCGCGTTATCGATATGTGCTTCATCCCGCTTTATCGATGCGAAGGATGCAAGATTGATAACCGGTGCCTGTAGCCCAGAGTCGGACAACATCTCGACAGATTTTACAGAATTTGGCGCTGCGAGCTCATTGCCGATCCGCGTCTTTAATGAAGGAGGCAGAAGGTCGGCTCTGGCCTTTTGCGCAATCAAAGGAGAGCGGCTTGTTTGCTCAAGGGCGGCGAGGGCGGATAGCGCCAGCGCGACATCATGATCCGCGACCGCTTGTGCAGAAATCGGTGAGGTGGGGAGGGTCGATGTTACGGGCGCGGCGTCGTTGCCTGTCGGCATTTCGACAGAAACCTCGCCAGAATTCCCTTTCGATGGTGCAGTCGGACTGGCGGCGTAAACCGTAACCGTTCCAACTTCATCCGCTGACCCTTCAGAAATCAGAGTTGGCGCGAGGAGGGCAATGTCAAAAATCGCCGAATTTTGCTCAGATATGAGGAATTGATCCGCGGCGAAGGTCTCGCCGAGGGGGGTTGGAACGCCTGTGCTCACAGACAGGGCCTGAACCACATCCAAATCCTCAAATAGCTGCGCTCCCGCTAGGATTGCAGGCAAAATATGACAACTTTAGGTAGCAACATCCATGCCACGCGCTCAGACGCGGCGGGCGGGCATAAGCGCTTGGAGTTTTTCGAGTTTTTCTTCGGCGTCGTTGCGCTTGAGACGCTTGGTTTCATCCTCAAGCATATCCACTTCGCGTTTTTTGGCCGCTAACATAGCCATAAGCCTTTGGCGCTCTTGTGCCAAAAGCTCGAGCCGGTTCTGATCCAGATCGCGACGATCATTCAAATGCATATTGATGATCCGGATGCCGATCAGCTCTCGTGCAGTCAGAGACGGCTTTTTGAGGTGGTCCTGATAAATATCTTTCAATTCGTTGACCTGATTAATCCGGTCATTAAGTCTTCGTATTTCAGCAACAAGTCGCCCCGTCTCCATTTGCCATTTGTTGTATTCGACTTTCCGCTTGAGCGCGGCCAATCGTGTGATCCGCGAATCACTCATGGAATGAGTCCCTGCAATCTGGCTTCGCTTTCAATGAAGCCTGAGCGTTCATCCGTGGCTTGGCTTATGAAATTTACAAGCGAAGGATTGATCTGGAACGCAAGATCAAGCTCAGGATCTTGTCCGGGCTGATAGCCGCCAAGCATCATCAGATCGCGGTTCTGTTCGTAGAGGCTGAGCAGGCGACGGAATTTGCGCGCGCGAACCACATGGCCCGATGAGACGCAATCGACCATTGTCCGACTGATGGATGCCGAGAGATCGATGGCGGGATAAATACCTTGTTCCGCCTGCCGACGAGAAAGCACGATATGACCATCGAGAATGGCGCGCGCAGAGTCAACAATCGGATCGGTTGTCGTATCATCACCATCAGCGAGCACGGTGTAGATCGCAGACACGCTGCCATGTGTGTCGCCATCGAGGCCTGAGCGTTCAAGCAATTGACCGATCAATGAAACAACCGAAGGGGGATAACCTTTGGTTGTGGGCTGTTCGCCGAGGGCAAGCCCGAGCTCGCGCTGGGCATGAGCGACACGCGTGAGCGAGTCGATCATTAGAAGAACATTTTTTCCCTGTGCCCGGAAATATTCTGCATAGGCGGTAGCTCGATGAACACCACGAATACGCAATACCGGTGATTGATCTGCAGGAACGGCAACGACAATGGTTTTTGCAAAGCTTGGTGAGACTGAAAGTTCTTCAACCATACCCGCTACTTCACGACCGCGCTCGCCAATCAAACCAAGAATGACAACATCGGCTTCGGTGAAGCGCGCCATAGCCGACAGCAAAGAGGATTTGCCAACACCAGAACCCGCGATGATACCGACACGTTGTCCACGTCCCATCGTGAGAAGCGCATTGATTGCGCGTACGCCCGTATCAAGCGGCTCGCGCACCGGACGACGACGAAGCGGATTCACCCGCTCGCCTTTCAAGGGCCAATGTTCACGCAAAAGCGGTTCGGGCATTTCATCAAGCGGTTTGCCTGCGCCGTCAAAGACACGACCCAGAAGTGCAGGCCCCACCGGTACGACATCGACGCGACGCACCGTTTCAACGCGCGCGCCAGCAACGAGTGATGCAGGTCCGCCTGTTAGAACAAGAACCGTATATTCATCAAGAAAGCCGATCACTTCCGCTTCGGCCCATTTGCCGTCACCACATTCGATGCGGCATTCATTGCCGACGGCTGCGGGAAACGCGCTCGCATGAACGATTTGACCATCAAATCTTTTGACACGACCGACCGCATGAATGCGGCGTGTGCCACGAAGAATTGATAATTCGCGATCAAGTGACCGGGCGAGATCGATCATTCGTCATCTCCCGCACCAAGCAATTGCGGAAAATCTTCCACTTCCAGATCGCGCGCCGAGATTTTAAATCCACCTGAAGGCAGGGCAGGATCTTCATTGACTTTGATATCTTTGAATAGCTCATCGCCGCGAAGCGCGGGGATCAGAATCTCTGCGTCTTTCGGGTTGATGGCCAAAGTGAATTCCATATTCGCGCGCGTAAATGTTTCTGCTGCGCGATGAATGCGTTGCACGAATGCATCGGGGATCGTTGCGAACATGGTGCCCGAAAGATCTTGCGCGATGCGGCGAACGTGACGCGCGATGATCTCGGTGTTCTTCGCGATCGCTTCATCAGCGAGGGGAATGATGCGTTCTTCAAGTCGACGCAGCAGATCAAGAGCCGCTTCGAATTCTTGTCGACCAGCGGCCAGGCCTTGTTGATATCCAATCACACGACCATCTTCGCGTGCCTTGTCTATCTCGGCGATGATGTCGGCACTTGAGGGTGCTACATCTTGCGGGCCTGCGGGGGGAGCGGCTGGTGGGACCTCGGCCGTTGTTGTTTCTGCAAGAACGGCGGTTGTTTCCGCGTTCGCGGTGTGATCCGCATGCGCTGTTACTTCGGCCACTGCAGAGTCTTGTTCAGTGTCTTGTGGCTCGTTCGAGTTCAACGCGTCTTCGGCTTTGAGCACTTTGAAATTGGTTTTGCCCCAAGGCACGAAACCGCCGCCGCTTTGTGGTGAATAGCGCGTCTCCTCGGCGAAGTCGCCGCCGCTCTTGACGAGCATGGCAACGTCTTTTGGCCGCAAACGACGAGAGGATTTCTCAGACATAATCGTCGCCTCGGCCAGCGAGCATGATTGTGCCCGCATCTGAGAGTTGGCGTGCTATGGCGATAATCTGCTTTTGCGCTTCTTGCACTTCGGAGACACGCATCGGACCTTTCGAATCCATTTCGTCTTTGAGCGATGCTGCCGCACGTGACGACATGGCGCCGAAAATCTTGTCGCGCAATCTTTCGTCAGCGCCCTTGAGTGCGATGGCCAGTGTATTTGGCTCGACAGAACGCAGAAGAGTACCCATGCTCTTATCGTCAACGGCAATGAGATTTTCGAACATAAACATATTGTCGAGAATCTGCGTCATGACATTCTTGTCTGCCTTCGCGAGCTTGCCCATGATGCGTTGCTCCATGGCCGTTTTCGTGAAGTTCATGATCTTCGCCGCTGCCTTGACCCCACCGATCTTCGACGCGCGCAGGGACGTGTTGGCTTTGAATTGCAATTGCATCACGCGTTCAAGCTGCGTAATCGCCTCGGGTTGAACCGAGTCAAGAGTTGCAATGCGTTGAATCACTTCAGCCTGGATATCTTCCGGCAGAAGAACAAGCACGTCGGCCGCTACCGCATATTCAAGATGCGCCACAATAATCCCGATAATCTGCGGATGTTCCCCGGAGATCATTTCAGCAATTGAACGCGCATCCATCCATTGAAGAATTTCTATATTCTTGCCGGTCTGTGACGGTGTGATGCGTGTCAACACGCTGCCCGCTTTGTCTTCACCGAGCGCCTTTATCAGAACGCGACGAATATAGGTGTCAGCGCCAAGACCAATCGATGTCTGCGCTTTGATAATGGCCAAGAATTCATCAAGCACCATATTGACGGTGTCCTGATTAACATCGGCCACCGAATACATCGCGGTGCCGAGCTGCTGCACTTCACGCGGTGAAAGATTTTTCAGAATTTCTGAGGCTTCTTCTTCGCCAAGCAACAACATGAGGATCGCGCATTTTTGCGTTCCGTTGAGAAGCTCGAAAGCTTCTCGCGCGTCTGGTGCTTGTACTTCTACTGCAGCTTCGGCCATGGAGAGTCCCCACTACTCTTAGACGAGTTCTTTCTGGATCATTGACTTCAACACCGCGGTCACACGACCGGAGTCATCGCCAACGAGCATACGGATCAAGGCAATCTTGTCATCATAGGTATTGGCCGTGTCAAGAAGATCGACCGAGATACCACCCTTCTTCGGCTTGAGACGTGCTTTGATTTCTTCAAGCGTTTCGCCTTCGCGAACCTGCACAGTCTCACCATCGCCGAGCATGGCTTCGTCAGGCGACGAGACAAGATCGGACATGGTCAACAAGCGGGCAAGGAATGGACGCAGCGCACCGAGAACAATGATCGCAAGGATGGCGAGCACGCCGATTTGCTTGATCGCGTCTTCAAGCCAGGGCGCATCATACCATGAGCGTTCGAGTGAAGGGAGTTCCTGAGCAAAGGGGCTCTGAACCAAAGTGACTTTATCACCGCGATCCTGGCTGAAGCCGACCGCTTGTTGAATGACTTCGGTCAGATGTTTACGTTCGTCATCCGTCATCTGCTTTTCGACAGGCTTGCCTTCAGCATCCGTTGTCATTTGCGAGCGCAGAACGACAGCCACCGAAAGATTTTTGATGTTACCAAGAGCCGAGCGAACCGACTTCACTTCACGGCTCACTTCGAAGTTACGCACAGATGTCGATGAGCGGTTCTTGGTCGTGTCATTTGACGCGGCGCTGTCGGCACCTTGTGTCGCGGAGACATTCGGCGCCGGCGGTGGTTGATTGGATGTTGAACCAGGTACACCCTTTGCGCGCGCTTCAGCGCTTTCTTGCAACGAGTCTTGTTGTGAACGAACGGCTTGGGCTTGCGGATCAAACATTTCGCGCGTTTGTTCCATACGTGTGAAATCGAGATCGGCATTGACTTCTGTATTCACATTGCCTTCGCCGACGATGGGCACGAGCAAATTCATCACGCGTTCGCGCAACATTTTCTCGACGCGGACTTTGTGGTCGAGCTGCTGAGAGGTGAGGCCAATATCCGCTTCGCGCTTCGGACCCGACAAGAGATTGCCAAATTGATCAACAACAGTGACGCTTTCGATCGGCATGAAGGCCACGCTCGAGCTCACCATGTGAACGATGGATTGAACCTGTCCTTGACCCAGTGCGCGGCCGGCAGCGAGTTTTAAAACAACAGAGGCCGAAGGCGGTACTTGATCGCGTACGAAAGCCGAACGCTCAGGAACGGCCAAATGAACGCGCGCGCTTTCAACATCACGGATTTCCATGATGGAACGCGCGAGTTCTGTTTCTTGTGCTTGCTTTAATTTAGCGGCTTCAACAGAGCGGCTGGTGCCGAGTGGCATTTGACCGAGAAGATCATAGCCGGAGCTTGAGGCTTTTGGCAGACCGGCAGACGCCAAGAGCATTTTCGCGCGATAAAAATCGGCGCGCGGCACAGTCATCTGACCGGTTGTGCCGTCAAGCTTTGCCTTGATGCCTTTGTCGGTGAGTGTTTGCAGAACGGTGGCTTTGTCGCTTTCTTCAAGCTGCGGAAAAAGAACAACGTAAGCGGGTTCACGTAAGACGGTAATCGCAAGAAGGCCGACGGCAATGACTGCGGCGACCACGATCATGGGCATGGAACGGACAACGGCAGGTTGACGCAAGAAATTGCGGAGCGCGGCAAGTCCTTGATTTACACGCGCGGCAACCGGTACGGTTTGCGTCACTGTCACAACATTCGCGTCGGTCATTCTGCGTATCCCTGTCTTACTTTAACTCGTTTTATGTCCGTGCCTTTAAACCGGCATGGTTGTGATGTCTTTGTAAGCGCTTAAGAGTTTGTTGCGCACTTGAACGGTCGCTTCAAAAGCGAGCGAAGATTTTTCCCGTGCGAGCATCACTTTGGTAACATCAACTTCATCGCCGGCCGCATAGGCTTTCATTGCGGTGTCGGATTCTTTTTGCGCTTTCGCCACTTCGCCAATCGCGTTGGTTAACTGACTGGCAAAATCATCATTGCCTGAATTCTCGAAGGGACGAAGTTTTGGTTGTGCCTTCGACAGAATATCGTTTGAAAGGCCGATAGGGCTGATCTGAACCATTGTTGCTTTTCCTTCTTTCAGCGGCGCATTCATCGTGCAGCCACGCGTTTTCTTTTGGCGTCGAAATCTTCGATATTGGCGATATGCTCATGCATATCGATCATGAGATGATCGGCTTCGATCGGCGTACCCCCTGAAAGAACCAGTGCGCGTTGAAGAACATTTTCAAGTTCGCGCACATTGCCCGGCCAAGTATAGGCTTCGAGCTTCTCGATCGCTTCATCGGTCATTTCCGGAATTGTTGGGAAGCCACCGGTATGTTTGGCAAGAAGCGAAATCGCGATGGGAAGAATATCGCCAGGGCGATCGGCAAGCGATTGGGTCGCTAAGGGGAACACATTGAGGCGATAATAAAGATCTTCACGGAAACGACCCGCTTTGACCTCATCCATCATATAGCGGTTTGAAGTCGCAATCACGCGCACATCAATCGCAACTGATTTTGAACCGCCGAGCGGTGTAACTTCTTTTTCCTGCAACACGCGCAAGAATTTGGCTTGCAGATGCGGTGCCATTTCCGAGACTTCGTCGAGGAGCAATGTGCCGCCATCGGCCGCGCGGAAAATGCCTTTGTTCGGAGTATGTGCGCCGGTGAAAGCGCCTTTCTCATAACCGAAGAGAAGGGCTTCAAGCATTGTATCGGGAACGGCGGCGCAATTGACCGCAATGAATGGTTCACGCGCACGTTTTGAAGCACGATGAAGAAATTTCGAAACAACTTCTTTGCCTGTGCCCGTTGGCCCCACAAGCATCACCGTCACATCGCTTGCAGCGACGCGGCGCGCGAGACGGAGAAGATTGAAGGTTTGCGGATCGCCGGCGGCAACAGCCTGTTCGTCATCAAGGAACCGCGCAGCCACTTCGGCCGCGTAACGCCAACCTTGTTTTGAGGGGGCGAGGCGCAGCACAGAGCCGTTGAACTCGCCCTTCAATTGGAATTTGTCACCCGGCTTATCGACAACGATAATGCGGTCCGCTTTCAGTTTACGGCACCATCCGGGAAGACCGAGCGCATCGGTCGCCAGAGTTTTCGCAGCATCTTGCGAAAGGAGAAGTCCCGTTCGCTCCCAGCCATCGGCTTTGAGCGTGGCTAAAGACTTCACATCGCTCATCGCGGTTTCGTGGCCGCGCATGTGAAGATGGGTGGTCCAAGCCTCGCTGTCTGCAAGGTGGTCGGTTAAGCACAATACCATGCTCATCAAGCAATCTCCCTCGGACTTTGCCGGTTGGGGACCCTTGAAAGCAACGATCTTGCCAAGTTTTTTGAGATGCCCCTGAATCGAGCCGCGCGGCATCGCGCATTAGCCGATTAACGCTTTGTTAAAATTAGTAAAATTTTAACCTGAAAAAATTTCACTCCGAGCGTCAAAAAGGGGGTTTCGGCAACACTTTCGCAATCAAGCCTCGATAAAGGGCTTGTGTAATTCTGCGGCTCAGTCAAAAAATCGACAGCCGTTGTCCGAGGAGTAGTGTGTGTCTGGACAGGATTATTCGCGTTTTCTCGATCTTCCGAGTCCGGCCATGCGTGCCGTGGCCGATATGGTCGATAAAGTCGCCCCCCTCGGCTCAACGATCTTTATTCAAGGTCCCTCCGGCAGCGGTAAGGAAATCGTCGCTCGTGCGATCCATGCCAAATCGGAGCGGGTGAACGGACCCTTTGTGGCCGTCAATTGCGGTGCGATCCCGCGTGATCTCTTGGAAAGCGAGCTCTTCGGTTATGAGAAAGGTGCCTTTACGGGCGCTTTGAAAGACCGCGTCGGCCTCATGGAATTGTCGGGTGGCGGCACGCTTTTCCTCGATGAAATCGGCGATATGCCCCTCGATATGCAGGTGAAACTGCTCCGCATGCTTGAGGAGCGGACCTTTACGCGTATTGGCGGATCAAAGCCGATTTCGGTTGATGTGCGGTTTGTCTGTGCGACCCATCGCGACCTCACGCAATTGATCGCCGAGCAGAAGTTTCGTGAAGACCTCTATTATCGGATCAATGTGTTTCCGATCATTCTGCCCCCGCTCAAGGAGCGGTTGGCCGATATTCCGGACCTTGTACGCTTTATTATAGAGCGCTTCGAGGCGCAGGGCTTTCCGAAGGCACCGATCCTCACTGACGGCGCGATTGAAGCGCTCAGATCCTATGAATGGCCCGGAAATGTCCGCGAGCTCCGTAATATATTGGAACGGGCAGGGGCGTTATTTGTCGGTCGCGCGATCGATTTTGCGACGATGGCGGGTCTCATCCGCCCAGGCCATCCGATCGATCGCGCTGAAGAAGCAGAAGCCATTTGGGACGCGGTCGCCGAATTTGCCGAAGATCCCGTGACGGCGACGATGGCCGATGGCAAAGTGGATCTTCCCCTTCGCCTGATCGATGCCGGGGCAAATGATGATGAGGGCGTTCGCGCGATTATAAGCGGGGCCAGCGGGTTCAACTTAAAAGATTATGTCTCGACCCTTGAGGTCGCCTTTATCCGCGTGGCTCTTGAGGATGAAGAGGGATCGGTTTCCGCGGCCGCGCGCCGGCTTGGGATCCAACGCACGACCTTGATCGAGAAAATGCGGAAATTCGGGATCGGCCGACCTGATTAAGCGGCGCTCTTCGCTTGTTTGCCAATCATTGACCAGGCTTCCGAGATATCAGCCATGGCTTTGCGAACAGCGGTGAGGCGCTCAACCGGTTGTGACCGGTTAGCCTCGATCATCTGAACCCGCGCCCACTCATAGAGTTCGCCCAATGTTGTCGCCACTGGTTTGCCGCGTTCAAAATCGAGGCTGCTTGCCAAAGAGACTATGATCATTAAAGCTTTCGAATGGGCCGTTGAACGGGCCACTTGGTCACCCGTTTGAATGGCGAGCAGTGCGCGATCAAGTGATCCAAGTAATTCCGCAAATAGAAGCTCGATCAAGCGGTGCCGATCTGCGCCTTCAACCGCAAAATCCGTTTCCGCCTGTTCGTAAGCTTTCAGCGCGTTGCGGTGCAGCATTTTAAATCCTCGCCTCTTAACAGCCTGAAAGACGGGTCGTGCCTCGAATTTTTTAGGCTGCCAGAACGCCGATCGGCACAGTTCTGGCAAGACATCAATAGGAGGGTGCAGGCCCCCGTTGACCAATTGGCACGGGACTTGCTGCAGTATCTACAGATCGAACCCATCTCGCGGAGGACTTCATGCTCTCGGTCACTATGGCGGCGCTGAATGCAACGCAAAAAGAAATGAATGTGACGTCGAACAACCTGGCCAATGCCAGCACGGTCGGCTTTAAGCGCTCTTACGCCAATTTTGGCGACGTATTTTCAAACGATCCGGCCGCCAATCCAAAAACGGCGGTGGGCGCCGGTGTCCTTTTGACAAGCGTCGCGCGTGACACCACCGCAGGCGCCTTGAAGTCCACGGGCCGTGTCACTGACATGGCAATTGATGGTCGTGGGTATTTTGTTACACGCGATCCTGCTGCAGGCACTAGTGGTGCTAATACCTATTCGCGCGCCGGTAATTTCAGCCTCGATATGTCTGGAAACTTGGTGGACGCTGGCGGCTTTGTTGTTCAGGGCTATCCGGCTTTGTCAGGATCTTCGCCTCTTGCTGCAAATGAATTCGGCACGCTCTCCGGTATCAATATTCCTCCATCAATGACGGCGGGTACGGCCTGGCCCACAGGTACTTTGCTTTCTGATGGCACAACAGCATCTGCTCCGACATCAGATGTTGTATTGCAGAGTCTTTCGATCAGCCCGAAGGGTGAAGTGCAGGCGACTTACTCGGATAACAAAACCTACACATTGCGTTTTGTGGCGATTGCGAATTTCCCGAGTGATCAGGGTTTGAAGGCGATCGGCAATAATCGTTATTCGGAAACGGGCCTCTCTGGTGCCGCTTCGATCACCGGTGCGGGTGCGCCGAAGGCGGGCAACATCATGACCGGCACGCTTGAACAGGCGAATGTTGATATCACGAATGAATTGATGGACATGATCCGTTCGCAGCAGGTCTATAACGGCAATGCTCGTATGTTGCAGACCACCATCGAAACGGTTTCGCGTATCACAGACAAAATCTAACGTGAGTTAATCACGTTGGAAGGTAGCGGGCGTGCGGATGTACCACGCCCGCGCCGCTTCCTCCCTCAGACTTGTCAACGCGGCCCTTCGGCCGCGTTTTTCTTTTTTCATAGATCGCTTCAGCTATTTCAATTCGGGATAGCCTAATGCTTTCGCTTCTTCTTCAAGAGCGGGGATTTCATCATAGGCGGTGCGGGGCAAGAAGACTGCGTCTTTGAGCATCAGCGCCTCAACCGCGTCGAGACGGGGTGTTTTTCTTATGACCGAGAAAAGCACATGGCGAAGGGCTTCAATCATATTCGGTGCGGCGGCTCCGCTTGTGATGAAGGGAAGCCCTGGTGTCTTGGGTGTAGAGGCGATGATTCTGATCTTCGATGAAAGTTCAGGATCGAAGCGCTTAAAGTGTGCAAGCGAGACCACATCGATTGAGGCGATATCCGCTTCGCCCATGATCACAGCGTCAACACTTGACCGGTGCGAACCGGTGACAATCACTTTCGAGAAAAAGTTGCCGCGTGCGCCGGCGCGCGCAAGGCTTATGCGAAAGAGATTCATGCCCGTATTGCTGTCATAGCCATTGATCGCCGCGACATGATTTTTCGCATCAATCAGCGTTTTGATTGAGCTTGAATGCGCAACAATGATGGCGCTGCCGTAGCGCGGTCCTTCTGCATGTTCGCTATCATAGCACGGTGTTGCAATGAGCTCGGCTTGGCCACAGAGGTCATGCGTTAGGGGATAGCCGCAAGTTTGCCCAAAGACCAAATGAGTATCGGACCAGAAGGATTGAAGATCAATCGGCGTGGAGAGATCTTCGGGCAAATCCTTTATGCCATTTTCTTGGAGTGATTTCCGGATGGCTTGCCAGAATGATTTATTTGCTTCCCGAAGCTCGGGCGCGTCATACATTGGAAGGCCCACGAGTCCCTTAGCCATGATGTGGCGCGGGAAGCGTTCCATCAGCGCGGGGCGCGCGATTGGTTGGATGTCGCGGTTCGTGATGCGCGGTGAAAAGATAGCGCCGGATCACATCGAAATAGCCATTGTAAACATGACCTTGATTTTCAGCGATCAGCCGTTCGCGATTCGCTTTGTACCACGCAGGAATTTCGTACCAAGCCATGGTTGGTTTTTCATGATGAGCTGAGTGAAGATTGTTATAGAGAAAGAGCGGCCCAAAAAATGTAGCGTTCTCAACAATCGCCGTCCGTTCATGAACATTGTCAGCCGCACGGTGTTCAGCAAAAGAACGCACAAGCAACAGAGCTGTGCCGGGATAAACCATTCCAAAAATATAAAACCATGCCGACATCTCGCAAATGACCGTTACCCAATACATTACAAGCGCGATGCCGATGATGTGACGAACCCAAAGGCCTAGATTTTTTAAATTACCAAGCGCTAGATTTTTCATCTCGCTGTAGAGAAAACCGATGACGGCGAGAGCCGGGCCAATCAGCATCCTGCCGACAAAGGTATTTTGAAAAGCGAAGAGTAACTTTACCGGCCGAGATAAATCATTCCATTGCTCGGCGGTGAAATACCAAGACTCCGGGTCATCAAGCGGATCGGTCAATCTCTCGTCGCGGTGATGGGTCAGATGCGCGCGGCGATAAAGCTCATAAGGGAGCCAGAGGGAGAGCGGTGGAGTTGCCAGTGCACGATTGATCACACGCGAAGACGTTGGGTGACCATGAAGAATTTCATGCTGCAGTGACGAGTGCCATGCCAGAATGATTGAACCAAAAATTATTGTGAAAAGGGAGGGCAGCGCCGCGCTCCAAAAAGTGACCGCAAGCCACGCAGCATAGATGGCGATGATCAGGCCTAGTGTCGGCCACTCGATCCTCAAACCACTCTGTTGCCGTTCTTCCTTATCGAACGCCATGCCTACCCCGGTTACGCGACTAGTGTTCCACGGACGATTTTGTTTCGTCTTTCTTAGAGTCTTCAGCCCGTCGGCGTCAATTCCGACATAGGGAGTCGGTTTTTGATTGGTCTTTTCGGTCAACCCATGGGAGCTTTGCCGGGAGAGAGGATGACGGGACGGCCGACGCGCTCTAAGGAGTGTGACAAAGCCGATGAGCCTGAGTGAGAAAGCCATGACGACGAAGCATGATCAAAAAACGAAACCCAACATCTTGATCATCATGGTTGATCAGTTGAATGGCACCTGGTTTCCGGATGGTCCCGCGCCGTTTTTGAAAACACCCGTTTTGAGCAAGCTGGCTCAAGAGAGCGTGCGGTTCACGAATACGTATTGCCCGAGCCCGCTTTGTGCGCCCTCACGCGCATCCTTCATGACCGGCCAGCTTCCGTCACGAACGGGTGTTTACGACAATGCAGCAGAGTTTACGTCATCGATCCCGACCTTCGCACATCTTTTGCGACAGGGCGGTTATAAAACTGTGCTTTCAGGAAAAATGCACTTTGTTGGGCCCGATCAATTGCATGGTTTCGAGGAGCGATTGACGACCGATATCTATCCGGCTGATTTTGGCTGGACACCGGATTGGACCAAACCCGAAGAGCGTATCGATTGGTGGTATCACAATCTTGGCTCTGTCACCAATGCCGGCACTGCTGAAATCACCAATCAGCTCGAATATGATGATGAAGTCGCCTATCATGCGAAATTGCGCCTTTATCAATTTGCACGCAAAGAGAGCGAGCGGCCGTTTTGTTTGACCGTGAGCTTCACGCATCCGCATGATCCCTATGTCGCGCGTAAAAAATATTGGGATCTTTATCCTGAAGGAACAGTGCCGCCGTTAAGTGTTGGCGATATTCCTTATGACGATCAAGATATACATTCGAAGCGGCTTTTCGATATGTCGGATTGGCGTAATTATAGAGTGACGCCCGAGATGATTCGCGACAGTCGCCGCGCCTATGCAGCCAATATCTCCTATCTTGATGATAAAATCGGTGAACTGCTTGAGACTTTGAAAGAGTGTCGACTTGATGACAATACGATCATCATTTTTACATCGGATCATGGTGACATGTTGGGCGAGCGTGGTCTGTGGTTTAAAATGAGCTTCTTTGAAGGCTCGTCACGCGTACCATTGATGATCCATGCGCCACAACGTTTTAAAGCAGGCCGTATTGATTCGCCTGTATCAACGCTTGATCTCATGCCAACACTCGCAGCGCTTGCGGGCGTTGATCACGCGTCGCTTGCCGCTGATCTTGATGGTGTGAGCCTGTTGCCGGTGCTTGAAAATGCCGATACACTCGATCGTCCTGTCTTTGTCGAATATGCCGCTGAGGGTTCAATCGCGCCGATGGCGATGGTGCGGCGAGGGTCCTTTAAATTTACATTGGCCGGACAAGATCCGGTGCAGCTTTTTGATCTTTCTTCCGATCCGCATGAGATGAAAAATCTTGCGGAAAGCGCTTCTTATGCTGCAACGCGGCGTGAGCTTGAAGCGATTGCGATGAAGCGGTGGAATTTTGCCGATTATGATCGTGATGTGAGGCGCTCACAGGCGCGTCGTCTCGTTGTGTATGAAGCATTGCGGCGAGGTCATTATTATCCGTGGGATTTTCAACCCTTGCAAAAAGCGTCCGAGCGTTACATGCGCAATCATATGGATTTGAATGTGGTTGAGTCGGACGCGCGCTTTCCGAAGAAGGGCGAATAAGGTCATGGAAGTGACGGGTTCATCATGACTTTTTCCAATCGTATCAAAGCGATATTTTGGCTAATGGCGGGGGTGTTCACCTTCTCGCTGCAGGACATTGTGATCAAAACCGTGAGCGGCTCTTATCCTGTTCATCAGGTGATCGTCGTTCGGTGCTTCGCGGCGCTGCCCTTCATTCTTTTCCTTGTTCATCGCGCGGGTGGTTTGAAGACCTTGATGTCTCCGCGCCGCGGCGCTCTCATTTTGCGCGGCGTGATGTTACTTTGTTCTTATACGAGTTACTTTCTCGCTTTTCCGGTGATGAAACTTGCCGACATCATTGCGCTTTATGCGACTGTGCCGCTCTTTGTCACGGCGCTTGCAGGGCCAGTGCTTGGTGAAAAAATAAGTGTTGTGAGGTGGGGCGCTATTCTCATTGGCTTTGTTGGCGCGCTGGTGATGGTGAAACCGGGAAGCGGTGTTTTTGAATTTGCATCTCTGTTGCCGATTGTAGCGGCGATTGCCTATGCCAGCGCACAAGTTGTTGCGCGACGCATCGGGTTGAATGATTCGGCCGCGGTGATGTCCTTCTATCAAAATCTTCTTTATCTTTGCGCGGCGGGGGCGTTGGCTTCAATCGTTACGCTTTGGGGCCAAGATTATGATGGCCATCGCAGCCTCGTCTTTTTGCTCAGGCAATGGGAGATGCCGGGTCTGCGCGATCTTTTGCTGATTGGCGCCTGTGGTCCAATTGCGGCAATCGGCATGACCATGCTTGGTGAAGCCTATCGCCTTGAAGAGGCAAATATCGTGACATCTTTCGAATACACCACGCTGATATGGGGCACGGTGTGGGGCTATCTCATCTGGAATGAAACACCGGGTATTGAGTCCGTTATCGGTGCAGGTTTGATTGTCGGTGCCGGTTTGATGATCGCACTTTTCGCGCGGTCTTCGGTTGATGCTGATTTACGTGAGCCCGGTTAGCCAGAAATGAAGAAGGCATCTTTGTGACTCTCGCTCAAAATGAAACACAAACAAAACGGCTCATGGATTTGTGGCCGGTCTTTGTGTGGATGTTTTTCTTCATGATGTCGAATGGCGTTGGCATAACGGTGATGCCAGTATTGGCCGTTATCAACAAAATGCCAAATTCACTGTTAGGCACGATCGGGTCGATCTATTTTGCCGGTATGTTTCTCGGATATTTCATTGGCCCCCCACTTGTTCGTAAAAGTGGTTACCGTATTTCGGGTCTGTTGCTGCTTCCTTTGATGTGCGTCGGCCTTATTGTTCTTCTTTCTGACAATTCATTTCTGTGGGCCTTCGGCCGATGCCTTGCTGGATTTGCGATTGGCATTTCATATATCATTGCCGAGAGTTGGGTCGCGGGGCGTGCGCACCGCTCAATCCGTATGACCGCGCTTTCGATTTATATCGCAGCGGCAATGCTTGGCATTTTGAGTGCGCAGGCTTTGTTGACCCTCGTTGATCCAGCATCGCTCCTTGCGCTGATATTGGGTGGCGTGATGATTATTGTCGCTTCGTTGATTATTGGCGTTGCGCCCTTGCCGCCAACTGAGTCTCAAGAGCACAAACGCGAAGCGGGTCATGCTTTGCGTATCCTCAAAAATGCGAGCGTGCCACTGAGCGGCGTTTTTGTTTCCGGTCTACTTTTTTCAATCTTTGTGACTTTCTATGCCGCCTATGGTGCGGATCGTGGCTTGGCCGCTGATCTGGTTCCGGTGATTGGTGTGGTGGTGATGGCGGGCGCCACATTGATGCAGCCGCTTTTGGGCCGCGTACTTGAACGCAAAAATCCGATTTTGTGGCTGATCGGTCTCGCGCTTATATCGGCGCTCGCGTCATTAGGTCTCGTGTTCACGGATGGCGCCGGGATCTGGCTTTATGTTTTCGTGGCCCTTTGGGGCGCCTCGGCTTTGACGACCTATCCGCTTTATGGCGGGCTTGCTTATGCGGCTTTGACGGATGAATCCGTCTTTGATGTTGCGCGCGCGATTCTTGTTTCCTATGGGGTCGCCGAAATCATCGCGCCGCCTTTGATGGGCATGGCTATTGATGCCTATGGGGTGAATTGGCTGTTTGGTGTCGCGGCATTGGCCGGTTTGTTTTTGGCGGGACTTCTTATGATCGGGCTTTATCGCAGCCGTTTAGGTCCG
>VFQS010001448.1_pt1 | contig 21789 bp, 18 predicted proteins | sample 3512361 | NCBI WGS metagenome assembly VFQS01 (sample SAMN10412375, study PRJNA504923) | tailings metagenome | isolation source: Relicate 1 Philex TSF3 active mining | place: Philippines
TATCAGCGGTTTTATGTGCAGAGTAACGGAACATAAAAAGTTCCTTATAAAATTGAAAAGCTGTTTTTGGATACTTTTTTCAACATAAAAAAGTATCGATAAATTTATAATTATATTTCAACCTTTTTTCATTGTCATGCTGAGCCTGACGAAGCAGGACAATGAAATTTTATATTTTTCTAGTTCTTGGAAACTCGACTTCCCACTTACGAACGACGCTAAAATTTCATTTATAACTAATCATTCATAATTACCTAGTGGTACCCGAATTTCAGTGCGTTATACTTGTTCTAAAAATAAGGCGCAATTTTAATCTCATAATCGCTATCGTTAAATATGATTCGAATTTTTAGTCTTTGAGCTTTTGTCTACTTTTCTTTTTGTTTGAATTAACATTAAGGCTTTACAAAGATCAGAAGGACTTTTTGAATACTGAAGTATCTCTTAATAGTTATTTCTATTGTATAAATAGTTTTGTTCTATTCTTTAAATCGTATTTTTGTATTAATTCTAGATATTTTTTAATGTTACGAAAAAGAGTGATTCCTTGTTTATTAATCCAGGATCAAGGATTAGTTAAAACAAAGCGATTTAAAAATCCTAAATATGTTGGAGATCCTATAAATGCTCTTAAAATTTTCAATGAAAAACAAACAGATGAAATAATAGTATTATCTATTGATAGAAACAGATATGAACTAGGACCTGATTTTGATTTAATTTCAGAATTAACAACCGAATGTTTTATGCCTTTGTCATATGGGGGAGGGATTACTAAGTTAGATCAAATTGAGAAGTTATTTCGTTTGGGAGTTGAAAAAGTTGTTTTAGGTACCATGTGCTATGACAATCCAAAGTTACTACAGGAGGCGATTTCTATTTTTGGTTCGCAAAGCATTGTTGGTGTCATAGATTTAAAAAAGAAATTTTTCAGCAATTTATATTCTGTATTTATTAATGGTGGGAAAAAGAAAATTGCTTTATCTCCCCTGGATTATTTGAAGTATTTGGAGGATTTAGGATTAGGGGAGGTTTTGGTTCAATTTATTGATAGAGAAGGAACTAGATTGGGGTATGAGTGTGAAGTGTTAAAAATATTATCAAAAAACACCAAACTGCCTTTGTTAGCTTTAGGAGGTGCTGGTAAGTTGTCTGATTTCAAGCTAGCTTTTGATTGTGGTGTTTCAGGTGTAGTTGCGGGAACCTATTTTGTTATGTTGCCACCTCATGATGCAGTGCTAATCAATTATTTAACGAACGAAGATATATTAAGTTTATAGTTTTATGTCAAGATTGATTGTATTTGTTTCTAATTATCCATTTGGCCAAGGTGAGCCATTTTTCCATGATGAATTAAAATATTTAAGTAAAAAATTCGAGTCCATACTTATTGTTAGAAAATCTTCCGATGAAAGTGAAGAATTATATAATGTAAAAGACTTAAATAACATAGAGGTTGTATCAATTCCAATGGTTAAACAATTAAAATTTAATTGCTATTTAAATCTTTTGAAATACATATTTCAAACATTTCAATCTGAAAAAAGTAGATTAAATTCTTTGAAAAAGATTAAATTTTATTTAGGATTTTTATGCAAATCAATTTATTACAAGTCATCTTTAAAAAAACATTTAAAATTAGATAAGAATGATTTATTATACACCTATTGGTTAGATGACTTGACCTTAGGATTATTATTTTTGAAACAAGAACAGAAATTATCAAATAAAATAGTCTCAAGGTGTCATGGCTGGGATGTTTACGAATATAGACATCAATTGAATTATTTACCTTTGAGAAGTTATTTATTTAATAATTTAGACTTAATTGCTACTATTTCTGAAGATGCCCTAAACTATGTAAAAAAAACATATTCCATAGTTAATTTAAATAATATACTTTGTTTTCGATTAGGAGTTGATGATTTGAGTAATAAAATGGTAACAAGTAAAATTGATACTCAAAAAGAAATAACTATACTCACTTTTTCAACATTTAGTAAAGTAAAAAATCTGGAATTATTTATAGATGCATTAGAATTAATTAATGATCTTCAAATAATATGGTATCATATTGGAGATGGATTATTTAAAAATAGTTATGAAAGTTACATATATGACCTTATAGTTAAAAAAATTGAAAATAAGGATAACATAAAAATTAACCTTTTAGGTTTTTTAAATCAAGATCAAATTACATATTTTCTAAATAATACCCATGTAGATTTAATGCTTAACACAAGTCATTATGAAGGAATACCAGTAACCATAATGCAAGCTATGTCCTCTGGTATTCCCGTTATAGCACCAGATGTTGGTGGGATTAAAGAAATCGTTAATAATAAAAATGGAGTTTTATTGAAATCAAAACCAAATGTTAAAGAAGTTTGTGATTCAATTTTAGGATTTTCAGATTTATTACCAAATGAAATTCATACCATGAGATTGGAGTCTAAAGCTACCTTTAAGATGAAATACAACTCAACAGTCAATTATAATAATTTTTCAGATAAATTAGTTTCAATGTTAAAAAATGAATTTATACAATGTTCAAAATGTCTTTATACAAGTGATGTCTATCCTTCTATAAAACTTGATGTAAAAGGAGTCTGTGATGTTTGTTATAATTATGAAGAACTTAGCAAAAGAAAAGTTATTGAAGAATCAAAAGGTAAAGAATTTTTGAATTCAATTATTGATAGAGTTAAAAAAGATGGGAAAACAAAGCAATATGATTGTGTATTAGGTGTAAGTGGAGGAGTTGATAGTAGTTTTTTAATGATTAAAATGAAAGAATGGGGTTTGAGACCTCTCATAATTCATGTAGATAATGGTTGGAATTCAGAATTGGCTGTAGCTAATATCGAAAAACTTGTCAGTAAATTAGGTTTTGATTTATACACCCATGTTCTTGATTGGAATGAAATGCGAGATCTTCAATTAGCTTTTTTTAAGTCTTCAGTCATCGATATTGATATCCCCTTTGATAATGCTTGTTGGAAAAAAATGTTTGAATTAGTTGTTGAACATAAAATTAAATACATTTTTTCAGGGCATAATACGGTAACAGAGGGTTGGATGCCAGATAGTTTTGTTCACTACAAACTTGATAAAATAAATATTAAGGACATCCATAAAAAATTTGGCACTATTAAATTGAGAAAATTAAAATTCCTTGGCCCATTAGATTTGTTTTATTATCAAAAAATTAAAAGGATTAAATTTATTACCCCGTTAGATTATATAAAGTATGATAAAAAAGAGGTGCTTGAATTATTAGAGTCAAAGTATGAATGGAGGCCCTACGGAAATAAACATTATGAAAATATTTTTACTCGTTTTTATCAAGGGTATATACTACCTACAAAATTTAAAATAGATAAAAGAATTGCACATTTATCTACACTTATTTGTTCAGGTCAGCTAACTAAAGAAGAGGCTCAGTTAGAGATTGCTAAAGAAATTTATGATCCAATAATTTTGGAAGATGATAAGGTGTTTTTTATGAAAAAAATGAATTTATCTTTTGATGAATTTAATCAAATTATGAATTCATCAATCAAGCAACATACAGACTTTAGGTCTTATTTAAATTTATATAAAAAGTTAGGGAAATTTAAGGCATTAATTAAAATGATTGTGAAGAAAAATGAATTATAAAGTAAAAGAACGATTCACAAACGATGATGAAATAGGTATTAGTAAATTTTTAGAAAAAAATTTACCATATCCTTTTTCAAGCGATTTTTTTAATTGGCAATACAATAGAGAAGGAGCGATTTTTTATTACATAGAAGATGAATTAGAAAATCAAGTTGTAGGTGTTAATGGGTTGATTCCTTATTTTTTAACCGATAAAGTAGGTGTTTACAAAACAGCAAAAAGCGAAACTAGCTATCTTTCTTCCACTCATCAAGGAAAAGGGTTGTTTAAAAAATTATATCATGATTTGATGATAAAATCAAAACATGATGGATTTGATTTAGTTTGGGGGTTCACTAAATTAGGTGAGCTATGGTCTAAATTAGGATTTAATGTAGCTGAAGGGTATTTGTCTGAATCAACAATCGTGATTCATCCTTCTTATGCTTTACAAAAAACTAAATTTCCTAATGAAAATAGATTTAAGTCTATCTTAAGATTTTTTTACAACAAATATAGACAAGTTTACCTCTATTTATTTTTGAACTTTCTAAAGGATAAAAATAAAATCACTCAAAAAAGTGATTTTATTGATTATTCTGAATTAATGATTTTCAATCAAAAATTAAAAGAAAAAAATCCAGAATTATTATTTTTTGAATTAAATAAGTGCAATATTGATAATGTATTACTGAAAAATCCTAAGCTTAATTACCATTTTATATCTTTCTATAATAAAGATATAATGATAGGGTATTTAATATATACTGAAAAGAATTTTAGTGTAAATATTACGGATATTCAATCTTTAGATAATTATTATCTTGAGAAAATGTTATTATCGTTTTTTAGAAACATAAATGGTCAGGTTTATGACATTTCTTATTTTGGAAATTATCAAAATGAAAAATCTAAATTTATTTTTAATTTCTTTAAAAAAATAAATGCTTCGAACTCTTTTTCTGAAATGAAAATAGTGTATAAGTTAAATTCAGAAAAAATAAGCTCTAACATTTTGAATTTGAAAAATTGGTATATTAATTCTTTATGGACAGAATCAATTCATCGATAAAATGGAGTATTCACATTTGAATTACCTGATCAATGACGTGGTTCTTCTAGGTCTTCAAGTAGAAAAAAGAGAAAGAATTTCTTTATTAATTAAAAATGATAAGGTATGTGTCATTAATGATATGAAATTTTTTCATGAAGAAAACACGTTTAATTTCAATGAAGTTATTTTGAATGATCAGGATTTTGCATTTTTAGATTTTATACATAAAAATCATTCAAAAAAAGAATTTGTTTTAGTTAAGAATTGTAATTATTTAAAATTAATTTATTTTTTTACAAATGAAAAATATCTAAATAATACTTTTTTAGATAAACATGGTCGTATCGTACAAGGATCTATAATCGAAAAATATGTGAAATATTTAGAAATTCCAATAGTAGATATTTTGATCAGAAGTTTTTTTTTAAAACTTAATATTAAAATTCAAAATCGTTTTACAATAACCTTAACTTGCGATTTTGATATTTTAAATTTTTGGAGTGGTATATCAAAAAAAAACACATTAAAATTATTTCTAAATCAATTGAGAAAAAATCAATTTTCACTTTTTATAAATCAATTGACGTCTTTTTTATTTTCTAGTATTCTACCAAAATACAACTATTATTTATCTAAAAACATGTATTTTTTTAAAGAATATAACTCTGAATCAATAGAAGTTAAAAACATTGCTTTTTTATTAATTGACGATACTAATAAAAAGCATGATTTTAAAAATAATTTTAATAGACCTATTTTAAAATATCTTACTGATTTGAGAAACCAAGGAGTAGAACTTGCATTACACCCTTCTTATGATTCATCAGGAAATGATAAATTGATTAAAAAACAAATTTTAAAATTCACACAATTATTTGATAAAACAGATAAAGTTAGATATCATTATTTAAAAGTAGATTATCAAAAAGATTTGAGAATTTTAGAACATAATAATATTTGTTTTGATTATTCTTTTGCATTTGCAGATTCGCTTTTGTACCGAGGAGGTATAACTAAAAGATTTAAAATTTGGAATAATGTTGATAACAAACCATTTGATGTGAAGATTGTACCATTAACAATTATGGATGGAACATTGTTTGATTATCTTGGATATGAGAGAGATTCTGACTTTTTAGATGTTTCGAAAAAATTAGAACTATCTTTTGAACACGGATTTGAAATAACTACTTTGATTCATAATAATGGTATGACAAAAATGGCTACAAAAAAAGATATTTCTTTCAAATTAAATAGTTTAATAATAAATTTCGTTAAGAAAAAGCTTAAATTACACGATGCGAATTAAAGAAAAAATATTGTTTCATTTAATTTATAAATGGATCAAACCAGAAATGCTAGCATTTTTTGATTCCAATAAAGCGCGAATACAAGGAACAGGTGTGAGTAATATGACTCATATTTCAAATAAGAAAAATATTCATATTGGAAAGGACGTATTTGTTGGTCATTTTAACTACATAGATGGTTTTGATCAGGTCACTATCGGAAACGGAACACAAATTACAAACTATGTTTCTATTTTGACCCATTCTTCACATGACTCCCTTCGTCTAGACCCTAAAAGTCAACATCATTATGGTTTAGTTTCAGGGAGTGTAGAAATAGGAGAATTTTGTTACATTGGAGCTCATAGTGTTATTATGCCTGGAAGCAAGCTTGGAAAGGGGTGTATCGTTTCAGCTTATTCCTATGTTTCAGGAGAATTTCCAGATTATTCAATACTAAGAGGACAACCAGCAAGAATTATAGGTGATTCGAAAACAAGAGATTTGGTCTTTTTGAGTCAACATCCAGATGCAAAATCCGTTTATTATGAATAAAGAAGGATTTAGCTATTCCGTTTTATCATACCCTAAAGTAGAATTAGTTGGTTTTCCATTATCATTTCAACCACTTTATGTAGAATACGTCAATCATTCGTTGAATGGTGAGATTAATGTGTTTTGTTTTCAAGATAATTACTTATGTATGATTTTAAGAAAGAAAATGGGAATGACTTTTGCCCATTTAGTTTCTGAAATTCATACAAAAGGGGATAAAGAAATTGACTATTCTGAATTTTATTTTAAACTACATCATTTTTTTGCCTCCAAAAAAGTAGTAGTAGTTTACCCTCCACAACATTTACATACGTATGATGAAGCACCGATTTCTTCTACAAAAAAATATTTAGGAATTATACAATTGCCTATATTAACATCTATAGAAGAACAATTTTCAAACATGAAAACTGTTTATAAAAGACACATAAAATCTGCTCAAAAAGCAGGGGTTGAAGTAGAATTTGGTCTTCATTTGTTTGAAGAGTTTTATGATTTTTATGCGTCCAAAATGAAATCAAATCATGCTGTATTTGATCAAAAATCTGTTTTAAAGGCGTTAATTGATCGAGGGACAAAAAATGTACAGTGTGGAGTTGCACGATTAGAGAATAAAATAGAAGCAGTTATACTTAATATACATGATGATGAAAAGGCTTATTATATGTGGGGGGCTTCTGGAGAAACAGCTCATAATGGTAGTTTTCGTTTGTTACATTGGGAGTTAATTCAATATTATTATTCGATAGGAATCAAAAATTATTCATTAGGAGGGTATCGGTTCACTGGACAGAAAACCAAAAAACAAGAAAATTTAGAAAGATTTAAGCTTGGTTTTGGTTCAAAAGTTCACGATGGATTTCATTTTGAATGGGTATTAAGACCTGTACACTATTATTTTTATACAAAAATGAGTAAGTTCAGAAAATTTTTCAAAAAATGAAAGAGAAACAATTATTAATAACGTTCGATTATGAGTTGTTTATGGGTGAAAATTCAGGTTCGGTATTAAAATGTATGTTAGAGCCAACTTATCAAATTCAAAGCATATTAGCGAAACACAAAGTTCACGCTGTATTTTTTGTTGATACAACTTATTTGTATCGTTTGGAAGAAATGGCCAAAATCCATCCTATCGCATCTTCAGATTTTGATAAAATATTATTTCAATTAAAATCATTGGCTAATGATGGACATTATTTGTATCATCATTTACATCCACATTGGTTAGACGCTGTTTACAATGAAAAGACTAATCTTTGGGATTGTTCTAATCATTCCCGTTTTACCTTATCTCAACTAGAGATGGATGAAATAAATCGTATAGTCACCTATTCAGATCAATTATTACGATCACTTTACCCCACAAATAAGTGTCCTGAATTTTTAGGTTTTCGTGCTGGAGGATTATATTCTCAGCCGTTTGATCGCATAACCTCATTATTTAAAGAAAAAAAAATAAAATATGATTTTAGTGTTTTGAAAGGAGCATTTAGTGAACAAACTAATTTTAGTTTCGATTATACCGATACACTAAAAATTAAACATGCAGTTTATCGATTCGAAGAAAAGAATACGTCTGTAAATACTAAAGGATATTTTGTTGAGTTTTCGATGAATCATTTTACTATGTCTTTTTTTCAACGTGTATTAAATAGTATTTATTATAGGTTGAATGCTAAAAAATCAAGTTGGCTGCGATATGGAGATGGTAGTTCATCTGGAAATAAAATTCAGCATAAACAAAAAGATTACATTGCAAGAGAGACTTTTTCGATTGAATTATTGAACAGAGTAAAATTATTGTATTATTTTTCGTATTTAAAAAAGAATTCAATAGTACACTTGATAAGTCACCCCAAGTTAATCAGCAAACAAACGCTAGAATCTTTTGATCTGTTTCTAAAACATAGTAAGAAATATTTTAATTTTAACACAAAATTAGAATCTTTTTATAGCGTGGACGAATGAGAGAGGTGCTTATCATCAGTTATTTTTATCCCCCTTGTACTTTAACCGCTGCTCAACGTCCAGCGGGATGGGTTAAGTACTTGCCTCAATTTGGGTATAAACCCATTGTAATCACACGAAATTGGGATGTAACTTTGAGTAAACCAGAAGATCAATTGAAAAATGCTGGAAGTCAATTGTATATTGAAAAATCAGAAACGCATGAGGTACACTATCTCCCATATAAAGCCTCTTTGAGAGATCGTTTGTTTAACTCCAAAAATTCATTGTTGAAAAAATGTAGTAAATTTTTTACTTTTATAAACAGCATAGGTGAAAATTTTAGTAATCAATTTATTCCCTTTGGTGATTTTTATGAATATGCTGAAAGCTTAATTCAAAAACATACTTTTTCTTCTATTATTATTACGGGTAATCCTTTTATACAGTTTCGTTTTGGTTATTTGCTATCAAATAAATTTCATATTCCTTGGATCGCCGATTATCGCGATGACTGGACTACTTCGGAAATCATACAGCCTAAAGGGAAGTTTGAATCGTTTATTCATCGTTTACAACAAAAATCGGAGCAAAAATGGGTAGGTACAGCATCTATGATTACCTCCGTTTCACCTGTATATACAGATCGAATTTCTCAATTCGTAAAAGTACCAGGAGAAACTATTTTAAATGGGTTTGACACACTATTTCCTAAAATTCAACCAGAAGTAAATAATTCTTTTATCATCTTGTATAATGGAACTTTATATGATACCCAAGATGTGGAGGGTTTTGTACGTGCTATCATTCCATGCATTGAATTATTTCGTGACAAAATAAACATTCAAATTCAATTTCCAGGGGTTTGTTACGATCCAAAACAAGAAAGTCGATTGAGAGCATTGATTAAGGGGTACGAATCTTTTTTTTTACTGACTCCCCGTATTTCTAAAGAAGAAGTTATATATCTTCAACAGCGTGCTGATTTGCTTTTGATGTTAACGCATATAGGACAAAAAGGAATACCTTCAAGTAAATTGTATGAATATCTAACTATTCAAAAGCCCATACTTTGTTTTCCCTCGGATCAAGATATCGTATCCGAAACGTTACTGAATACCGGAGTTGGAATTGTTTTAGATTCCGAGGAGATGCTTTTAGATAAGTTAAAAGAGTATCTACTTCTAAAAATAAATGGTAGTAAGGTTTTTAATGAAATAAAAGTTGAAAACCTACTTTTATATTCCTTTTCGAATCAAGTGAGCAAATTAAGTTTGCTTTTAAATCATATTTCCTAAGCGATGGTTTGGATAGAAGGAAAATATCAGTTCTTAGGTTTTCTTGATGCAATTTCTATTTTAGTTTGGTTAATAATAATATTAAATGCCATAAACACTACCTATCAAAAGAATATAACCAAGCCACACTATCGGCATTATAAAAATGGATTTTACGCTAAATTTATTTCAGCAATTGTTTTTTCTATAATTTACATTCAATTTTATGAAGGAGGAGATTCTACTGCTTATTGGGATACTGCTCAGAAAATGAATAACTTGTTTTGGGAGAGTCCAAATAAATTCTTTGTTGAATTATTAAATAATGAGGCTAATCGTGAACGTTATCAAAGTTTTTCTTTCGAAGATACAGGTATGCCACCGAATTGGATTTACAAAGAGGACGAGGCTTGGTTTGCCGCAAAAGTGTTTTCTTTGCTAACTTTTATTACTTTTAAAAGTTATTTTGCGATGACGATGATAACATCCTACATTTCTTTTAAAGTAAGTTGGTTATTGTATGAAGTAGTTTTAAAATACAACTTGTTTACCGAACGAACAGCCGCAATAGGGGTTTTGTTTTTACCCTCTACTTGTTTTTGGTGTACAGGTATTACTAAGGATATGGTTATTTATTCTTCGGTGATTTATCTTTTGATACAGTTATTTACATTTTTAAATCCTTCTAAATTAAAAGAGCATAGAAATTTATTGTTTGCTTTTGTTTGTATCTATTTAATTAGTAATATTCGCGATTTTATGATTATTGCTGCTGCGGGTCCCTTTTTTATGGCACTAGGGGCTAGGTGGAGCCGGTCTCAAAATTCGGGGTTTTCCAAATGGATCATTCAGTTGACTTTCTTCTCTATGGTTCTTTTTGCTATGACTTCCTTTCTTGGGTCTGAAAAGGGGCAAGAATTTGCCGCTGAAGCAGAAGTTATTCAAAAAGATTTGAAAACAAATAATACGTATGGAGATAACAGATATGATTTAGGGATAACGGATTTTAGTGCAGGAGGTATGTTTCGGGCAATGCCTATCTCTATTTATACGGCATTTTATAGGCCGTATATTTGGGAAGCTGGAAGTTTATTTATTCAAATTAGTGCTTTAGAAGCTTTATTTTTCATGCTTATAACATTTCGTTTTTTATTTGTAAGGAACCCAATATCAACTTTAAAAGACATCAGAAACAATGAGTTGTTAATGGCATCCCTTGTTTTTGCTTTAATACTTGGTTTTTTTGCAGGGTATACCTCTGGTTTGTTTGGGGTATTGGTGCGATTTAAAGCCCCTTTGTTGCCCTTTTTGTTTTTAGTTTTGATGTATAAAAAACAAGAGGATTTAGTTGAAATAGATACAAAAGTCTAAATTTGTCAAAAAAGTAACATGAAAGTAGTCATTCTTGCAGGTGGATTAGGTACTCGTATCAGTGAGGAAACCGTTTACAAACCGAAACCGATGGTGCTTATCGGAGATAAGCCTATTTTGTGGCATATTATGAAAATTTATGCAAGTCACGGTTTTACAGACTTTGTGATTTGTTGTGGATATAAAGGGCAAGTAATTAAAGAATACTTTGCCAATTATTTATTGCAAGAAAGTGATTTCACCATCAACACGAAAAACAATACCATGAAGATACATACCAGTCCTTCTGAAGATTGGAATGTGACTTTAGTAAATACGGGAGAATTGACGATGACTGGAGGTCGGGTAAAACGCATCAAAGAGTATTTAAATAACGAACCCTTTTTTTTAACCTATGGGGATGGAGTGGGAGACATTAATATACTAGAATTACTAGCCTTTCATCAGAAAAACGGTCGTAAAGCTACGTTGACTGCAACTAAACCATTTGGTCGTTTTGGAGTAATTGATATAGCAGAAAATGGTCAAATTTCGTCATTTAAAGAAAAAAATAAGGAAGATGTTTCTTGGATCAATGGAGGCTTTTTTGTCCTTGAACCTTCTGTTTTGGATTACATCGATGGAGATGAAACAGTCTTTGAAAAAGATCCTTTGGAAAAATTAACTTCGGAAGGGCAGTTAGGAGCGTATCAACACGATGGGTTTTGGAGAGCCATGGATTCTTTGAACGATAAAAATATATTAGAGGAGTATTGGAATACAGGTAATGCCCCTTGGAAAATCTGGTAGTACATGCGTATTCTTATCACAGGAGCAACGGGATTTATTGGTCAAAAATTACTAAAACGATTATCTGATCAGCAATATACACTTGCTATCCATGCTCGAAAACTACCCCAGGAATTAGATTCAAATGTGCGTGTTTTTTCTGGTGATCTGAATCAATTTCAAAAACAAATTATTGCTTTTTCACCGGAGTATGTTTTTCATTTAGCTGGGAGTTCCATTTATCCGAAAAATGCTGAAGAAGAGGTTGAACTTTTGTCTGCGAATGTACTTTATGGGAATACCTTACTACGTATACTGAAAGAGATTCCAGGGTTGGTTTTTGTGAATTTCACCACTTCGTTGGCTTATAAAGGCACTGAATTATATCCTTTTAATTATTACGCTTTAACGAAAGCTAATTTTGTTCAATCGTTGCACTATTTTACGCGTTACTATAATCTTCGCGTATTTAATTTGATATTATATACTATTTACGGTAAAGAAGATAATACGAAAAGAGCACTAAATTACATTATAGATTCTTTGGATGCTAGCGAAACCATTGCTATGAGTCCAGGTGAACAGTTGATGGATTTTATACATGTGGATGATGTGATTTTGTTATGCGAAAAATTATTGAAAAACAATCCTAAAAATAATTTTGAGGAAGTTCATGTTGGTACAGGTATAGGAACAACATTAAAAGAAGTAGCAACTTTGATAGAATTTTTATGTGAAAAACAATTAAACGTTAAATTTGGGGCGATTCCATATAGAAAAGAAGAGAAAATGGTTAATATTGCTCCAAAAGAATTAAATAGATTTTGGCATAGTAAAATAAGTTTTTTAAATGGATTAAAAAACATCTTAAATCTTGTATGATTTAAATTCTTAGTTAGTCCATTGTTCAAAATTTTTTAATTTGGTACAAACAGCATCTATATCAATTTTATTTTCTCTAAAATAAATTTTATAATCTTGTATTTTATCACTTTGACCTTGAAGTTCTGGAGAAACAAAACATAATTTAAATCCTAATTTTCTAAATTGAGCATAGATTTCTGGAGTTCCTGGGATTTTTGAAAAACAATCAATCCAAATCCATTCAATTTTCCCAGCTAACCCTAAAATTGTATCTTCTTTTTCAAATTCAGAATATCTAAGTGCAATTTTTTTTTCACCGTAATTATTGACTAGATTTATAATCATAGGGAATGATGAGTCGAGAAAAAAATAATTTTCAATTTTATATTTTTTTAATAAATCAAGAATTCTAATTTCAATTCTTTCACTTTTTATATTTAAAATTAAATTTCCTTTTCTTTGACCATATTTTTTGAGGAAAGGTTCTAATAATTCACCTTCAATAAATGGATCATGTTGAAGTATTAATTCATCATTGTAATCACGAATATCAATTTCAACACCTGCATTTACAGGAATTAAATCTAATTCTTTTAGACTATTTATTCTATGAAATATTATTTCCATGTAATATTTTTTTTAGTGAAAAACTGAAAGATAGTGTTCGTTTTATAAATTTCCATTTTGATTTTATTCCGGTGTTCCAACTTGATACACCGTGAATCCTAGGAGGAAAGAAAACATCAAATCGAATTAGGTTTAGTTTCCTTTCTTGTGCTATAAATAACAAGTACAAATCAATTGAAAAATCATTAGGAATATTTTTTAAACTTTTATAGAATTCTAGAGAAAAGAATGTTGGTTGCGCATTTATATCTATTAGTTTTTTCCGTAAATAAATACTTTCAAATAGACTCATTCCATGTGTGAATAATTGATCAAAAAATGGTCTTTTTTTTCGATTTCCTTTAATGAAAATGTTTTTGTTAAAATTATTTAATTTGATTATTTCAAAAGCTTTTAATACATCTTTAGGGTCAGTTTGTAAATCTGCATGTGTATATCCAATGAATTTTCCTTGAGCAATTTTAAGTCCTTCTTTTATCCCATATCCATATCCTTTATTCACCTCAACTTTCATCATCTTAGCGAATGAATATTTTTCTAATAATTTTTTTAATATAAAATATGAATTATCATTAGATCCATTTTCAACCAAGATTAATTCAATCTCGATGGTTTTAATGACTTTATCGAATTTTTCTAATAATATGGGTAGATTTTTTTCTTCATTATAACAAGGAATTATAATCGATAAAAAAATATTTGTATCATTCATAACTTTACTAATACGATTTGTCTTTGAAGAGCAAAGATATTAGGAGCGATTTTTGCCAATGAATTATCAATATTCTTTATAAATTTTAATAAAAAATTTGGTAAAGGTATATGTTTTGTTTTGGCAATCACACCTCCAGAATTAATGAAATTAAAGAATTCACTATGAGATTGGTATAAAATATTAAAGTCTTTAATTTGACTTTCAAATTTTCTTTTATCATCAAATAATAAGTTTGGTATTACGCAATTTGCACTCCATAAATCATTTGGATCGGTACAAATCTGATTTTTATCAAATACATCTACCTCATAATTGTAACCTTCATGATTCATTATTTTAAGAAGAATTCGCATAAAAAAACTACCATTTATTTCTTGAATAATTAACTTCCCTCCTGGTTTTAAAATTCTATTCATTTCTTCAAAAAATAAAATAGGATATGGCACATGGTGAATCATATTAGACGATATTACAAAATCAAATTTATTTGAATCAAATCCAGTGTTTAATGCATCAATATTTTTAAAATCTAAGTAGTCAAAGTTTGAGAAATCACTTATTTTATATTTTTCTGATTGTATAAACTCTTTACTTATACCAGTTCCAGCACCTACCTCTAATCCAAAATCAAGTTTATCTATATATTTATTCATCCAATTATATCTATTTTTTAATAAAAAAAATAAATTCCCAGATTTGTTAGATAAATAAAACATTTTTCTAGCCCTTTCAACATCTCCCTCATGTTGCATTTTATTTGCTTCATGCTTAGGAATAAATTTTTTTCTTAAAAACATAAATTATCTATTCTTTTGTTCAAAATTAAAAAATATATCGTGATAATTATCTAAACAATTATGTTTGAAACTAATATCATTATCAATTAAGTATGGATGGTTTTTTGATTTGTGAAAATAACTCTGCCAATAGTTAAACGTTTTGTAATCATTTGGAGTACCCCAACAGATGTATTCATCAACTTCAAATATTTTAACTTTGTATCCATGTTCTATTAATTCATTCATAAGAGAATCGATATAAAATTCATTATTAATTCGATTGTTTTTCAGTTTTAATTTTTCATAACCTTCCTTAAAAAAGGAAGATTTTCTAAAATAAAATGTACCTACAATCGCATGATCATTTTGAGGTGTATCAGAAATTTGTTTCTTAACTGAAATTTTTGAAGCAAAAGAACCGTTTATTTCAACCCATCCATACATCTCTGGATTTTTTTTCGCAGAAATATGATTTTTAAATGTAAAAATTATTGCATCGGTTGTTACATCTGATATTAATTCATATAATTCTTTTTGATTGTAAATCATACCATTATCCGTCGCTCCGATAAATAATGATTTTTCATTGTCTTCTTCAAATAAGCCTAAATTACTAGTTACTGCTTGACCTTCAGTTACATTTTCAATTTCAATAATGTTTGCATGTTTAAAATTATCAGTTAAAATATTTGAAAGTTGATAGTTCTTTTGATGTTCTTTTAAGCAAATAAATTTATATTCTGAACATTTAGGTAAAGAATTTGTAGCTTGGACAATCATTGGTTTACCTGAAACTTCAATTAAGGGTTTAGGTAATGTATATCCTTCTCTAGTAAATCTACTTCCGTGACCAGCAAGAGGAATTAATCCAATAGTGTTTTTTAAAGAGATTGGATTATTTTTATTTATGAGTTTTTTAAATAGGTTCGACCATCTAATATATTCTTCTAAGTCATCTGGTGTTCCCCATTGTAGCATATGTTGAATTTCATAAACAGAAACTTTTAAACCATCTCTTACTAGTAAGTTAAATATTAACGAAACATAATATTCTCCATTAATATTAATATTGGTTTTTAATATTTCGGTGAAATATTTTTTTATAAACCTACCTTTTTTAAAATAATAAGTACCATTAGAAGCATATTCATTCATCCTATTTTCTGTGAATGGTTCTTTTTCTTTTATCTCAATTAACCATTGGTTTAAGTCTTTGATAAAAGCGTAGTTAGTTGTGCCAAGCATATGTGGATGAAATCCTTTATAGGATGGGATTGCTCCGTCTGCATTTCTATCACGAGTATGTTTTAAAAAGTCTTCATAATTCCAATAAGTCCCAAAGTCGCAATAGTTTACAATAATTTCTTCATCATCTTCAATATATTCGAGTATTTGGCTAACGGCATAGACGGGTCCTTTTTTGTGATTAGCTATCTCTATAATTTGTCCAGTGGGGCATATTTTATTTAAAACAGCTTTCATATTTGTTTCATTCATGTGTAATGAATTACAAATAAATGTGAATTTAGTCTCCCCTGGAAATAAGTTAATAACATGTTCTATGATTGGTTTTCCTTCTACTTCAATTAAAGGTTTTGGTTCGGTATAACCAGCTTCTAAAAAACGATTACCCATCCCTGACATTGGTATAATGATATGCATATTTATAATTTTTGTCGGTGTTTTTCAGCGTCCCAATTTCCTAAATAGAACATTTCTTCATCTGATATTGTGTTGTATTCTAAGTCTGAATTCTCTAAATATTGTGATATATATAACTGAAAATTTAGAAGTTCTTCTTGTTCTTTTACTTTTTTAATGGTTGTACCAATAATATAAAAATCAGTTATATTTTTAATGATTTTAGGACTTTCGCCATATTTCTTATGATACAGATCTATGTTTTGTAAATTATTTGTCACGTCTATTATTTCATAACCGCAAAAAACAAATACATCAGGTGAGATTGGCTGCGCTAATTTTTTAATTGATTTGTATTTACTACTAATTAATTCTGAATAATATACTACTTGATTTTCGTTTGAATGAATCGATTTTAAATAGTTTAAAATTTTATTAGAATATCTATATTGAGAAAAATCAATATTTAAGACTTTTTCTAATGTAATTGAAATCCATTCTGAAGTTTGAATTATATCAGTATGAAACTCTGAAGCTAGGATAATACCATGATTTGGTAAAAAAATAATTTTTGTTCCAGTTTCGTTATAATTAGTTAGTTCTTTTTCTAATTCTATTGCTAAATCAATACCTGGTGTTTGGTAATTTACGAATATCGCATTAGGAAAAAATTTTTTTAATTTTTCTTTCCAATCTTTTTGTACTAAAAAAATATTTGAAACTAACGAATGTGTATGTAACACAAATTTATCTAATAAACTATGTAATAGAGTTTCAATGGATGGTTTATTATCTACTGAAATAGTTGCTTCTCTTACTAGTTCACTAGAAACTAATTCTCTGGTTTTTTTATCAATAGCATTTAAAACGTTTGCATTTTTTGATATTTTATTTATTTTATTTAAATCAACTTTCGCAATTCCATAATTTTCAGAAATTTCAGATAACAAATATCCTGATGCTTTAATATACATTACATTATCTATCTTGACCGAAGTATTTCCTCCGCCTGCTTGGACTAGGTCCCATCTTGTTCCAGCATAATGAGATAGTTCAATAAAGTTATTAAAATCATTCATTTTGTTAATGTAATTTATTTATGTCGGTTTAAACTATAAAAAGTGTTTTAATTCATCTATTCCTTTAATTTCAATACAATCTTTTGGAATTGTGCAGTTTACTTTTTCTTTATTAAGCCAAATAGAGGCTATATTATTTTGTGAAGCTCCTAAAATATCTTTTTCAAAATTATCACCAATCATACAGACTTCATTCTTGTTTAGATTTAATTTTTCTATTGCTAAATCAAAGATTACTTTATTTGGTTTTTCGTATCCAGCTTCTTCACTTGAGACTATATGATTTGAGTATTTTGAAAGTCCTAATTTAATTATCTTTCTATGCTGTATATGTGCTGTTAAATCTGTTACAAAGCAAATGTTTTTATACTTTTTAAAAATGTACTCAATATCTTGAAATGGAGTCAAAATTGATAAAAAATTATCCCAATAACAATTATATAGATCTAAACTATATTTCAATGGGTTTAAATTTAATTTTTCTAAAGTAAGTTGAAAATATAAAAGTCTATTGTGTGAAGCGGCAGTGTTTTTAAGTCTTGAATTAATCGTTTTTCTAGATAGATTAAATGCATTTGTAAAATTTTCCTTTGTAACTCTGTGATTTTCAAATATCCAAAAATAGCATTTATTCATAGCATATTGGTGACATAAATTATAGTCATAAAGCGTATTATCAATGTCTAAAAGGATTCCTTTAAATGTATTCATGTTAATTTTTTCGTTTTTCGCTAACTATTAAAACTACAAAAAATTGTGAAACTCCTTCAAAACCTTCAAGCCATTTTGCATCTAATGGTATGATTTCATATAAGTTTGGTATTAATTCTTCTGCTAATTTTTTAAAATTAAGTTTAGGTTCAAGTTTAAAATCTATATATTGATATTTCAGATCTTCACTATAATCCCATTGTTCTTCTAATTCTATTTTTTGAACAAATTTTTCTATTTGAATGTTAGCATCAAAATAAATTTTGAGACCTATTTTTGGTTCCTGATTTAATAAATTTAAATCGGGAGGTGTTAGAGGGTAATAGTTGAAAATTAAGTCTGAATAATTTTTTTGAGGTTTTATATATTTAGTAGCATCTTCTTTTCTAAATTCGATTTGGTTTAAAATTTTATCAATTGAGTAACCTCTTTTTTTAGTATCTCGTTTAATTTTCCAAAAATTTCTTAAACTTTCTTCCGTATCCAAAAATATTTTTAAATCTATTGTTTTTCTCATTTTTGGCAGGTAAAATGGATGTAATCCCGAAAGGGCAATATATTCTTTGGGTTTTATTTTTAATAATTCGGAAAATGTTCCCGTATCGTGCTGGTAGTCAGATCTTAGTATTGTTTTGTTGTTTTTTAAATCTAAAATGTGATTCGCTTGAGAATGAATATTATTTGCTCTAGGATCTAAGTGAGTTAGCGTATCCCAATTTTTGTTTCCTCTTTCCCACTTGTGCTCTCCATCACCTTCCAAATGAAGTAAGTTATTTGAAAAAATTTTATTTAACTGATTTGTAAACTTGGTTTTTCCCGCACCGCTATCGCCAGCGATTCCTAAAACAAAATTAGTCTGAGAATTATAGGTGTTATTACTTTTAATACCAAACTTATAAAAACCATATAAAATCACTAAAATAAGAGCTTCTAAAACAGTGTAAAGAATATTTGTTAATTGTTTACTTATTGTAGGAAAATCAATTTTTTTGTCTAAATAAAATAATGTTTCGTTTTCAGAACGATACCCAAAAAGGAAAAATAAAATGTATAAAACTGAAAATGAAATGTAAAGGATATAATTTTCTTTTAAGTTTTCTAAAAAATAAAGTATTATGAACGGAATAAACCAGATATACCATGAAGAAACTGGGAATAAAAAAAATACTAGCGATGAAAAAAGTATACCTAGGAAAGTAAATAATAAATCAAAATTCACTTTTTTCAAACCATAAAAATGAAAATAGATAAAGATTAAAACTAATATGGTCGGGTATATTTCAAAAATTCCGATGGTATATTTGGTATCAAAAATAACAGATTGTTTAGGGTTGTTGATTACCATATTAAAAAATGCATCGCTTTGAAGGAAGGGTGTATCGAAGAAAATAATTATAGAAAAGGTGATCAATAAATATTTAAATGCAGAATTTGTAGATTCTTTTTTCTTTATAAATAAGAAAATAAGAGGTAAGGCGGCTAATATATTTAACTTTGTTGACAAAGCAAGTCCAAGAATAATTGCAGATATATTATTCCTTCTTTCTTTTAACTGAAACAAACTAAAAACTAAAAGACTCATTGGTATTAAGTCTAATTGACCGATTACAAAAGTTGCATAAATAATAATTGGGTTTATAAAATATATAATTATTAAGTATTTATAGTGTTTTTTACTAAGTTTACAAATAGAATAGAACATCAGTAGGTCTGCGAATATTAATGGCAGTTTAAATATAAAATTCCGAATTTGTTCAGATTCAAAAAACGTACTAAAAAAATGAAAAAATTTAAAAATATATAACATCAATCCATGGTATGGAAAAGATTCAATCGGCATATGATTGATTTTGGCAATCTCCCACGGATTATTATAATTAAATAACTCAACAAATGGATAAAATAACTTAATAACATATCCAGAATTAATTAGATATAAAAGAGATAGTTTAAAAAAAATAAATAGAATAATGATTTTTTTCATTTTTATAATTTATAAATGCTTCTATTTTTGTCTTTGTAAATAGGAGTAATATTTTTAAACATATGTTTACTTGAATTATTTAAAATCAAATAGTCAAGTTTCCTGATTTTTTTAATTTCCCTTAAATATTTAGGGCTGTTTTTTAAAAAGTTATTTTGCTTTTGAATTTCTATATTAATTTGAGAATTTTTATTTATTTTTCTGTAAATAAGTTTGCTCCTTAAATTATATTCTTTGTAATAGTCTTCATTAAAAGGAAATCCATTGCCTAAAAAAACTGCACGATTACAAATGATTGGAATGTTTACATTATCTAAGCTATTTTCAGATATGAATATAGAATTCAAATTAGTAGAGGAAATAAATTTGTAAAGTTCTTGATTTTCATTTCTAATCTTTAAAATAGGATCATCAGTTTTTAGATAGATAAATGAAACAAATATTATCAAAACGGTTAAAGTTAAAAGGAAAGGTTTTCTTGGTAGATTATATTTTAGATTGAGTTTTAATTTATTAAATATAATCGATATTAACAAAGACCATGTAATTACGCACATCCAAAAACCAAAAATAGAAAATCGTATTGGCGCCAATGAAGCAATCGATTTAAAAGGGAAAACATCTATAAATAAATATTGAAATAATACACTTGAAATGTAGGCGAGTAAAAAAAATAAGCCCATTTTGAATAAGTTTTTATACTTAAAAATGTAAAAAGTAATTGTAGGTATAATGATTAATAACTGAATTAAAATAAAGTTTATTGTCCAACTGATATTTAAACGATTACCGAAGTATTTCAAAACATAGTGATTAGAATGTGCTAAATAACAAAAAGTATCAATAAATTCAACTGAGCTTAATTTATTACTGCCGGTAAATATTGTTTTCTCAATAATAATGATTACTAGTATATTAACTATATAATATTTATTTTTTTTTAAAAATATATTAGCTGATTCAAATTGAATTATTGAATTAAAAATAAAACATAAAATTCCTATTTGTGGATGATAAAAAATCGATAAACTCAGAATAAGATGCCCTAATAAATTGAACTTGTTTTTAAATTTTTCATTTATTAAAAAAAACATCAAACCAAAAAACAAGCTAAATGTTTGTGGATATGGTTCTTTAAAAAATGGTAACCACCAGGCAATAGAAAAAGAATCATTTATTTTACTATTAAATATTAATAATATAAAAAATAAAATAATTGGTTTGAATAATTCCAAGTTGATTTTATTTAATCTATTAGATGTTGATTTTATCAATACTAAATAAAACAAAACAGGAATAGTCATTGTAAAAAATAAATTCAAACAAATAAGTGTTTTTATGAAATTAATATTTAAAGCTATTGATATGTAGTGTATTGTTTTTACAAAAAATATCCTTGGGTTAATAATAGAACTTGCATTTGTAAAAAAGTCATATTTTAAATAATTAGAATATTGTAATCTTAATAAAGATGGAAAATTAT
>VFQS010001451.1_pt1 | contig 21741 bp, 17 predicted proteins | sample 3512361 | NCBI WGS metagenome assembly VFQS01 (sample SAMN10412375, study PRJNA504923) | tailings metagenome | isolation source: Relicate 1 Philex TSF3 active mining | place: Philippines
TCATACGACCTCCTAATTGATTAAGTAGGTTTGCATGGTAGTTGGGTGAAATCTAGCTAGGGAAAATTTGCGACTAGGCCAAGCAATCACGGCGCGAGTGGTTGATATAAGGCGCGAATATCATGAACAACAAGAGACAACTGGAAGTTTGCGTAAGCACATCGCTGCGCTTCTTGGTATCACCTGCACGCCAAATTTTATCGAAATGATATTAAATATTAAATTGACTAGCGCCTAGTCACTTGCCCTAGTTCTTCTGCCGCCAAAATGTTTATGCAGTTTCCTTTATAATGCACACCATCGATTTTTATCATTGAAGGAAACATCATGAGCGACGTACAAGCTTGGATTAAAGAAACCGTTACTAGCAACCCAGTCGTGCTATTTATGAAAGGCACAGCCCAATTTCCACAATGCGGCTTTTCTGGTCGTGCAATTCAATTATTGAAAGCCAGTGGCGCTGAAAATTTAGTGACAATTAACGTGCTGGAAGACCCAGTCGTTCGTCAGGGTATCAAAGACTATGCGAACTGGCCGACCATTCCACAGTTGTACATCAACGGTGAATTCATTGGTGGTTCAGACATCATGAATGAAATGTTTGAAAGTGGTGAATTGCAAGCTTTGATCAAGGGCTAATTCCACCATGTCAAATCCAGTCGCGCCGAAACGCATCATTATTGCCATCACCGGAGCGACTGGCGCTATTTACGGCGTACGCTTATTGCAGCATTTACGCGATATTCCCCATCTGCAAAGTCACCTACTGATCTCTGACGCAGGTGTCCTTAACATCCATCAAGAACTCGACCTAAAACGCAAAGATATTGAAGCGATGGCAGATGTTGTGCATTCTGTGCGCGATGTAGGAGCCACGATTGCCAGTGGTTCGTTTCAATCTGACGGCATGATCATCGCTCCCTGCTCAATGAAAACCCTGGCAGCAGTTGCACACGGTTTTGCAGACAATTTGATTACACGTGCGGCGGATGTAGTCTTAAAAGAACGCCGTCGGCTAGTCTTAATGGTCAGAGAAACCCCGTTTAATTTGGCGCATTTGCGCAATATGACCGCAGTCACAGAAATGGGGGGAATTGTGTTCCCACCACTGCCAAATTTTTATCATCGTCCTGCCAGCATCGAGGATATGGTCGATCATAGTTTAGCTAGAGTACTAGACTTATTTCAAATCGAACACCAGCTAGCTCCGCGTTGGGCTGGTTTAAAAGAATCCGATTAATTTTCTTGCAGACCAAGCCTGCACAATTAATCAACACAACAAACTACTGACTTACTGTGTTTTTTTGCCGTACAAATTGCGATTCAATCTTCTATGCTTCTACGACGAATCATGGCAAGCGAGCACGTTGGCCAAGCAATGCGGCACGTGTTGTCGGCGACTGCAATTGCTCTAGCCACCATTGCAAAGCGCGTCCTTGCTGAGAAGCTTTTGTTTGACGCCAAACATAGTAGCTTTGCACTTGCTGTTGCGCACGCTCGACTTTCTTTTCTACCAAGCGCCCACTGTCGATATATGACTGTGCTACACAAGTCGGCAAAAAACCAATGCCCAAGCCGCGTACTTGCGCATCAAGTTTGGATGGCAAATCCGCGACAGTAAACACATCTTGCCCGTGCAGTAAGCCGATGGATACGCTACTACCACGTTGCACGCTATCGGCAATTGCAACCGCGCGATATGCGCGTATCAATTGATCCGACAAAGCTTGTTTCACATTTGCCAATGGATGATGCGGTGCGACCGCAAAGGCGAAATAAACGGTTCCTAATTTCTCTCTTTGCAAACCCGTAGTTCCACTGCCATCCATCACAGCGCCAAGCGCCAAATCAGCTTGTCCGGAAGTCAAGGCTTCTAAGGTTCCCGATAAAGTTTCGCCACGTAGCTTTAAACGAGTGGGAGGATTTAGTTGATAAAAGCTCTCACATAATTCCATCACCGTACTGCGATCGATAATGCTATCAACGGCAATCGTCAATTGTGGCTCCCAGCCTGTGGCGACGCGCTTGACACGATTCGCAATCGCATCAACTTCCAATAATAAATTCTGTCCTTCTCGTAATAATTCCGCTCCCGCCTGCGTCAACTTTGCTTGGCGCGAAGAACGATCAAACAATAAAACATCTAAGGCATCTTCAATCTGTCTGACGCGATAAGTCAAAGCGCTGGGTACCATATCTAAGTTTCGTGCCGCCGCCGCAAAACTTCCTGCATTTGCAATCATTTGCAACATCGAGAGAGAAGCTGGTGTTAATACATCGCGTGCAGAAGTCATTCTTACCTCTCATTCTTGAATTGATTAGCGCCTGTGATTGTCTTAGTGATCATGTCGTGCAAGGCGCTCCATCATGATAAGCTCTAATGTCTTTTTTTTGGGTCAGTATCGTTAACCACAGGATCAGTCACAACACGGACAAAGCTTACATCAACAACTTGACAGAACTAGCTCATCTTTATTTGGTACTAACACAAGCACTAGCCTATACTTGTCGTCTAATCTATGTACACCAATCTTGGAACACAAAGATGGCGCAGTAATTTTTCTTCACAAATTATTTTGTATCGTATGTTCGAGTTAAAAACTATCGCCCTCTTTTTCCTAACCGCTATCGCCGAGATTCTCGGTTGCTATCTGCCATATCTTTGGCTAAAAGAGAATAAGAGTATGTGGCTATTAGTACCAGCGGCGCTATGTTTGTCGCTATTTGCCTGGTTACTTTCGCTGCACCCAGCAGCGGCTGGCCGCGTGTATGCCGCTTATGGTGGCGTGTATATCGCGGTGGCACTGTTGTGGCTCTATGTGATTGATGGCATCAAACCAAGTACTTGGGATCTTATCGGTGCCGGTGTTGCTTTACTCGGTATGGCAATCATTATGTTTGCACCAAAAAATTCTTAAGCGTCTTCACTGTTGAACGAAGACGCTCGCCAACTCTTTCGCCTGATCCGAATTATTCAAATCAATTACTTGCTTTACAGATTCAATAATTCGGATCATACAAGATGCAGCGCCTTATCAAGCGCGGCGCGCATCCAAACTCCATCCACCAGCACCCCACGCCGCCAAGCTCATCAAACCACCAGCAACGGCGATATTTTTGAAGAACAAAAGTTGCGTCACATACGCCTGATCAGCCGGTACCGCCCAATAAGCATGAAAAATAAACGATGCGACCAGCGTGAAAAACGCTAAAGCGAGCGCGGCAAAACGTGTACCTAAGCCGATGATCAAAGCAATGCCTCCAGCAACTTCCAGCACAATCGCAGCGATCGCTGCAAGAGTGGCCATTGGTAAGCCAACAGATTCGATGTATCCAACGGTGCCAGCAAAGCCGGTAATTTTTGCAATCCCGGCTGGCAGAAAGAGCGCAGCAAGTAATAAACGACCGACGAAGGTGAGTGGATTTTGCAATTGAGTAAACATGGTTTTTCCTTAAAAATAAATTCGAGAATGGGATATTTATATCTAGCTTATGTGTGCAACTTAAGTAGCAAAACTAAGCCGCCAAATCAAATACCAAAACTTCAGCGTCAATACCTTGACTGAGATGCAAATGCTGTTCGTGCTCAATGCGTAGCGCATCACCGCTATGTAATCGCTGTCCATTGACAGTCAATTCGCCACGAATCAAATGCACATAAGCTTTACGCGCAGGATTCAAATCAAGCTCTGCTTGTTCTACGCCATCAAACAGTCCAGCATACAAAGCCGCATCAGCATGCATCGCCACTGCATTTACATCACCCGTTGGCGATGCGACTAGGCACAAAGCGCCACGTTTTTTCATTGCAGGAATCGTCTTTTGTTCATAACTAGGCTCCACATTTAGTTGATTTGGACGTATCCAAATTTGTAGAAAATGCGTTTGCTGACCCTCAGCATGATTAAACTCACTATGTCTGACACCCGTACCGGCACTCATGCGTTGCACATCACCTGGTGGAATTGCTTTGACGTTGCCCATACTATCTTTGTGCGCCAGCTCTCCTGACAAAACATAGCTGATGATTTCCATATCACGATGTCCGTGGGTGCCGAAGCCGGTACCAGCGGCAATACGATCTTCATTAATCACCAACAAATTGCCCCAACCGACATGTTCAGGATCGTAATAATTTGCAAAAGAAAAGCTATGAAAGCTCTTTAGCCAACCGTGATCCGCGTAGCCACGGTCTTGGGATCTTCTTAATGTCAACATGATCTTCTCCTTATCGAATAGAACGCAGTAATATCGTTTGTGTACTGCGTTTGACTAGATGTCATAAGTGAGATTATGCGCTAGCTTGAATTGCTTTAGATTGAATGAATTTCACCTCATTATTCAATTTTTTTGAATAATGAGGTGTCACAGACCAAAAGCTAATTACGCAGGGATAAGATGAAGCGAATACGCAAAACAAGTATTTATCAGAGACGACTCAAGCTTCAATCATGGAACCATAATGTAAACGCGACATATGCTATGCATGCTCCGGTTTCGTCATCGCTTCTTCAAATTCATCAATTGGCTGAGGGCGTCCAAAGAAATAGCCTTGATATAAATCACAGCCGAGTTCTGCTAACAATTGTTTTTGCTCGGCAGTTTCGACCCCTTCAGCAATCACGCTCAAACCTAATCCTTTGCCAAGCGCAATCACCGTTTTCACTATTGATGCATCACTAGCGTTATGTGTCACTTCACGCACAAAGGATTGATCGATCTTCAGTTGATTAAGTGGCATACGACGCAAATAATTCAGCGATGAAAAACCCGTACCAAAATCGTCGAGAGAAAAGCGCAGGCCAATGTCTTTCAACCGTCTCATTTTATCGACTACCACATTGACATCTGAGGCTAGAGCACTCTCGGTTAACTCCAATTTCAACTTATAAGGGCGTATTCCGGTCTCAATCAACAAGCTTTCTACTTGTTTCACATAATCTACTTCGTTGAATTCTTGTGAACTCACATTCACCGCAATCGTTAAATTCTGCCGGACTGGATCGCTCTCCCATTTTTTCAATTGCAGACAGGCTGTTCGTAACACCCATAGACCAACCGGAATGATCATTCCAGTCTCCTCAGCCAGAGGAATAAATAGCGCTGGAGAAATCAAGCCACGTTGCGGATGTATCCAACGAACCAAAGCCTCGGCCCCCACCAGTTCGCCTTGCTGATTCACTTGGGCTTGATAATAGACACAAAGTTGAGATGGAATCGCAGCAAAAAAATCTTCTTTAAACTGTTCGCGCTCATATAGTCGCTCTAACAAACATGATTCAAACTTGACCCATTGATGCTTACCACGTCGCTTTGCCTCTGCCACTGCCAATTCAGTAAATTTCAATGCATCATCTGGCGTCATTTCAGCATCACCGATCATCGTGGTACCAAGTGATGCCGGACAGAGATACTCTCCGCTATCAAGTACAAATGCGGTATTAAATTTTTTCATGATACGTTGTACGATTTGGCTTACCTTCATTTCTGCTTGCTGCAAACTACAATCCGGATGCTGAGTCATCACAATGAACTCATCACCACCTAACCGTGATATGACTGTGTACTTATCTTCCAAGTGTAAAAGCCGTTTAGCGACAGCGATCAATAGTTGATCGCCAATATCATGTCCACGGGTACTGTTGATGACGCCAAAATTGTCTAGGTTAATCAAAATCAATGAATAGTAAGTAGACGAATTTTTGGTCGCGTCTTTGGTATTATCAATTGCCGCTTGTAAGCCAATTAAAAACTCAGCACGATTACATAATCCAGTTAAACGATCATAGTGTGCTAGTTGATCCATCGCCGCATCTAGTACGCTTGTTTCATCTTGGATGACCTTGCCTTGCGATGGTCGAAACACATTGCTGCGGCTCGCTGCATAATCACGCGCAATATCAGCCAGTCGAATTAATGGCTTCGCGATGCGACCGGAGACGATCCATGCCACGCACGCAAATATCACCGCCATAAACGCGCTAGTAGCGAACAGCATTTGACGACTTTGCTCGACCAATGCCAGTGCGGTTCGCTTATGTTCTCGCACCACCACAGTCCACGCAAATCCGTTTTTGGGGTTACCTGTTGCTACATTTTGCGTCGATATCAAATAATCTTCATCACGGATAACTTGCTCCAATTGCCTAATTGGGGCTGCGGGATCGACATTGAGTTTTAATAGCCAGTCTCCCTCACGATTGGCGATTAAAACTTCCAAAGAAGACTTCGTCTGACGGCGCTTTACTAAGGTATTCGAGACGACTTCATGAACCCAATTCCAGAATAAATGGGCTGATAAAACTGCTTTTACTTCTTGTTTTTCTCCGAAAATTGGCATTGCGACATCGACGAACCGAACTGGCTCATCTGCGACTGCCCGCTTGAAATGACTCGCTAATAATTTGGCATCATGTGGGTCACTAAGAAATTCACCTTGCTTCCCCTCTTTAAACCAAGTTCGTTCTGACACATCCGCTCCAAGCAATAATCCATCGGAGCCAGAGGTAATACGGCCATTCACATCGGCGATCCCTATCCATGCATAAATTGGCTGACGTGACTTCAATCCATTGATGACATCAGATGCAGAAGATGGCCTAATGATTTGGGTCGCGCCAAGAAGCTCAGCCAACAAGGCAATCTCTCTTTGTCGATCTTGCAAATCTTTTACTAAGGTGTGTGCAATCTCATCTGCCGTGGCATTGAGAGAATCTTGCGCCGCATTCTGCAAACCCGACTCAAAGCGCATTTCCATGAATAGGGTCAATACAATCCCAAACACTAACCACAGCAGCCCCATCACAATCGATATGCGGGCACGCATACTTCTAGAAGGAGATAACTTCGCTAGTAACTGATTCATCATCGATTGCTTCCAGAATGTAATCAACATCATGGTGAACAGCGATCACCACCATGCTTGCTTCAATGTGGGAATATCTTAAGTTACATCACCGTATTCTTAAGCTAGTTCAGCCGTAAGTCCAGCACTGGTTACAAAATGTGACTATTCTTCGAATCGATTAGCCACTTCTACCAAGAATACGAAAAAGAAAAATATGCAAATATCGTGCCAATTGGATTGTTTTTTCCCAAAAAATGTGCCTCGATGCAATTGATTTCGCAGCTATCAATGCACATGACTGCCAAGTAAATTGATTCGCTCGCCACAGATTTAAAAGAATTGTCTGCGCATGGCAAAATCGTAATCGCTTAAACAAAAAATCAAACAAACAACAGCAAAAAAAATCCCCGATGAAGCATATTCATCGGGGACTCGTCCAAATTAATTTCAATAGCGATGCAATGATTTTATTACAGTGCATCCATATCAAAATTATGCCAAATCAAAACGATCTGCATTCATCACTTTATTCCACGCAGCGATAAAATCATTTACAAATTTTTGATTTGCATCACTACTTGCATACACTTCTGCCAACGCACGTAATTGTGAATTTGAACCGAAGACCAAGTCTACAACTGTACCTGTCCATTTCAATTCGCCACTTTGACGATCGCGACCTTCCAACACGCCAGCAACGCTGCTGGACTTTTGCCACTTGGTATTCATATCCAACAAATTCACAAAGAAATCATTGCTCAAAGTCTCTGGGCGTTTGGTGAATACACCATGTTGTGTCTTACCTGTGTTGGCATTCAAAGCACGCATACCACCGATCAACACCGTCATTTCTGGTGCGCTCAAATTCAACAATTGCGCCTTGTCGATCAAGAGTTCTGCTGCATGGGATTCTAATCCTGCACGAACATAATTACGGAAGCCATCTGCCGCTGGCTCCAATACAGCAAAGGAGTCAACATCGGTTTGATCTTGCGACGCATCCATACGACCTGGTGTGAATGGCACTTGCACCGCATGTCCCGCCTTGAGAGCAGCAGCTTCAATACCTGCAGCACCAGCTAATACGATCAAATCAGCTAAAGAAATTTTCTTGCCGTCAGTTTGTGCAGCATTAAATTCTTGCTGGATCGTTTCTAATGTTGCCAAGACTTTGCTTAGTTCCAGCGGCTGATTCGCTTCCCAATCACGCTGTGGCGATAAACGAATACGTGCACCATTAGCACCACCGCGTTTATCACTGCCACGGAAGGTCGATGCTGATGACCATGCCGTATTCACCAATTGCGCAATGCTCAAACCAGAAGCTAGCACTTTCGCTTTCAAATTAGCGATATCTTGAGCATCGACTAATGCATGATCAACCGCAGGGATAGGATCTTGCCAAATCAAAGTTTCACTTGGCACTAAAGAACCCAAGTAACGAGCTGCTGGTCCCATATCGCGATGTGTCAATTTAAACCAAGCGCGTGCGAATGCATCAGCAAATTCTACTGGATTTTGGTGGAAGCGACGCGCGATTTTTTCGTAAGTTGGATCAAATCGCAAAGACAAATCAGCGGTTGTCATCATTGGTGGATGTGACTTGCTTGGGTCATGTGCGTCTGGGATCAAGTGCTCAGGTTTGCAATTTTTAGCAACCCACTGCTTCGCTCCCGCTGGGCTCTTGGTTAATTCCCATTCATAGCCGAACAACATGTCAAAATAACCGTTATCCCAAGTCGTCGGATTAGGTTTCCATGCCCCTTCAATACCGCTCGTCGTCGTGTGCACACCTTTGCCTGATCCAAATTGATTGATCCAACCCAAACCCTGCTCTTCAATTCCGGCAGCTTCTGGTTCTGGTCCGACTAAAGAAGGATCACCAGCACCGTGCGCTTTACCAAAGGTATGACCACCCGCAACCAAGGCGACGGTTTCTTCGTCATTCATCGCCATCCGCGCAAAAGTCTCGCGTACATCGCGGCCTGATGCGACTGGATCAGGATTACCATCTGGACCTTCTGGGTTCACATAAATCAAACCCATTTGTACTGCAGCCAAAGGATTTTCTAACTCGCGTTTGCCTGAATAGCGACTGTTTTCTTTGTCACTTGTCGCTAGCCATTGTGTTTCAGAACCCCAGTAAATATCTTCCTCTGGTTGCCAAATATCTTCGCGACCACCAGCAAAACCAAAAGTCTTAAAGCCCATTGATTCGAGCGCCACATTGCCAGCCAAGATAAACAAATCCGCCCACGAAATTTTGCGGCCATATTTTTGTTTGATCGGCCATAATAAACGACGTGCTTTATCAAGATTACCGTTATCTGGCCAGCTATTGAGTGGTGCGAAACGTTGATTACCAGTACCCGCACCACCGCGACCATCAGACACGCGATAAGTACCTGCAGCATGCCAAGCCATACGAATCATCAAACCACCGTAGTGACCCCAATCTGCTGGCCACCAATCTTGAGAATCGGTCATCAAGGCATGTAAGTCTTTGACTAAGGCATCGAGATCGAGGGTTTTAAATTCTTCTGCGTAATTAAATTGCTCCCCCATTGGATCGGATTTGGGAGAATGTTGATGCAAGATATTGAGTTTTAATTGATTAGGCCACCAAGTTGCATTAGTTGGTGCGCCAGCAGCAACAGCGTTTTTCGGTGAGCCGTGGTGGAAAGGGCATTTTGCTTCGTTTGACATAGTTATCTCCTTGGTTTAGTTCAAAACGACTACGGAATTGATTCTAGAGATCAAACTTTGATAGATCAACTCAATTAAATTTATACATTCGATAAATTTTAACTAAATCAATCCAGTAAATGTAATTGAATGTAATTTACGTCAACATAATTCGGATATAAGTCGCTAGGCTGAAATGCGTACGTGCTGAGTCATTGTAGTGCATTACAAAAAAAGTGATCGATGCAAATGATCAGCAAAAACTTTAGATTAAGGATGCATTAAATTCAGCAATTGTTCACGCAACCAACTATTCGCGGGGTCATTATCTGCGCTGCTATGCCAATACAAATGGGCATCGATAGGTTGAGTAGCTAAAGGAAATGGGTCAATCCGATTCATAAACTGTGCATTGGCGATATTTGCATATTGCTCAGGCATGGTCAGCAATAAATCAGTTTCACTAACAACACGACAAGCAGCAAAGTAATGCTGGCAGCGCAAACTGATTTGTCTACGCAAACCCTCACGATTCAATTCAAAATCTTCTAGTCCTACACCTTGACGCCGCGAAGACACCAAGACATGCGCTTGCTGCAAATAGATGTCGAGATCAAGTACTTGATTTTTTTTCTTCGGCATCTGTGGATGCCCTTTGCGCGACAACACAATTAAACGATCACGCGAGACACGTTGCTGCCGAATCTGATTACTGAGTGGGATCGGCACTTCTAATACCATATCAAGATCACCGCTGCTTAAGGCTGTTTCAATCTCGCGTCGATCCACTCGCACGCTTGCAATAGTGATACCCGGCGCTTGTTCGCTAATTTTCTGTACCAGCGGCGGCAAGATGGTCGCTTCAAATACGTCGCGCAAACCCAAGTGAAATCGTCGTTGCGTTTGTGCTGGATGAAAACTTTGATCGGTTTGCAAGCTGGCTTCAAACAGTTGCAAACCCTGTCTCACCTGCGTAATGATTCCACGAGTAAACGGGGTAGGAACCATCGCTGCGCCTTGTCGCACAAATAGAGGGTCATCAAACATGGTGCGTAAACGCGCCAAGGCATGACTGAGCGCAGGCTGACTTAAATTCAAAACCTGGCTTGCACGCGTGATGCTGCCTTGACTATAGATTGCGTCAAGCACCACAAATAGATTGAGATCGGTACGAGATAAATGCATGAAATGAATTATCGCATATTCAAATCATTCATTTGAATAATTCATACCGAGGTCGTATGCTGCTACAACATAAATGCATCTGCGATGCAGCTCTACACCTGACATGTGAAAGCCCACCATGAACTTCGCCCACTCCGATAACGCCACTAATTTGATTGCACGTATGCAGTCCTTCATGCAAGAGCATGTGATCCCTGCCGAACAAACCTACGCAGCACAATTGCGTGGTGGTACCGATTGGACGCAGTGGCAACAACCGCCAGTGATGGAAGAGTTAAAAGCCAAAGCACGTGCTGCTGGCTTATGGAATTTATTTTTACCGGAAGACGGTGCGCGTTTATCCAATGTTGATTACGCACCTCTTGCAGAAATCACCGGACGTTCCATGATCGCGCCCGAAGTCTTCAACTGCAATGCGCCCGACACCGGCAATATGGAAGTGCTAGTCAAATACGGCAGTGAAGAACAAAAGCAGCGCTGGCTCAAGCCTTTAATGGCAGGTGAAATCCGCTCCGCTTTTTGCATGACAGAACCAGAAGTCGCATCGAGTGATGCGACGAATATGCAAGCAAGCGCGATCTTGGAAGGTGACGAAGTCGTGCTAAACGGTCGCAAATGGTGGAGTTCAGGCATCGGCCATCCGAACTGCAAAGTGCTGATCTTTATGGGACTGAGCGACACCAAGGCAGACAAACATCAACAGCATTCGATGATACTAGTGCCACTCGATACTCCCGGCGTCAAAATCGAGCGCATGCTACCTGTATTCCATACACTAGACGAACCGTATGGACATGGCGAAGTTAGCTTTACCAATGTGCGCCTACCTCTTTCATCGATCATCGGTGGCATAGGACGTGGCTTCGAAATCGCTCAAGGGCGTTTAGGGCCAGGACGCATTCATCACTGCATGCGTGCAATAGGCGCAGCAGAATTTGCATTGGAATTATTGTGTGAACGCGCAATGCAACGCTGCGCCTTTGGCAAACCTTTAGCCAAACTCGGTGGCAATGCCGACATCATCGCCAATGCGCGGATGGCGATAGAACAAGCCAGATTATTGACTCTGAAAGCGGCTTGGATGATGGATACGGTCGGTGTCAAAAGAGCGATGAGCGAGATTTCCCAAATCAAAGTAATTGCACCAAATGTCGCCACCCAAGTGATTGATGCCGCGATGCAAATGCATGGTGGCGCTGGTTTATCTGATGATTTTCCACTGACCGCTTTGTATGCCTATGCCCGCGTGTTGCGTATTGCCGATGGTCCAGATGAAGTACATCGCGGCTTGATCGCCAAGCTCGAATTGAAACGACAAGCTAAACGCCTCGGTATTTCTAATTAAATAAAATAAGTATGAGCATGAATCAATTACTGGATACAGCAAGCGCAGTACGCGCTGGCGAAGAGCTTGAGCGCCAAAAAGTTAGCGCATTTATTCACCAGCATTTACCCAACTTAACGGGCGAGCCTGTCATCGAGCAATTCGCTGGCGGCGCATCGAATCTAACTTACCTATTGCGTTATCCAGAACGCGATCTCATCTTACGTCGTCCGCCGTTCGGGCACCGCGCCAAATCAGCGCATGACATGCTGCGCGAAGCCAATATCATGAGCGCACTCAAGTCTGTGTATCGCTATGTGCCCAGCGTGATTGCCACTTGCAGCGATCCCGCTATCATGGATTGTGACTTCTACGTGATGGAGCGCCTGCACGGAATTATTCCGCGACAAAGTCTCCCCAAAGATTTAGTGCTTTCGGTCGAAGACACACGCCGTTTGTGTCTGAACGTCATCGACAAAATGATAGAGCTGCACCAGATCGATTATCAACAAGCAGGTTTAGCCTCAATCGCCAAAGGTGCAGGCTATGTGGCACGCCAAGTCGCAGGTTGGAGCGAACGCTATCGTCAAGCAAAAACCGAGGATGTTGGTGACTTTGAAAACGTCATGCAATGGCTGCAGGATAAGATGCCCGCGCAAGATCTCGCCACCTGCCTCATTCATAATGACTTCCGTTTTGATAATGTCGTTTTGAATCCGGAAAATCCAACTGAAGTCATCGGCGTACTCGATTGGGAAATGGCGACACTCGGCGATCCGTTAATGGATTTAGGTAACACTCTGGCGTATTGGGTACAAGCCGACGATGACGCGGTATTTCAATCGGTACGGCGCCAACCGACGCATTTAGCGGGCATGCTAACGCGCCAAGAAGTGATCGCGTATTACGGTGAGAAAACCGGTTACCGTGTCGATAATTTTGACTTCTACGCAATCTTTGGCTTATTCCGCTTAGCCGTGATTGTGCAACAAATCTACTACCGTTACTTCCACGGTCAAACTACAAATCCCGCCTTTGCCGACTTTGGCAAATTCAGTAATTATCTTGAAAAACGTTGCCTACGTCTGATCAAGGCATCCAGCTTATAAAGCAAACTATGCGACACATTTATTTAATCCGACACGGTCAAGCCAGCTTTGATGCCGACGATTATGATCAACTCTCCACACTAGGAGAGGAGCAAGCGCGGCTATTAGGTGCTTGGCTCAAACACAGCGGCCAATCCGCCGATAAAATCATCATTGGCGGCAATCGTCGTCATCGACAAACGGCACAGCATTGTCTGCAGCAATTTAGAAGCACACCACAACAACTAGCGGAGCAAGATTGGTTACTTGATCCTGGCTTTAACGAATTTGATCACGAGGAAGTTGTGCTCAGGCATTGTTCCGAATTTAGCGATTTCGCGGCACTCAAACAATTCTTAAACAAGCAAGCCCAACCTCAACGCGCTTTTCAACAAGTCTTCACAGAGGCAATCCAACGCTGGATCAGTGGCGATTACGCGGACTACAGCGAGAGCTGGATAGAGTTTCAACAACGCTGTCGCGCTGCCTTAGCGCGCATAAGCGAGATAGCTGAAAATGAAGCTAACTCAAATGAAGCAAGCCAGCAAACCTATTGGGTATTTACTTCCGGTGGCACGATTTCGACCTTGATTCAATCTGTATTGGGGATTCCTGATCAACAGATCTTCGATCTAAACGCAAGCTTAATTAATTCTGGTGTCAGCAAACTGACCGTGGGTAGAAATCGCACCCGCTTGAATTATTTAAACAACCCCGCTCACTTAGAGATCTATCAACGTCCAGAATTAATTAGCTATCGTTGATAAATATTTGCAGAGAGAAAAAACAAAACACCACATCCGTTTATAACGCATTCAAAGATTGGAGTAGTAAATGCAAGACCTCAAAGCAAAAGTGGCTGTTATCACAGGCGCAGCAGAAGGCATAGGCAAAGCAATCGCGGTAGCCGCAGCAGCGGAAGGTATGCGACTGGTACTCGCCGATATCTATCAAGAACTGCTCGATAAAACCGTCACCGAACTACGCCAAACTGGTGCCGAAGTGATCGGTGTAGTAACAGACGTATCCAAAGAAAACGAGATACAAGCCTTAGCGGATCAGGCCTACACACAGTTTGGTCAAGTGCATTTACTCGTCAATAATGCAGGTGTCGCTTTTGCTAAATCGGCTTGGGAAACGACTGCCAAAGATTGGGAGTGGATCATGGGAATTAACCTCTACGGCATCACCCATGCAATTCGTATTTTTGTACCGCGTATGTTAGCTAGCAATGAAGTCGCACACATCGTCAACACCGCATCAGTAGCAGGCTTAATCGCCGAGCCTGCACTCGCTGCATACAATGTAAGTAAGTTTGGGGTGGTCGCACTGAGCGAAAGTTTGCAGCATGACCTTAACTTACGCCAAGCAAAAATTGGCGTATCCGTATTGTGCCCGAGTTGGGTAAAAACTCGCATCACCGACGCCGAACGCAATCGCAAAACAGAAGATCGTATTCAAGTCGAACAGCTAGAAAAAGTCAGTTTAAAAACTGGCGCTGCGATTAATAAGGCAGTAGAAGCAGGGATCGCACCGCAGCAAGTGGCGCGTGATGTCATCAATGCAGTAAAGAACAATAGCTTTTATATTTTGACGCATCCCGAAACCAAAGCGGCAGTGGCTATTCGTAGCGAAGATATCTTGCAAGGACGCGCACCAACTTTGCTTCCAATCTGAGCATCATCGCCAAACTGGTACCAATCCAGATTTACCGAATCAAGCACGGATAGTACAAAAGCGGCTATCCGTGTCGCTACCTCTCACGCCACATTTGCAGTTTATGTGCACTGCAAAATCACGAGACAATGTTTGACAATTGCTCTTTCCAAAATATCCTACAATAGTGTATAGACAGGCTCGAATGTCGAAATACCAGCAGCGCTATTTTTTAATTATCTGAAGTGTTTTTTTAAATTAGAACTATTTGCAACACCCTGTTCTTTGAACCATTTTGCAACACTTTTTGACCCGAAATATCGAGTCAATTTGATCAAAATAAGAAGACTTAATAATTTACCTTGAAATATCAACCTCTGGTGAATACATTAACATTATCGAAGTGCTAAATCAAAAAAGATCTTGAACTAGTACTGAGAGTTCATTGAAGTGAAAGGGCAAAGCCCTGAAGCAAAAGGTGATTGCCCTAAAGTGCAAGTGCAATAGTGGCTGTATTGATTTACAAGATTAAACCGAATCAGAAGTTAAAGTTTTTTCACATAAACCACTTAATTAGGATTCATCATATCTATGGCTAATATCCTCGACATCCCAAGTTCCGAAGAGTTTCAATACGATCCAAATAATTTGCTTGATACATTGATTAAAACTTTGGGCATAAAAAATGATGCTGCGCTTTCACGTGCTTTAGAAGTAGCTCCACCAGTGATTAGCAAAATCCGTCACAAAATTTTGCCAGTCGGCCCATCGCTATTAATTCGTATGCATGAAGAATCTGGTTTGAGTATTCGAGAAATTCGTAATCTGATGGGCGACCGCAGAGAAAAATTCCGTATGCCGGATCAGCTGTAATCATTTGTAATCTTAGATTCGCTTCAAAGCTTTAGCAATACCATCAGGGCAGATGCAGCGATGCATCTGCCCTGAGTTTTTGTGCGTAAAAAAATGCGTGAAGCTACGCACCAACATCGCAGCAGAAATCATCTATTTCGATAAATGCTGCAATTTCATATGCTACCTACGAAGTTTGCAGCTTATTGTTTGGTCGAGACGTGTTCTTGCAATTTTCGATACAAGGTTTGGCGGCTAATCCCTAAGTTTCGCGCTGCCGCAGAAACATTCCCCTGAGTTTCTTGTAAGGCTTGCTGTATCAATTGCCAGGTGTTCTGCTGCAAATTCGGTACAAGATTTTTTTGACCTTGCCTCATGATTACGGACTCAGGCACAGTTCCGGCAGCAGAGTTAGTGCGCTGATGTAGATCGTCTATTTGTGCAACCGATCGACGTAAATCCTCAACTAAATCCTGCGACAAATGCGCCCACCCAATCTCGGTGTCTCCCTCATCTAACAATGCAGCTGCTGCACGCAAAACATGGCTGCGTTGACGCAAGTTGCCAGGCCAAGCATAGCGCTGCATCGCCGACAGTACTTCAGCATCGATATGCACTAGCGAATGCGGAGAAAATTCTCGTAACAAATTGCGGCATAGCGCGGCAAAGTCGGTGCGTTGTCGCAAAGGCGGCAAATCTAAAGTTAGTCCATTAATTCGGTAAAACAAGTCTTCACGGAATCGGCCTTCCGTGACACTCTCTTTCAAATCACGATGGGTTGCGCAAATCAAGTTGAAGTCAACCGGAATCGCACTACTACTTCCTAAAGGTGTTACTTTGCGCTCTTGCAAAACACGCAGCAATCTGGTTTGCAGCATTAAGGGCATATCGCCGATCTCATCCAGAAATAAGGTGCCACCGTGAGCTTCACGAAGTCGACCAAGTGCGCCATGACGCGATGCGCCCGTAAACGCACCGGCGACATATCCAAATAATTCTGATTCAATCAAATGCTCAGGTATAGCCGCACAATTCACCGCAACAAATGCTTTTTCTCGGCGCTGTGAACTATGATGAACTGCTTGTGCGAAGACTTCTTTACCAACGCCAGACTCGCCGTGTAGAAGTAAAGGAATCCCTTTATCAATTAACTTGCGCGCCTTATCCGCTGCCGTTTGCCACTGACGATCTAACTCACTACTGGGGATTACTGCATCCTGCACTACTTGAGATTGAGTAGTAATCGTGTTCAACGATTTGCTGTGTGGATGAAATTGGGCAAACAAACGTCTGCCATCACGACAAATCAAAGCTTCGGGATGACTAGTCGAACGACGTTGACGTGACATGAAGGCATGCAAGTCTTGATCAAATAATTGACGCCAATCGATACGCGCCAAATCGCTGTAGCCTAAGTTCAGCAACGCTAATGCGCGACGATTGGCACCTAGCAAATAACCATCTTCTGAAAAAACCAAGATCGCTTGAGCGACGCTACCAATACCTTCGGCGCGGGTATGCAGTTGTAACAAAATAGGATGCTGGCAACTTCCCAACACCATACTATTTTCTATCATGTGTGCAGCAGTCGATACCAAACCCAAGGTGTGCGGATGACGACTACGTTGATCTCCAGAGATATCGAGTATGCCGAGCAGATGACCTTGTGCGGATAAGATAGGCGCAGCCGCACATGTCAGAAATTCATTCGGTTCGAGATAGTGTTCGGCACCATTGATTTCAATTTCTGCCGCTTCGGCTAGCGCGGTTCCTATCGCATTTGTGCCACGTTGATTTTCGGCCCAGCTCGCCCCGCATTTCAAGGCAACGCGCTCTGCCTTACTTAAAAAATCTAAGTCACCCAATGTATGCATGAGTACGCCTTGTGCGTCAGCAAGAATCACCATGCTATGACTATGCTTCACCTGATCAAATAGATATTCAATCACGGGCTCGGAATGACTAATTAACTCATGATTAAAATCACGCGCATATTGCAAATTTACCGAACTCAAATTGTCTACGCAATCGGCTCGACCAACGGGCGACAATCCAGCCGACAAACTTCGTTGCCATGATTGCGCCAAGCGCAAATCAATGCCGGACGCAGGCGTAATTCCACGCTCAACAAATTGCAGACGCGCCTGCTTTAAATGTAAAGCAGGAAGTATGGCTTGGTGGCGCATGAACTTGTCTCCTATATTGGGTCGAGAACAATCGCAGTGATACTCAATAACGCGAAATGAACCGAAATGACCTCATGTACAGCAATGTCATCAATGCCAAAAGTGCAAATCGTGCTCATGCCCGCATTGCAGTGATTTCTATCGCTTTGTTTTTCTCAGTCTAACTTAGTTTAACAGTTGCGTGCGGCTTCGATTCTATCTAGGCACAGACTTATGATGACGATCAGTTCTAGGTCTCATTTCACTGTCTCAAAATGTTACACCTGTCACTTTTTTGCATCGCCTTCTGTGACACCACTGTCACTTTTCTTGACAATCATTGAGTGCAAAATTCACAGCCAGAAATGCCAAGATACTTTTCAAAAAGTTCATCATCACAATTTGCCTAGGCAATCTCATAGGAGGTTGCAGCGCAACAATGCAATTATCAATGCCCAGCCCTCAAACATGGCATGCCACTTGCAACTACTCAAAGCAGTAACGCCCACAATGCAAGCTTGTATCTGCATCATCGCGTTGCCGTTGTTCGACAAAAGCTCGACAAAAGCCCAACAAAAAAGTGTCAATCACAAATAACAGAAGGAGACCACCTTGATCTATTCAGCACCAGGTGCAGCAGGCGCCAAAATTCAATACAAAGCACGTTATGACAATTTCATCGGCGGCAAGTGGACTGCGCCAGTAAAGGGACAATACTTTGACGTGATTACACCGATTAGCGGTAAAGTCTATACGCAAGCGGCGCGTTCAGGCGCAGAAGACATCGAATTGGCGCTTGATGCCGCGCACGCAGCGGCAGATGCGTGGGGCAAAACTTCACCAACTGAGCGCGCGAATATACTCAACAAAATCGCCGATCGCATCGAAGCCAACCTCGAACTATTGGCGTATGCCGAAACCGTCGACAATGGTAAGGCGATACGCGAAACACTCAATGCAGACATCCCACTCACTATCGATCACTTCCGTTATTTCGCTGGTTGTATTCGTGCGCAAGAAGGTGCATTGTCTGAACTCGATGAGACCACCGTCGCATATCACTATCACGAGCCACTCGGCGTAGTCGGTCAAATCATCCCTTGGAATTTCCCTATCTTGATGGCGGCGTGGAAATTGGCACCGGCCTTAGGCGCGGGTAATTGTGTAGTCTTAAAGCCAGCAGAATCGACCCCGATTTCACTCTTGATCTTGACAGAATTGATCGCCGATTTATTGCCAGCTGGCGTACTCAATATCGTCAATGGCTATGGCCGCGAAGCTGGTATGCCATTGGCAAATAGCAAGCGCATCGCGAAGATTGCGTTCACAGGCTCGACCTCAACTGGTCGTGTGATTGCGCAAGCTGCCGCGAATAATCTGATTCCAGCAACCTTAGAACTCGGTGGCAAATCACCTAATATCTTTTTTGCTGACATCATGGATGCAGACGATGCCTTCCTCGACAAGGCAATTGAAGGCTTAGTCCTATTCGCCTTTAATCAAGGCGAAGTATGTACCTGCCCATCACGTGCATTGATTCAAGAAAGTATCTACGATAAGTTTATGGAACGCGTATTACAACGCGTTGCGGCAATTAAGCATGCCAATCCCTTAGACACCGACACCATGATGGGCGCGCAAGCATCGAAAGAACAATTGACCAAAATTTTGTCGTATCTTGAACTAGGCAAAGAAGAAGGTGCTGAAGTGTTAGCGGGTGGCGCACAAGCCCATCTAGATGGTGATTTGGCTGGTGGTTACTATGTCCAACCGACCTTGTTCAAGGGACATAACAAAATGCGCATCTTCCAAGAAGAAATTTTTGGCCCTGTGCTCGCCATCACCACTTTTAAAGATGAAGCCGAAGCATTAGCAATCGCTAATGACACGCTGTATGGTCTGGGTGCTGGGGTGTGGAGCCGCAACGGCAATGTAGCATATCGTATGGGACGTGCGATCAAAGCTGGCCGTGTTTGGACCAATTGCTATCATGCTTATCCAGCCCATGCTGCGTTCGGTGGTTACAAAGAATCTGGCATCGGTCGTGAAAACCATAAGATGATGCTCAATCACTATCAACAAACCAAGAACCTCTTGGTTAGCTACAGTGAAAACAAATTAGGCTTCTTCTGACATCAATCTAGGTGACGGTAACGCATTGCACATCTAAGCAGTGCGTTACTTTCTTACGATGAAATCTCTGCTCAAGGTAGCGACTTGTCGCATCGTGATTGTACAGAGAATTTGTTAACTGGCTTTGTCTTTAGCTTCGCTCATTGAGTAATTTGATGAATTATTTAGTGAGCTATTTTGCGCGAGGAATCATGGTAGATCGTGTTATTGCCACAGCGGCTGCTCTAGAATTAATCGCTCAATTAAAAGCCGAATATGGTGAAATCATGTTTCATCAATCTGGTGGCTGCTGTGATAACAGTGCGGCAAATTGTTATCTTCCCAGCGATCTAACGATAGGCCCTTATGATGTCAAACTAGGCGAATTAGATGGCGTGCCGTTTTATATCGGTAAGCTGCAGTACGACTATTGGAAACACACACAATTGATTTTAGATGTCATCGATGGGCATGGTGGTACCTTTTCTCTCGAAGGTGCAAGCGGCAAAGCCTTTCACACGCGCTCACGTCTTTTCACTGACGATGAATGGCAACAAATCGAAGCCCAGGTGCTTGCCGATTTGGCCTAGTCGATCTTGTTCAGCACCGAACTACATGCAAGAACAATTTAGCTCATGCAATCAGTTAGTCGGTAAGTAGGCAGGATTCATCACCAGCGGCAGATGTAAACCCAGATCAGGATGTGCAGCAGCAAGCCAAGGCATGTGAACGTTCTCTAGAAATGTATCAGCAGCATCAACCGTTAATGGCTTCGCAAATAGATAACCCTGCAAGAGATCACAACCCAAATGTCGCAACTGCGCTAACTGCTCCTTGGTTTCCACACCTTCAGCAACAATTTCTAAATCCAGTTTCTTCGCTAAGCCAATCGCAGTCGCACAGATTTCTAATCCCTTGCCACCTTTATCCATATCCCACACAAAGCTGCGATCTAGTTTTAAGGAATTGACTGGTAACACACGAAGGTAACCTAGCGATGAATAGCCGGTGCCAAAGTCATCAATCGACAAACGTACACCCAACTTTTGTAAGGCGCCCAATCGTTCAATCGCGCGCTCAGGGTCTTGCATCAAGACCGACTCAGTGATTTCAAGTTCTAAGTCCTTGCCTTCCAGATGGTAAGTTTGTAATGCATCACTTACTGTTTGCTCCAGCTCAGAGACCAGCAATTGTTGTGCAGACAAATTCACAGCGACGCGTAAATCGCTAAACCCCATCGCATGCCAACGTGCTAATTGTGCGCATGCTGCATTAATCACCCACGCACCTATTGGCGCAATAATGCCCATGGTTTCGGCTAGCTGGATAAAGCGATCTGGCATCACCAAACCATACTGAGGGTGCTGCCAACGTATCAATGCCTCTAAGCAAATCGTATTGCCATTGCTAGCAGAAACTTGGGGCTGATAGCATAAGAAAAATTCTTGCTTCGTCAATGCTTCTTTCAATGCACTTTCAAAGGCGATACGCTCTTGCATCTTGTCCTTGAGAGAGGGCTGGTAAAAACGTAATTTACCTATCCCCGCACTTTTTGCATCATGCAAGGCCAACTCCGCTGCTGATAATAAATCCTCATCGGCACTGATATTATCGGGAAACACGGCGGCACCAACGCTCGAAGTGATACTTAATAAACTATCGCAAACATAAAACGGTGAAGCTAAAGCCCCCGCCAATTTCTCGTAGACTAAAGTAACGCAACGCTCAGTCTTTAAGCCAGAAGCAGCAACAATAAATCGACCACTTCCCAAACGCGCAACGATATCGGTTTCGCGTACATGCGCTTGTAATCGCTGTGCAACTTCG
>VFQS010001452.1_pt1 | contig 21734 bp, 15 predicted proteins | sample 3512361 | NCBI WGS metagenome assembly VFQS01 (sample SAMN10412375, study PRJNA504923) | tailings metagenome | isolation source: Relicate 1 Philex TSF3 active mining | place: Philippines
AGTTGGACGAGGTCAGGCCGCGCAGCGGGAACCACTGCAGCTGCCCGCCAAAGATCACCAGCAAAGCCACGCCCAGCACAAAACCCGGAATGGCATAACCCACCAGCACCAGCAAACTGGTGAGCGTGTCAAAACGCGTGCCCGCGCGCACTGCCTTGGCGATCCCCAAAGGCACCGAGACCAAGTAGCTCAGGAAAAAGGTCCACAAGCCCAGGCTGATGGACACGGGCAGTTTTTCCTTGATCAGGCTCCAGACGTCTTTGGGGTAGAAAAAACTCTTGCCCAGATCGAACCGTGCAAACTGCTGGAGCATCATCCAAAAACGCTCGGTGGGTGGCTTGTCAAAACCGTACAGCGTTTTGATTTCGGCAATGCGGGCGGCATCCACACCCTGTCTGCCCCGGTAACCGCTGCCTGATGCCGCAGCGCCCTCCCCGCCCGTGTCCCGGCCTTGCAACTGGGCCACCATTTGCTCGACCGGACCACCGGGCACAAACTGAATCACCACAAAGGTCATCAACAACACCCCGAACAAGGTCGGGACCATCAAGAGCAAGCGTTTAACAATGTAGGCCAGCATGGCTCAGCGCCCCTTTCCCGGTGCGTTGGACGCTGCAGCGGCTTGGGGTGACCACCACACGGTGGTCACCAGCGCTTCAGGCTGGTAGTAGCGCGGCAACTGGGCGGGACGCTCAAAGGCCGACGCCCGCCAGGACACCCGGTGCACCGCGCCGTACCAATGCGGCACCACGTAATGGCCGTGGCGCAGCACCCGGTCCAGGGCACGCAAGCTGGTCACCAGCTGCGGCCGGGTGGTGGCACTCACCACCTTGTCCAGCAAGGCATCCACCGCCGGGTCTTTCAGACCCAGCACATTGCCCGAGCCCTCCATGTCGGCCGATCGGCTGCCATAGCGCTCCAGCAACTCGGTGCCGGGCGCTTCGCTGCCCACGGTGCGGTTGCTGATGATGTCAAAGTCGAACACGTCCATGCGTTTTTGCAGCAAGGCGAAATCGATCACCTTGTACCGGACCTGGATGCCCAGTTTTTCCAGGTTTTTGGCAAAGGGCGTGACGACGCGCCCCATCGAGCCCGAGCTGTCGAGAAATTCGATGCTGAAGGCTTGCCCCTTGGCATTGCGCAAAGCGCCATCGCGGTAGGTCCATCCGGCGGCTTGCAGCAGATCACGCGCCTGGCGCAAGTGGTCGCGCAGGGTGTGGCCCGAGGCGGGGTCGAGCGCAGTTTGGGCCGGTTGGGGCACATCCTGCTCAAACACAGCAACGGGCAACTGACTCCGCAAGGGTTCGAGCAAGGCCAACTCCTCGGTGCCGGGTCGGCCTTTGGCTTCAAAGTCACTGGCCACAAAATAACCGCGCACCCGGCTGTAGGCGTTGTAGAAGAGTTGCCGGTTTAGCCACTCAAAATCCATGGCCAGCGCAATGGCCTGGCGCACCCGCACATCCTTGAACTGGTCGCGCCGCAGGTTGAACAAAAAGCCCTGAAAGTCGCCCGCGTTGCCGTGCGGCAACTCGGCCTTGATCAGCTCGCCACGCTCGAAGGCCCGGCCCGTGAAGGCCCTGGCCCACTCGCGGGCGATGAAAGACTGCATGTAATCGAACTCACCCGCCTTGAAGGCTTCGAGCTGAGCGGTGCTGTCCTTGTAGATCTTGTAGGTGATGCGGTCAAAATTGAACAAGCCTTTGCGCACGTTCAGGTCTTTGGCCCAATAAGCCGGGTCGCGCTCGTAGGTGATGTCCTTGCCAAACTGCACTCGGCCCATGCGGTAAGGCCCCGAGGCGATGGGCATGTCCATGACCATCTGATCGAGTGGCTTGTAGTTTTTACCCTCCAGCCCCCATTTGTGGCTGAACACCGGCAAGCTGCCCACAATCAAAGGCAGCTCGCTGTTGGGCCGCACAAAATCAAAACGGATGCTGCGCTCGCCCAAAACCGTGGCGCCTTTGACCTCGCCAAAAAAAGTGCGGTACTGGGGCGCGGCCTGCTTGCTGGTCAGGCGCTCAAACGAATGGCGCACATCGGCGGCCAACACCGGGTCACCATTGTGGAAGCGGGCTTGCGGGTGGATCTGGAAAGTCACCGACATGCGGTCGCTGGCCACCGCCACGTCTGACGCCAGCAGGCCATAAGCAGTGGTCGGCTCGTCCATGTTGCCCACCAGCAAAGTGTCGAACATCATGGCCAGCATGGCCGGGGGCGCACTGCCCTTGAGCGTGAACGGGTTGTATTTGTCAAAGTTGGACTGCCGCGTGGGCGGCACCAGCACAATCTCGCCGCCTTTGGGCGCGGCCGGGTTCACATAGGAGAAATGGGCAAAGCCAGCCGGATAGCGGATGTCGCCGAACTGCGCATAAGCATGAGCAGCCCAGGCGGAGCCCGACATGCAGAGCCAGAGCGCCAAGCAGCAATGTGTCCAGAAAAAGGCCATGGGTCTTCGCATGCGACAATTCTGCCCACATTTTTCAGGAGTTGAAGACATGACTACAAAAACAGGATTTCTGTCGGGCAAAAAGCTGCTGATCACCGGCGTGCTGTCCAACCGCTCGATCGCCTATGGGATCGCCAAGGCCTGCCACGCGCAAGGCGCTGAGCTGGCATTCAGCTACGTGGGTGAGCGCTTCAAGGACCGCATCACCGAATTCGCCGCCGATTTTGACTCCAAGCTGATTTTCGATTGCGACGTGGGCAGCGACGAGCAAATTGAAAAACTGTTCACCGACCTGTCGGCCACCTGGCCCAAATTTGACGGTTTTGTACACGCCATCGGCTACGCGCCACGCGAAGCGATTGCCGGCGATTTTCTGGACGGTTTGTCGCGCGAGGGCTTCAAGATCGCCCACGACATCAGCGCCTACAGCTTCCCCGCCATGGCCAAAGCCGCCTTGCCTTACCTGAACGACAAGGCGTCCGTGCTGACCCTGACGTATCTGGGTGCGATCCGTACGGTGCCCAACTACAACACCATGGGCCTGGCCAAGGCGAGTCTGGAGGCGTCGGTGCGTTATCTGGCCGAGTCTCTGGGCAGCCAAAACCGGGGTCTGCGGGCCAACGGCATTTCGGCCGGCCCCATCAAGACGCTGGCGGCCAGCGGCATCAAGGGCTTTGGCAAGATTTTGTCGGTGGTGGCCGAAGCCTCGCCGATTCGCCGCAATGTGACCATTGAGGACGTGGGCAATGTGGCCGCGTTCATGCTGAGCGACTTGGCCGCGGGCGTCACAGCCGAGATCACGTATGTGGATGGTGGTTTCAGCCAGGTGGTGGGAGGCATTGCGGAGCCAGCGGCTGCGGCTTGATGCATGTCCATTCCTCCGAAGATGGGCTTCAGCTTTTGCAAAGACCGCCTGAGGCGAGGCGGGCGCTGCCCGGGCTCATAACTCGCTTCGCTCGCCAAATCGCCCGGTTCAGCGCCCGCCTCACCTCAGGCTGAGTGGGGACTGTTCTGGGTCTAGGAATATCCCCTGTCATACCCGCGCACGCGGGTATCCAACACAGCCGAAGGCATAGGTCCTCGATCGCAGACATCGGTGGACACAACAAATGTCAACGACATGGGCATCCAATATGTCTCAAAAACCAACCGTACCCTGAGATTGAAAAAGCGGCGAAAGCCGCTTTTTCGATTTTCCCCGGAGGTGAGTTGGGGCCCTGTGCGGGGGCGATGTGGCAAAGTGAAGCGCCTCTGAGCCCCCGCACAGGGCCCCAACTCACCTGCCCTCCCCTTGAAACCGAAATCCCAAGGGCTACAACTTCGAAAAATTTCAGGCCTTCACGCAATCCGCAAAGTACCGCTTCTTGTCATCGTCGTCCTTGATCTCCACCAGACCATGGATGTCGGTTTCGAAGCCAGGGCACTTCTCGTTGAACTCACGGGCGAACTTGAGGTAGTCCACGATCTTCTTGTTGAAGACTTCGCCGGGAATCAAGAGCGGAATGCCCGGTGGGTAAGGCGTGACCAGGCCCACGGTGATGCGGCCTTCCAGGTGGTCAATCTCCACCCGCTCTGTCTTGCGCTGGGCAATGTGGGCGTAGGCGTCTGATGGGCGCATGGCCGGGGCCAGATCGGACAAATACATGTCTGTTGTGAGGCGGGCGATGTCGTACTTGGCGTACATCTCGTGCACATGCTGGCACAGGTCGCGCAGGCCCATGCGCTCGTAGCGCGGGTGCTTCTGGCAGAACTCCGGCATGATGCGCCACATCGGCTGGTTCTTGGCGTAATCGTCCTTGAACTGTTGCAGCGCGGTCAGCAGCGTGTTCCAGCGGCCCTTGGTGATGCCGATGGTGAACATGATGAAGAAGCTGTAGAGGCCTGTTTTCTCCACCACCACGCCGTGCTCCGTGAGGAACTTGCTGACGATGGACGCCGGAATACCGGTCTTGTCGAACTTGCCGTCCAGGTTCAGGCCCGGTGTCACGATGGTCGACTTGATCGGGTCGAGCATGTTGAAGCCGTCGGCCAGCTGCTGACCGAAACCGTGCCATTTGCTGGCTTTTTTGCGCGGGTCGTTGCGCAAGATCCAGTCATCGGCGCGGCCAATGCCCTCGTCGGCAAACTTTTCCGGGCCCCAGACCTTGAACCACCAGTCCTTGCCGTAATCCTCGTCCACCTTGCGCATGGCGCGGCGGAAATCCAGGGCCTCGGCAATGCTCTCTTCCACCAAGGCTGTGCCACCGGGTGGCTCCATCATGGCAGCCGCCACATCGCAGCTGGCGATGATGCTGTACTGCGGGCTGGTCGAGGTGTGCATCAGGTACGCCTCGTTGAACAAGGGGCGGTCCAGCTTGGTGTTTTGCGCGTCCTGCACCAGCACATGGCTGGCCTGGCTGATACCGGCGAGCAGCTTGTGGATGGATTGCGTGGCGTAAACCATGGACTCTTTGGGGCGAGCGCGCTTTTTGCCCATCGCGTGATAAGGGCCATAAAACGGGTGGAAAGCTGCGTGCGGCAACCAGGCCTCGTCAAAGTGCAGGTTGTCCACATAACCATCGAGCATGGTCTTGATGGTTTCGGTGTTGTAGAGCACGCCGTCGTAGGTGGACTGGGTCAGGGTCATCACGCGGGGCTTGACCTTTTTCGGGTCCACGCCTTTGAGCAAGGGGTTGGCCTTGATCTTGGCCATGATGGCCGCAGGCTCGAACTCGCTTTTGGGGATGGGGCCGATGATGCCGAAATGGTTGCGCGTGGGCTTCATGAACACGGGCACCGCGCCGGTCATGATGATGGCGTGCAGGATGGACTTGTGGCAGTTGCGGTCCACCACCACCACATCACCCGGGGCCACGGTGTGGTGCCAGACGATCTTGTTGGAGGTGCTGGTGCCGTTGGTCACGAAGAAGCAATGGTCGGCATTGAAGATGCGCGCGGCATTGCGCTCGCTCTCGCCAATGGCGCCGTTGTGGTCCAGCAGCTGACCCAACTCTTCCACCGCGTTGCACACGTCAGCGCGCAGCATGTTCTCACCATAAAACTGGTGGTACATCTGACCCACAGGGCTCTTCAAGAAGGCCACGCCACCCGAGTGACCCGGGCAGTGCCACGAATACGAGCCGTCTTCGGCGTAATCGAGCAGCGCCTTGAAAAACGGCGGCTGCACGCCCTCCAGGTAGCTCTTGGCCTCGCGGATGATGTGGCGCGCCACAAACTCGGGCGTGTCCTCGAACATGTGGATGAAGCCGTGCAACTCGCGCAGGATGTCGTTGGGCAAATGGCGCGAGGTCTTGGTCTCGCCATAGATGTAAATCGGTACATCGGCGTTCTTGCGGCGCACCTCGTCAATGAAGGCCCGCAAGTTGATGACGGCCGGGTCCAGATCGGGCCCGGGTGAAAACTCTTCGTCGTCGATCGACAAAATGAAGGCGCTGGCGCGGCTTTGTTGCTGCGCAAATTGCGACAAATCGCCGTAACTGGTCACACCCAACACTTCAAAGCCCTCTGCAACGATGGCGTCAGCCAAAGCGCGGATACCCAGGCCCGATGTGTTTTCGGAACGGTAGTCTTCGTCGATGATGACGATGGGGAAACGAAATTTCATGGGCTGGTCGGGCTGTGCGCCGAGGAAAGGTCAAAGGAATTTGAAACAGTGGCGAAGTTTAAGGACAAAAAGGCCCTGCAGAACGACGCAGATCACAAATTGGCAAAAAACCAGCCGCACAGCGATCTGCCAAGTCCACACAAGAATTGCCGCAGGCATCCAAAAACCCGTTTTTCCACTGCTACAATCTCAGGCTTCGGAGCGGTGGATGAGTGGTTTAAGTCGCACGCCTGGAAAGCGTGTGTGGGTTAATAGCCCACCGCGGGTTCGAATCCCGCCTGCTCCGCCAAAACAAAAAAGCCTGCACAGTGTGCAGGCTTTTTTTCATCTATGGGTTTCAAGTGCAGCGCTCTGCCGTCCTTGAAACCTGGCCCTCCGGTCAGGAGGGCCAACAGATCAGCGAACCACAGCGATTTGCGAACGCTCGCCACCTTTGTAGGTGTACAAGGTCAAGGCACCATTCTTGATATCGCCTTTTTCGTCAAACGCGATGTTGCCCGTCACGCCTTTGTAGTTGATGGCTTTCAGCGCTGGCAAGTACTTGGCTGGATCGGCAGAACCGGCCGTAACCATGGCTGTGGCCATGACTTTCACAGCGTCATACACGTAGGGTGCGTAGACCTGCACATCGGCGTTGAACTTGGCTTTGAAGTCTGCACGGAACTTGTCCATGCCGGCTTTTTGCTCGCCTTCAACACCGCCAGCTTCGGCGCAGAACACCGACTCGTCCTTCATGGCGTCGCCAGCCAACTTGGCCAGCTCGGAAGTGCAGATGCCGTCACCGCCAAGGAACTTGGCGTTGATGCCCAGAGACTTCATCTGGCGCAGCATGGGGCCGGCCACAGCGTCCATGCCACCGAAGAAGACGACGTCGGGCTTCTTGGCCTTCAATGTGGTCAAGATGGCGTTAAAGTCAGAAGCTTTGTCGGTGGTGAACTCGTGACCCACGATGGTGCCGCCAGCAGCGGTAGCGCCCTTCTTGAATTCTTCAGCCACGCCTTGGCCGTAAGCGGTACGGTCATCGATGACAGCGATGTTTTTGCCTTTGAGGGTTTCCACAGCGTATTTGCCGAGGGTGCCACCCAAATGCACGTCGTCAGCCACCACGCGGAACGCGCCAGCGTAACCTTGACGGGTGTACTTGGGGTTGGTGGCCGAAGGAGAAATCTGGGGAATGCCAGCGCTGTTGTAGATCTGCGAGGCTGGAATGGTTGTGCCGGAGTTCAGGTGACCGATCACACCATTGACTTTGGCGTCCACCAGTTTCTGGGCAGCAGCGGTGCCTTGCTTGGGATCAGCGGCATCGTCTTCGGCCAGCAATTCAAATTTGACGGGCTTGTCACCGATTTTCAGGCCAGCCGCATTCAGCTCTTCAATGGCCATGCGGCCACCGTTTTCGTTGTCTTTACCCAAGTGGGCGATGGCACCGCTGACGGGACCCACGTGACCAATTTTGATCACTTGCACGTCAGAAGCGGCTTCTTTTTTACCGCAAGCTGCCAAAACCACTGCAGCAACAGCCACAGACACCACGGTCAAAGTACGCGTACCAGAAAATTTCATGGAAACTCCGAAGAATAAATTGCTTCAATCAAGCAAGCCGCAAAGATACTGCAAAACAGACCCTTTGGGGCCTAGGGAAAACCAAAATTCTCGCAAACAGTCAGGGGGTATCTACACCGACGACGCCCTCGCCAAGGCCTGCACGCGCACGCCAGGCCTGTTGCAGGCTTTTGTGCACCAATTCGGCAGCCAAACGCTCGATTTCAGGGCGCAAAGCATGCAGCAACTCGTCCGACAAGTCCATGAATGCCGCTTTTTCTTGGGCACGGGCGTCCAGCGCAGCCCGCAAAGCCTCGGGAATGTCGGATTCAGGCATCGCCGCGCTCAAAACAGGCAAGACCGTATCCGGCACGCCGGATGTGGACCCTGAGCGGGGAAAACTCATGATGCAGACGCCTTGGATAAATCGTGCTGCACCAGGGCATAGCCTTGCGCGGTGTAGTGCCGCCAGCGCTGCCTGGCCGTCATGCGGCCGTGGTCGTCGGTGGCCACGATCTCGATCAGACGTTTGAACGACTCAAACCCGACGGGGACCTCATCGCCCAGGTTCACCAGCACATCCAGCCCGGAAAGCTGCAAGGGATCAGGGTTCAGCCGGATCGGGGCTGCGGCCTGAATCTGCGGGGCATCGGCCGCGGTGCTGTGCGGCAGAAAGTCAACCTCCGAAAAGGCCCACAAGGCGGCATCCAGCTGGCGCAAGCTGGCCTCGGAGCCAACCACACCCACCCGCAAAGAACGGCCATGGGCCTTGCGCAGCAGCCGACAAGCGTATTGCAGCCGCTCCGTGGTGTTGAAATGGAACTCGATTTGGGTCATCGCCCACCCGTCAGCGACGGCGGCTGGACGCGGCCTTGGCTGCGGCTGGACCCGCCTGGGCCAACAAATAGGCCAGCAGCAAGCCCACAGGCCTGCCTGTCGCGCCCTTGGCGGCACCACTGCGCCAGGCCGTACCGGCGATGTCCAGGTGCGCCCACGGGTAACGCGACGCGAACCGCTGCAAGAACTTGGCCGCTGTGACCGAGCCCGCCTGACGCCCAGCCACGTTGGCCACATCGGCGTAGCGTGACTTCAGGCCTTCGGCATAGTCTTCGTCCAATGGCATCCGCCAGCAGGCGTCGCCAGAAGCATCTCCCGCCAACTGCAGGGCTTGCGCCAAAGCATCGTCGCTGGAGAACAGCCCGGACCGAACCCCGCCCAGTGCAATGACGCAAGCGCCCGTCAACGTGGCAATGTCAATCACCGCCCGGGGCTTGAAGCGCTCGGCATACGTCAAGGCATCGCACAGCACCAGCCGCCCTTCGGCATCGGTATTCAGAATCTCAATGGTCTGCCCGCTCATGCTAGTGACCACATCGCCCGGCTTGACCGCCTGGCCGTCAGGCATGTTCTCGGTGGCCGGAATCAAACCGACCACGTTGATGGCCGGCTTGAGCTCACCCAAAGCCTTGAAAACGCCCAGGACACTGGCCGCACCGCTCATGTCGTACTTCATTTCGTCCATTTCGGCGGCGGGCTTGATGGAAATGCCCCCAGTGTCAAACGTGATGCCCTTGCCCACCAGCACCACCGGGGCCTGAGCAGCAGGCGCGCCGCTGTAGCGCATGACGATGAAGCGCAAGGGTTCTGCGGCCCCTCGCGCCACGGCTAAAAAGGCCCCCATGCCCAGTTTGGTCACTTCTTTGGGGCCCATCACCTCGCATTTAAAGGCGGGCCCTTTGGCGATCGCCTTGGCCGCATTGGCCAGCAAGCTTGGCGTGGCATGGTTGGCCGGCCGATTGGCCCATTCTTTGGCCACCTCGATGCCGGCCACCAAGGCCTGCGTGTGGGCCAAGGCATCACGCAGCTCGGCATTCACCGTCTCGGCACTGAAAACCACCTGTTTGAGCGTTCTGGGTTTGGGTTTGCTCAGGGTGCTGGTGTAGCTGTAACTGGCATCGGCCAGCGCGCAGGCCGCCACCTGCAGGGTTTTGCCAGAAATCTCGGTCGTAGCGTGCAGCCCCAGGCGTTTGATTTTGGCGGACTTGAGTGCACCCCAGGCTGCATTCACGGCGCTGCGAACCTGGGCAGCACTGCCTTCGCCGATGCACACAACCACCACATGACGGGCTTGGATGCCCGGATGCGCGTAGAAAGTCAGCATTGCACCAGGCTTGTGCTCGAAGTCGCCATGCGCAGCGGCAGCTCGCATCACCACCGAAATCGGGCCTTTGTCGGAGCCCTCGACACCGCCCTGTGAAGGCCACAAGACCACCAGGGCATCCAGATCATCACGAATCACGCGGGACAGGGCACGTTTTTGGATTTCGAAGTTCATAATTCAGTTTTTCCTTCGCACCGATGTTATTCCATTCCTCTTTACGCAAAGACCTGGCCCGCAATTTCGGGGCCACGTTGGTGGTTTTGGTCACCATTGTGATCACCATCATCCTGATCCGGACGCTGGGCCAAGCCAGCCGAGGCAGCGTCAACCCGTCCGAGGTCCTGCTGGTCATGGGTTTTAGCGTGCTGAGCCAACTCACCACCATCATCACCCTGAGCCTGTTCATCGCGGTGGTGGCCACCCTCTCGCGCATGTACGGCGACAGCGAAATGGTGATCTGGTTTTCAAGCGGACAGGGGTTGGGGCAGTTTGTGCACCCGCTGTTCCGGTTTGCCTGGCCCGTTTTGCTCATCGTGACTTTGCTGGCCCTGTTCGCCTGGCCCTGGAGCAACCAGCAAATCCAGGACCTCAAGCAGCGTTTTGAAAAACGCAACGACATCGAGCGCGTGGCGCCCGGCCAGTTCCAGGAATCGTCGGGTGGGCAGCGGGTCTTCTTCATTGACAAAGACACGCCCGACAACCGTTTTGGCCGCCATGTCTTCATCTCCAGCGTAGAAGGTCCCAAAGAAAGCGTGACCACGGCACAACAGGGCCGCATCGAATTGACGGGTCATGAGCGCTTTTTGATTCTGGACAAAGGCCAACAATGGCTGACCAACCGGGAGACGGGTGAAACCCGGCTGACCCAGTTTGAGCACTACGAACTGCTGATCGACGACGACGTGAATCTCCCCTCTTCCGCCATGAACAGCCGCTACACCAGCACATGGGATTTGCTGAAAAAACCCAGCCGTGAAAACTGGGGCGAGCTCTCATGGCGTCTGGGCCTGGGTCTGGCGGGCATCAATTTACTGTTGATCGCCTTGGCCGTCTCCGCCGTCAACCCCAGGGCGGGCCGCAGTTACCACCTGGGTCTGGCCTTGTTCGTCTTCATCGCTTACTACAACATGCTCAACGTGGGTCAAAGCTGGATCAGCACAGGGCGCTTTGACTTTCTGCCCTTCATGGTGGTCTTGCATGGCGGTGTCTTTTTGATGGCCATGCTGTGGCTCTCGGTTCGGCATTACAACTGGTCCTGGCGCTTTCTTTGGCCCACACGGGCCCCTCAAAACAAAGGCGCGGCATGAAAACCGTTCGCAGCTTGCTGCATGGCGAAATCATCCGGGCTGTCAGCTTTGTGCTGGTGGGTTTTTTGGCGCTGTTCCTGTTCTTTGATCTGGTCGACGAGCTGCAGAACCTGAGCCGTCTGGCCAGCCAGGGCTACCAACTGCACCACGCCTTGCTGTATGTGGCCCTGAAAACGCCCGCTCATATTTATGAACTGCTGCCCATCTCGGTGCTGATCGGCTGTATTTTTGTGATGGCGCGGCTGGCTCAAAGCTCGGAGTTCACCATTTTGCGCACGGGCGGTCTGGCCCCTTTGAAAGCCCTCTCCACCTTGCTGCAGCTGGGCCTGGTTTTTGTGACCATGACCTTCTTGATGGGCGATTACGCTGCGCCTTGGGCCGATCGTCAGGGCGTGCTGATCAAGGCCCGGTTTCAGGGCAACCTCACGGTGGGACAGACCGGCGCCTGGCTCAAGGAGCGACAAGGGCAACGGCACTTTGCGGTCAATGTGCGCAGTTTCGACGGCATCCGCCAGATGCAAAACATCCGCATTCACGAGTTCAACGAAGCGGGCCAGCTGCTCGCGATCACCCGCGCGCCACAGGCCGAGATCGGGGAAGGCGTTTGGCTGCTGCAGCAGGCCGAAGAAAAGTCCATCCAGACCCCGGGTGCCGGCCAAACCCTGCAATACCGGTCGGTCCAGCACCTCAGCCTGCCCTGGCCTACCGGCATCAGCGCGGACATGGTGGCCGCAGCCGTGCTCAGCCCGGACCGCATGCGGACCTGGGAGCTGTTCAATTACATGCGCCACCTGGCCAGCAACAACCAGAATGCGCAACGCTACGAAATCGAGTTCTGGCGCAAGGTGTTCTACCCCTTGAGCTGCCTGGTCATGTTGGTCATGGCTTTGCCCTTCGCCTACCTGCACTTTCGTTCAGGCCAGATTGCCGGCTATGTGTTTGGTGGCGTGCTGGCGGGCATCAGTTTTTCATTGCTCAACAACCTGTTCAGCTTTGCGGGCAACTTGCAAAACTGGCAACCCTGGCTGACAGCGGCGGCCCCGGCCCTGATCTACAGCGCAATTTCCCTGCTCGGCTTTTGGTGGATGGTGTTACGGCGATGACAAATGACTTGACATCTCAAACGGGCGTGATTTTGTTTGCCCATGGTTCGCGCGACCCGCTTTGGCGCTTGCCCATCGATGCCGTGGCCGAGGACATGACCCGTCGCTGGCCGCACATGTCGGTGGCCTGCGCTTTTCTGGAGCTGACCACACCCGATTTGGCCACCACCGTCGAGGCCTTGATGATGCAGGGCAAAACCCATTTGCGCATCGTGCCGATGTTTCTCGGGGTGGGTCGACATGCCCGGGAAGACTTGCCGAAGCTGGTGTCCGAGCTGACCGAGGCCTACCCCCAGGTGCAGTTTGAATTGCTGCCTTCCATCGGAGAACACCCCGCGATGACCCGGCTCATGGCCGACATTGCCGCCAACGCAGCCAGCACGCCATAGACCCTTAAAGCATAATGATGCAAGTCAATATGACATTTACCGTATGAACCTGCACCAATTTCGCTTTGTCCAAGAAGCGGCACGCCGCAACCTCAACCTGACGGAAACGGCCAAAGCCCTGCACACCTCCCAACCCGGTGTGTCCAAAGCCATCATCGAGCTGGAAGAAGAGCTGGGCATCGAAATCTTTGCCCGCCATGGCAAGCGGCTCAAGCGGATCACCGAGCCCGGCCAGCACGTGTTGCAAAGCATTGAGGTCATCCTGCGTGAGGTCGGCAACCTGCGCAAAATCGGTGACCAATACAGCGCCCAAGACAATGGCACGCTCTCCATTGCCACCACGCACACCCAGGCCCGTTATGTGCTGCCGCTGCCTGTGGCCAAGCTGCGCGAAAAATACCCCAAGGTCAGCATCAGCCTGCACCAAGGCGCTCCGGACCAAGTGGCCCAGATGCTGCTGCAGGATGTGGCCGAAATCGGCATCGCCACCGAATCCCTGTCCGCCTACGAAGAGCTGGTGACCCTGCCCTGCTATGAGTGGCAGCACGTCCTGGTCTTGCCGCTCGACCACCCCTTGGCCAGTAAAGCGCATTTGTCCCTGGAGGACCTTGCCAACGAGCCCATCATCACCTACCACCCCTCATTCACCGGGCGCGGCCGCATCGATCAAGCCTTTGCTGCCAGAAAGTTACACCCCCGCATCGCACTCGAAGCCATTGACTCGGACGTCATCAAGACCTACGTGCGTCTGGGCTTGGGCATTGGCATCGTGGCCGAAATGGCCGTCAAGGACGACCCTGTGAAAGACCTGGCGGTTCGTCCGCTGGGTCAGTTGCTGGGCATGAATGTGGCCCGCGTGGCCTTCAAGCGAGGCGCTTACCTGCGCCACTTTGTCTACCACTTCGCCGAATTGCTGAGCGATCGCCTGACGGCACCCCTCATCACCAAGGCCATGAACGGCCACGTCAACGATTACGAACTTTGAGCCCTGTACTTTGAACGCCATGAACGCACGCACCCCCAACCTCGTCTCCAAAGCGCCCCACATGGGCACCACCATTTTCACGGTCATGTCGGCACTGGCCACAGAAAAAAATGCGGTCAACCTGGGCCAAGGCTTTCCGGATTTCCCGTGTGATCCACGACTACTCGACCTGGTGAACGACGCCATGCGCGAAGGCCTGAACCAGTATCCCCCCATGACCGGCGTGCCCCCCCTCAGAGAAGTCGTGTCGCGCAAAATCGAGAGCCTCTACGGCCGCCATTACGACCCGATCAGCGAAATCACCGTCACGGCCGGGGCCACCCAGGCCATCCTCACCATTGTGCTCGCCATCGTTCACCCCGGCGACGAGGTCATCGTGCTGGAGCCCTGCTACGACAGCTATGTCCCCAACATCGAACTGGCGGGCGGCGTGGTGGTGCGCGTGCCCCTCACCCCTGGCACCTTCCGCCCTGACTTTGACAAAATCCGCGCCGCCATCAGCCCCAAGACACGCGCCATCCTGATCAACTCACCGCACAACCCCAGCGGCATGATCTGGTCACGGCAAGACATGCTGACGCTGCAAGAGATTCTGGCCCCGACCAACATCGTGCTCATCAGCGACGAGGTCTACGAGCACATGGTCTACGCGCCCAACCAGCACTGGAGCGCTGCGCATTTTGATGGCCTGGCAGCACGCGCCTTCATCGTGTCCAGCTTTGGCAAAACCTTCCACGTCACCGGCTGGAAAATCGGCACCGTGGCGGCGCCTGCGGCCTACACCGCCGAATTCCGCAAGGTGCACCAGTTCAACGTGTTCACCGTGAACACGCCGATGCAGCATGCCCTCGCCCGTTTCATGGCCGATCCCGCCCCCTATCTGGAACTGCCCGCGTTTTACCAACGCAAGCGCGACCTGTTCCGCCAAGGCCTGGCACAAACCCATTTCAAACTGTTGCCCGGCGAAGGCACTTATTTCCAGTGCGTGGACATTTCCGGCTTGAAAGTGCCCGAGAAAAACCTGAGCGAAGCCGACTTTTGCAAATGGCTGACCACCGACATCGGCGTGGCCGCCATCCCGCTCTCCGCCTTTTATGGCAACAGCTTTGACCAGAAAGTCATCCGGTTTTGCTTTGCCAAGAAGGATGAGACGCTGCTGCAGGCGCTGGAAAAACTCAAGGGGCTTTAACGCCCTCACGCCAGTCGCGAGCCCCAGCCGCGAACGATCGGACCTGCCCGCAGCGCAAAAGCTCAGTCGTCTTCAGCGGCACTGATCTCGGGGAACAGCACCTCGGTGAACCCAAAACGGGTGAAGTCGCGCACCCGCATGGGGTACAGCTTGCCGATCAGGTGGTCGCATTCGTGTTGGACCACGCGGGCATGAAAACCGTCCACCGTGCGGTCGATCGGCTGGCCTTTTTCATCGAACCCGGTGTAACGGATGCGTGACCAGCGTGGCACCACGCCGCGCAAACCAGGCACCGACAAACAGCCCTCCCAATCCTCCTCCTCATTCGCCCCCAAGGGCGTGATGACGGGGTTGATGAGCACGGTTTTGGGCACCACAGGCCGGTTGGGGTAGCGAGGATTGAACGCATCGCTGCCAAAAATGACCAATTGCAGGTTCACCCCAATCTGGGGCGCAGCCAAACCAGCGCCGTTGACCGCAGCCATGGTCTCGCGCATGTCGGCAATCAAGGCATGCAACTGCGGGGTGTCAAACGCCTGCACAGGCTCTGCCACACGCAAAAGGCGGGCATCGCCCATTTTGAGGATGTCACGCACGGTCATGGTTTTTCTCCGGCAAGCAACAGCGCCAGCCCCCCATCGTCCAGCACGGGCACACCCAAGGCCTGCGCCTTGTCAAGCTTGCTGCCCGCCTCGGCACCCGCCACCACGTAGTGGGTTTTCTTGCTGACCGAGCCGGCCACTTTCGCCCCCAGCGCTTCGAGTTTTTCCTTGGCTTCGTCACGGCCCATGCTTTGCAAGGTACCGGTGAGCACCACGGTGATGCCCGCCAAGGGCATTTCGGTCGGGGCCAGAGCATCGCCTTCGGCCCAGGTGATCCCCGCATCCCGCAAAGCCTGCACGACTTCGCGGTTGTGCGGCTGGGCAAAAAAGGTGTGGATGCTGTGCGCCACCACCGGGCCGACATCGGCCACTTGCAGCAGCGCGTCTTCGCTGGCGGCCATGATGGCGTCCAGCTGGCCAAAGTGCCGGGCCAGTTCCTTGGCCGTGGCCTCGCCCACATGGCGAATGCCCAGGCTGAACAAAAAGCGGCCCAGGGTGGTGTTTTTGGACTTTTCCAGCGCTTCCAGCAGGTTCACAGCCGATTTTTCGGCCATGCGGTCCATGTTGGCGAGCGTGTCCAGTTTCAAGTGGTACAGGTCGGCCAGGGTATTGACGTGCCCGGCATCGACCAGCTGGTCCACCAGTTTGTCGCCGAGGCCATCCACGTCCATGGCGCGGCGGTGGGCAAAGTGCCAAATGGCTTGCTTGCGCTGGGCGCTGCAAAACAGCCCGCCCGTGCAGCGGTGGTCGGCCTCGCCCTCTTCCCGCTCGGCCAAGCTCCCACATACGGGGCAGTGCGTCACCATGGTGAACTGCGGGGCACCCTGCGGGCGGCGGTCCAGCACCACCGACACCACCTCGGGGATCACGTCGCCCGCACGGCGCACGATCACAGTGTCACCCACCCGCACGTCCTTGCGGCGGGCTTCCAGTTCGTTGTGCAGCGTGGCGTTGGTGACCGTGACACCGCCCACAAACACCGGGGCCAGCTTGGCCACGGGCGTGAGTTTGCCCGTGCGGCCCACCTGCACGTCGATGGCCAGCACGGTGGTCATTTCTTCTTGCGCCGGGTATTTGTGCGCCACGGCCCAGCGCGGCTCTCGGGTCACAAAACCCAGACGGGCCTGCAAGGCCAGGTCGTTGACCTTGTAGACCACGCCATCGATGTCGTAGGGCAAGGCGTCACGCTGGGCCGCGATGCGCTGGTGAAAGGCCACGAGGCCTGCCGCGCCTTGCACGCAAGCGGTTTGCTCGGCCACCGGAAAGCCCCAGGCCTTGAGCTGCATCAGCATCTCGTAATGGCTGGCCCACTGCGGGCCACCTTCGGCGGCTGGGGTGATGTCGCCCAGGCCATAGGCAAAAAAGCTCAAGGGGCGCTCGGCGGCAATGCCCGAATCGAGTTGGCGCACCGCGCCAGCGGCGGCATTGCGGGGATTGACAAAGGTCTTCTCGCCCTTGGCGCCTGCAGCGATGCGCTGGCGTTGGCGCTCATTCAGCGCCTCAAAGTCATCCCGGCGCATGTAGACCTCGCCCCGCACTTCCAACACAGCGGGTGCATCGGGCGGCAAACGCAACGGAATCTGACCGATGGTGCGGATGTTGGCGGTGACCTCTTCGCCCGTTTCGCCGTCACCCCGGGTGGCGGCCTGCACCAGCACACCGCCCTCGTAGCGCAAGCTCATGGCCAGGCCGTCAAATTTCAGTTCGCCCACATAGGCCACGGCCGGGTCGGCTTCGCTCAAGCCCAGCTCTTTGCGGATGCGGGTGTCAAAAGCCTCGGCCCCGCTGGCTTCGGTGTCGGTTTCGGTGCGGATGCTGAGCATGGGCACGCGGTGCGTGACCTGCGCAAAAGCGTCCAGCACCGCCCCGCCCACCCGCTGGGTGGGCGAGTCGGGCGTCAGCAGTTCGGGGTGGGCCGACTCCAGAGCCTGCAGCTCGCGAAACAGGCGGTCGTATTCGGCATCGGGGACTTCGGGCGCGTCGAGCGTGTAGTAGGCGTGCGCGTGGTGGTGCAAAAGCGCTCGCAACTTTTCGGCTTTGTCGGCGGGCGAGGTCGCTGGGGTGCTGCCAGAGACCGCGCTGACCTCGGCGGGTGGCAGGTCGCCAAACAGGTCCGGATGGGACATGGTTTACAGCAACCGGTTCAGGAGAACAGACGACGGGCCTGAGGCGTGCCCGCCGACAACTCTCGCGCAGCCAAGGCGTCGTAGAGCTGTTGCAAATCTGTCGCTATTTGATCGAGCACGTCTTCGCCCAGAATTTGGCCGTTGCCATCGGTCACCACGCCGTCCATGTGCTCGGCCAGTAAGCGGGCCGCCTCGCGCAGGCGCTCAAAGGGCTGGTCTTCACGGGCAATTTGCGGCACATCCAGACTGAGCGAAAACTCGCGGATGGCCGACATGGCCGGGTCTTCGGCCATGGCAGCCTGGGTATCGAAAGTCAGCGACAGGATGGGCGGCAAGCCCGCCACGGCAGCCGGCAGCACCATGCGCCCCGGAATCACCCCTGCCACAAAGCCCATTCGCGCAGCATGCTGCTGGATGTAGCCCGGACTCCAGGCCGCTGCCCGTGCGCAGACCGTGAAGCTGAGCTGGGCATCGTGTGCACTGGCAAATTGATCGAGTTCACGCGCACGCGCCACTTCTTCGAGCATGTCGCTGAAACTGGCGCTGCCGCCCACGGCATCGGCAAAAGCCTGGGTTTTGACCACAAACTCCGAAAACTCGATGTTGTTGAGCGCCCCCACCCGATTGGCCAGCTGAACACCCGCCTGAAAGGCCGAATAACGCCGCCCAGCCGCCAAAACTTCCCATTCGCCACTGAGTTCGCTGCAACCCTCCACATGAAAGGGCTTGGTGCCGACGCGGCGGGTCGCGGGCAAAGCCGCCAATGCGGCGTCCCCGGAGATCGGGTGGTCCACTTCGATGGTGGCGATCGCATCGATCAAGGCGTCCAGCAGGGGCTTGCGCTCGGGCTGGGGCAGCGTGGCGAAGTCGTCGGTCAGAACCGGTTCACGGGGCTCGAACAAGGCAGGCTCGGTGTCTGGCGCGGCCAACTCGGGTTCTGTCTGGGGCTCGGCCTGGCGGGGTGCGCTCTTGCGCGAGGTCCAGTAGTTGTAGACCACCACGGCCCCCACGGTGAGCGCCCCGATGGCGGCCAGACTCAACTGCAATGAGCTCATCGATTCCAACATAACTTCCTCAGGCCACGTCGGCCATTGACACTGCGGACTCCATGTCCACAGCCACGATGCGTGACACGCCCTGTTCCTGCATGGTCACGCCGATCAGCTGCTCGGCCATTTCCATGGCGATCTTGTTGTGGCTGATGAACAGGAACTGGGTCTCTTTGCCCATACCCGCCACCAGCTTGGCGTAGCGCTCGGTGTTGGCGTCGTCCAGCGGCGCATCCACCTCGTCGAGCAAGCAAAACGGGGCCGGGTTGAGCTGAAAAATCGCAAACACCAGCGCGATCGCCGTGAGGGCCTTTTCGCCGCCCGAGAGCAGATGGATCGTCTGGTTTTTCTTACCCGGAGGCTGCGCCAGCACCTGCACCCCGGCGTCCAGAATTTCGTCACCGGTCATGACCAGGCGCGCATTGCCGCCGCCAAACAACTCGGGGAACATGCGGCTGAAGTGCTCGTTCACGATCTTGAAGGTACCGCCCAGCAAATCTCGGGTTTCGGCATCGATCTTCTTGATCGCGTCTTCGAGCGTGTTCATGGCATCGGTCAGGTCGGCGCACTGCGAGTCCAGGAACACCTTGCGCTCGCGCGAGGTGGTCAGCTCTTCCAGCGCCGCCAGGTTGACCGGGCCCAGCGCCGTGATTTCGCGGTGGATGCGGTCGATCTCGCCCTGCAGACCCGTCACGCGCACCTGGCCTGCCTCAATCGAAGCGGCCACGGCTTCCAGATCGGCTTGGGCATCGGCCAGCAGCTGGGTGTATTGCTCCAGGCCCAGGCGGGCGGCTTGCTCCTTGAGCTGCAAATCGGTGATGCGCTGGCGCAAGGGGTCGAGTTCGCGCTCAAAACTCACGCGGCGTTCGTCGCTGGCGCGCAGTTTGGCCGTCAGGTCGTCGTAGGCACTGCGGCAAGCGCCCAGGGCTTGCTCGCGCTCGAGCTTGACGGCCAGCACATTTTGCAAACCCGCTTGGGCGGCGGCATCGGTCAGGCGGCTGAGTTCGTCGCGGGCGCGCTGCATTTCGGCGTCGATGCTGCTCACCTGCTGCTGCGCGGTCTCGATGGTGCGCTGCAGCTCGGCGCGGCGGGCGTCCAGGCTGCGCTGTGAAAACTGGGCTTCTTGCGCCCGGCGCTCCAGGCTGCGCTGTTGTTCGCGGCATTCGGCCAGCTTGCGCTCGGCTTCGATCACGCGCTCGTCCAGCTGGGCGTGGCGCTCTTGGGTGTCGGCCAGCTGCATGTCCAGTTCTTCAAAGCGGGCCTCGGCGGTGACGCGGCGCTCTTGCAGCTCGTCCAGCAAGGCCTCGACTTCGGCCAGGTCGTTGTTGATCTGCTCGCTGCGGGCGCGGGTTTGCGCCACCAGCTGCGACAGGCGCAGGGTCTCGACCTGCAGCTCGTGCGTGCGCGACTGGCTTTCGCTGGCTTCGCGGCGCACGGTGATCAGGCGCTGCGAGGCGTCGGCATAGGCCGCTTCGGCCCGCACCAGGGCGCTGCGGCTTTCTTCGGCGATCAGGGTCTGGGCGCGCAGCTGCTTTTCGAGGTTCTCGATCTCCTGGGCACGGCCCAGCAAACCGGCTTGCTCGGAGTCTTGGGCGTAAAACACCACGCTGTTCAGATCCACCGCATGGCCGGCCTGCACAAACAGGGTTTCGCCCGCTTGCAGCTGGCTGCGCCAGGCCAGCGCGTCTTCGATGTTGGGGGCGGTGTAGCAGCCTTGCAGCCAGTCGGCCAACAGGGCCGACAAACCGGCATCGTGCACGCGCAGCAACTCGGCCAGAGGCTTGCAGCCCGCGGGCAGGCCGCTGCGCGGCGCGGCTTTGGCGGCCAAAGGCGGGCTGAAAAAGCTGAGTTTGGCGGGCGGCGCGTCGTTGGCGAACGAGCGCACCATATCGAGGCGCGAAACTTCCAGGGCCGACAGGCGCTCGCGCAGCGCGGATTCGAGGGCGTTCTCCCATCCCGGCTCGATGTGAATGCGGCTCCAGAGGCCTTCCAGACCTTCCATGCCGTGCTTGGCCAGCCAGGGTTTGAGCTTGCCGTCGGTGCGCACTTTCTCTTGCAGGGCCTTGAGCGCCTCGATGCGGGCGCTCAGATCGGCCAGTTTGGCCGATTCCTGGTTCACGGCGCTTTGGCGCGTGCGGCGGTCTTCGTCGAGCGCGGGCACCTGCTCTTGCAGGTCCTGCAGCCGGGCTTCGGCCTCGGCCGACAGGGCCTCGGCCTCGGCCAGTTGTTCTAGCAAGTGGCTCAGCCGGGCCTCGTCGGGCGCAGCCAGGGCGTTGCGGTCGGTCAGCAAGCGTTCGCGGCGCTGTTCCAGCTGGCGCGATTGCTCTTCCACATTGCGCTGCTCAGCCGCCAGCACGCCAATTTGCTGCTGCACCTGCACCACAGTAGCGCGTTGGGCGGTGGCGTCGTTTTGGGCTTTGCGCAGGGCTTCTTCCAGATCGGGCAGCGCCATGGCCTGGTCTTCCACCTGCGCGGCCAGCGTCATGCTCTGGTCTTCGGCCATGGCGGCTTGCTCGGCCAGGGTGTCCAGCTCGGCCTGGGCGTCCTGGCTGCGGGTGCCCCATTGCGCGGTTTGTTCCACCAGCTGTTGCAGGCGCTGCTCGGCGCGCTGGCGGCCTTCCACCACAAAGCGGATTTCGGCTTCCAGCCGCCCCACTTCGGCGCTGGCTTCGTACAAAGCGCCTTGCGCCTGGTTGACCTGGTCACCCGCGGCGTAATGCGCCTGGCGAATGGTTTCCAGATCGGCCTCGACGTGGCGCAGATCGGCCATGCGCGATTCGAGCGCGTTCACGGCCTGGTCCACATCCGACTTCATGCGGCCTTGGTCGGCCTCGGCATCGCGGCGCTTCAAAAACCACAGCTGGTGCTGCTTGAGCGTGCCGTCGGCCTGCAGCTGGTTGTAGCGGGTGGCGACTTCGGCCTGCTTTTCCAGCTTTTCCAGGTTGGCATTCAGCTCGCGCAGGATGTCGTCGACCCGAGTCAGGTTTTCGCGGGTGTCCGACAGGCGGTTTTCGGTCTCGCGGCGGCGCTCTTTGTACTTGGAGACCCCTGCGGCCTCTTCGAGGAACAGGCGCAGCTCTTCAGGACGCGACTCGATGATGCGGCTGATCGTCCCTTGGCCGATGATGGCGTAGGCACGGGGCCCCAGGCCCGTGCCCAGAAACACGTCCTGCACGTCGCGGCGACGCACGGGCTGGTTGTTGATGTAGTAACTGCTGTTGCCGTCGCGGG